>Ga0315902_10012379_pt1 | contig 11108 bp, 6 predicted proteins | sample LakEriMetagenome_9_FD_203523 | JGI IMG/M metagenome (GOLD analysis project Ga0315902, IMG submission 203523) | Freshwater fungal communities from buoy surface, Lake Erie, Ohio, United States - Buoy 12 MA117 | ecosystem: Environmental > Aquatic > Freshwater > Lake > Lake biofilm | place: USA...
TCTCGGCGTGCGCGCCGTGCGGCCCCTGTACCAGCAGTGGCCGATGGTCGTCTTCGCCCACGTCATCCTGTTCGTCCCCGTGATGGTGGCAACGGTCAAGGCATCACTCGAGAAGTCGGGGCGGTCCGTCGAGGAGATGGCACGCGTGCTCGGGGCTGGACCCGTGGAGGCGTTCTTCCGGGTCACCGTGCCGCTCGCCGCGCCCGGCCTGCTCGCGGGCGCGGCACTCACGATGCTCGCGGCGGTGAAGGAGCTGCCCGCGACCCTCCTGCTGCGGCCCACGGGGTTCGAGACGCTGTCCACCGAGATCTGGACCCACTCGTCTGTGTCCGACTACGCGTCTGTCGGGCCCTACGCACTGGTGATACTCGTGCTCGCCGCGGTTCCCACGGCCGTGCTCGGCACAATGTCGGGGATGGGAGACAACGACCGATGACACCCGCACTGGAGATCTCCCGCCTCACCCACAGGTTCGACGGCGTCGCGGTGCTCCGCGACGTGTCGTTCTCGTGCGTGCCGGGCTCCGTCACCGCGGTGCTCGGACCGTCGGGCGGGGGCAAGACCACGTTGCTGCGCCTGATCGCCGGGTTCGACCGGCCCGACGAGGGCAGCATCACCATCTCCGGCCGCACCGTGAGCGACTCGTCGGTGTTCGTTGCCCCGCAGCACCGGGGTGTCGGGATCGTGCCCCAGGAAGGTTCCCTCTTCCCCCACCTCACGGTCGGCGAGAACATCGCGTTCGGCCTGCGCGACAGACGCGGCCAGGGCGCGCGCGCGAGGGTGGCCGAACTGCTCGACATGGTGGGCCTGCCGGGGATGCAGAACCGCGACCCGGCCGAGCTCTCGGGCGGAATGCAGCAGCGCGTGTCGCTCGCACGCGCGCTCGCGCCGCGCCCCGAGCTGGTGCTGCTCGACGAGCCCTTCTCCGCGCTCGACGCGGGGCTGCGCGACAGCGTGCGCGAGCACGTGGTCGAGGTGCTCCGCGCCGCCGGTGCCACCGCGCTTCTCGTCACCCACGACCAGGACGAGGCGCTCTCCGTCGCCGACCGCGTCGCCGTCCTCTTCGAGGGCCGGATCGCACAGGTGGACACACCCCAGGGCGTGTACGGCACCCCCACGTCGCTCGACATCGCGTCGTTCGTCGGCGAGGCCACGCGTCTCGACGCGGTGGTGGGCACCGGCGGCGCCACCGCGGCGTGCGCGCTCGGCGACGTGGCCGTGTCGGGTTCGCTCCCGCCCGGTCCCGCAACTGTGGCGGTGCGTCCCGAGCAGATGGAGATCGTGGACCCCGCCGAGGGGACGCCGGGCACGGTCGCCGCGGCCCGCTACTACGGCCACGACGGAACGGTCATCGTCACCCTCGACTCAGGCCCGGAGGTGATCGTGCGCCTTCACGCGCGCGACCTTCCGGACCCCGGTTCGCGGGTGGGCATCCGCGTCATCGGGATGCTGGCGGCGTTCCCCCGCTAACGGCGGTCGGCGGACGCACCGAACCCGAACCGGTTGCTCGCCACCTTGCGCCTCCGGGTGCCGGACCACGGACCGGTCGAAGGCGTCGATCACCCTCCCGTGCGAATCGGACCGTGCAGAGTCTCACCACGAGGCAGCAACACCGTGATCCGCCCCGCGACAAAGTCGACGGATGCTGTTGCCGCACCGACGGGAACCTCAAGGCCGACTCCGGTCCTCTTGATGCCGGTTTCGGGCCTGACCTTGCGTGACTCGATCTCGATTCTCACGGAACCAAACGAATTCTCGTCGTCCCAGGTCAACACCAGACCCCTGTCACCGACGTCCCACGAGAGAGATCCGTGGACACCTGATTCCAGGAAGTTCACAACGATTCCGTCCTCTCGTGAGATCTCCGATTTCGCGGCCCCGAGAAGTCGCGACACGGGTGGAACTACGCTCAGCGAGAGTGAACGTTCGTCCATCTTCCAGTCTTTCAGCTGCCTCTTTCGGTCCGATTCCCGAGGCCCCCTCTCCATCGGCGTCGAGTCCTCGATCTGTCGATTCTTGACCTGCGCCCACCTGAGTCGGGCCGCTGTCCGGATCTCGGGGTCATCGTTCTGGGCCAGCGACTCGTAGAACCTGAGAGCCTTGACATAGTTCCCGCAGGACTCGATCGCCGCCCCGAACACCAACGGCGACAGCGAGACGCCGTCGGATGAGCAGTCCACCAACAGGTCGGCAAGATCAGGCTCGTTGACTTTCTTGCCCCACAGATCGTCGGTCATGGCCTGGCGGACCAAGGCTGTCACCGTCGCCCTGATGACATCCGGGCGTTCCTGTTCCTGCACCGGGCCCCGGAATGTCCTCGGGTTGACGAGCAAACGGATCAGGCGCAGGTCCCTTGTCGAGCCAGCATGGCCTGCAACCCTGAGGCGAACCTCCCGAACCCCGTTCGAGTTCTCCCTGGACAATTGGTCAATCAAGTTGGCAGCCTCGAGATAGTTGCCCATCTCGATGCATGCGCGGGCGGCGTCCAGGGTCCTCACGGGCCTCACCTTCAGCAACGCCGGCGCGACCCACTCGAGCCACCTCTTTCCGAGTGGCTTGCCCTCCGCTTCCCACAGGTTCACAATCTCCGCGTGCAGTGAAGCTTGACTCAGGATCTCGAGCCCCTCCGGGAACCCGGCCACGCGCGCACGGGCGAGAATCGGCAGTACCCGGTCGCTCGACGGATGACGACTCCACAGTTCCGCAGCAACGGCGTAATCCCCGAGCTCGAAGAAGATCTTCGCACTCACGTCACCGGCACCGGCCAGACCCACCTCCGACACGTCACGCATCAGGGTGGCCACACTCCTCCGCTCGTCGAGCGTCATTCTCGACAGGTCGGTCTGGACCAGCCTCTCCGCCACCTTGGACCATGGCGATCCGGACATGAATCCTTCGCCTTCGCGTTCCAGGTGATGCCCAATGCTCGCCGCGAGGTTCACGATTGAGCACTCTGAGTCCGTTCCCATGAGCATGAAACGGACAGCGTCCCACTCGGACGCGTCACCGACCACCCCCAGGCCGCGCAACTCCGCGAGTGCCTCCCAGTTGCACGACTCCCAGTAGCAAGTCCACGCCGCCGAGGTGTCACCCAGTTCGCGAAACACCTCACCGGCGTCCTGGAACCTCCGTTCGATGAACATCGCATCAGCCTCGCACCGCCGGGACAAATCAAGGCGATTCGCCCGCCTGTAATAGCCCGCGGCCTGCCGCAACTGCGTTGCAATCCCGTTCGCCCTCCCAGAAGCGGCCAGCTTCTCGGCATTCTCGAGCGGGTTTCCACCGCGCAGGGTCTCGAAGTCCGACGAAGTCCCGACTGTGATCGCTTCAACCTTGTCCTTGAAAACGGTGGATCCGGCATGCGCGATCAGATTGCCGCCATCGAGCTCCGACCAGAAATCCTCGTCACACCCCACGTTGTCCACGAAGTACAGATTCCGCTCGGCCCGGGTGACGGCGACATAGAGCTTGTTGAAGAAGTGCTTCAGCTGGAACAGCGCGTCATCATCCGGATCGAGTTCCTTGAGGTTCTTTGGCCTCTGAGGGACTGCATTCCCGAAACCGAACACCACCACTTTCGGAAATTCGAGTCCCTTCGCGGCTGACGAACTGAAGATGTTGTAGATCGCGGATGTGGAGCCCTGCCGAAAATAGATCTGCGACAGGGTCGGGTCGTTTCGGACGTATTCCTCTTCCCCTGATTCCTCGCAAGGGACGATAATCACCGCATCCTTCGTCAGTTCCTCGAACTGCTCCAGTGTCACTCCCGCCCCGACTGTGAATCTGCGCGGAGAATCCGATTCGCCCTCCCCGCGGTCAACCCACGGTTCCTGGGGCTCTATGTCCGGAATCCTCAACCATGACATACGGAGCAATTGAATGGCATTTGCCGCCAGGACAATCTCCCCGGTCGACCGGTAGTTGATCGTGAGCTCTTTCCTGCGGGGGGTGCCGGTTGCCTCATCGGCGACCACTCGCACCTCTTCGAACATGGCGGAGGTGAACTGTTCCCACCGGAATCCGGTCGGTGAGATGGTCTGGAGCGGATCACCCGCGAACACGAAGGGAAGTCGCACTCGCGCTCCGTACCGCGAGAGGTCGTACTGCATCAACTTGCACGCGCGCACGAGGAGCCTCAGTTCCTTGCGGGTGAAGTCCTGTGCCTCGTCACAGATGATGGCCGCCACCTGTCGACCCGAGTCTCGACCGCTCTCCAGAGCAGCCGTCACGAGATCCTGGTCGTCCCAGAGCCCGGCCTCCTGCATTCTCTGTCGGTACCAGGGCTCGTACACGTTCGACAGGACACTCTCGAAGATCTCCCTCGTGACCACCTTGTCCCGCCGGTCGAGGTTGTCGAATCCCTCCAGATCGAGTTCTCCTTCGATCCCTGACGCCCCCTTTATGAGGGACCGAATCACGAACCATGCGATCTCGGGAGAGACTCCACGGGGCCGTGCCGCCATGAAGCTCTTCAATCGGCCATCCATGCCCAGGAAAGCCCGCTTGAACTCGTGATAACCGACGCGCGCTGATGCACCGAATCGACTTCTGTCTGATGCCGTGAGGTAGCCCAGCAGAAAATCCCGAAACTCGACGAAGGACTCGTCGAGATTCTCGAGTGACTCAGCATCGACAAGAAATTGATGGTTCGTCCGCAGGAGTTTGTGAACTCCCTGCCGTGCCTTCTCCTTGAGCCCCCCACCGTATGTGATGAACAGTGGTTGCCCGTCCAGGTTTCCCACGATCTTTCTCACGTAGAGCCCCGCGAAAGCGTACATCAGCATTGTCGACTTGCCGCTCCCGGCACGTCCGTTGATGAACATCGGCATCTCGTGTCCCTCCGGACCTGCCTGCCCCATGACCTTGAGCAACTGATGCTCCTCGGGTGAGAGCGACAGATTCGAGGTTTCTCCGTTCTGAATCTGCGTCCAGAGGTCAAGGTCAGCCAGGAGATAGGCCGGATAGGCGCGCCTGGCCCGCCTGACATAGTCGATCGGATTCTCCTCGAACGAGGCCAGGTGGTGGTCCGCGGCACCGAGATCATTGGCGATCACACGTCCGAGAAACACCACCGAGGAACTGGGCCTGCTGAAGATGACCGCGAGGGTGCGCTTCTCGTTCACCACCATCTGCCAGCCGTGCTGCCCGATGTGCTCCTCACGCGACATCAACGAGAGAACTATCTCGGACAGTGACTCGAGTCGATTCCTGACCTGACTGCCGAGGACGTCCCTGACCCAGGATTCAGCTTCGTAGATCATCGTGTCCTGTTCGCCCCATTCCGGGGCGATTTCTGTCGGAGCCTGCAACCACTTCTCGAGATTGTCGGGCAGGCGAGGAGCACGGACGCGCTCCGAGGTCGTCAATTGCTCTGCCACCCACTTGCGCAGGTCTTCCATGTTCAGTCCGGCGTCAACCGCTCCGAGATTCCGGTCGCGAAGGAACTCTTTCTCGTACTCATCAGACCCGCGACCCCACAGGACGAGGAAGACGCATACGGTCTCCTCTCCGACGTTGACGAACTTGCCCAGCAGGCGCCACTTTCCTATGCGCTGCTTCTGCCGTCCCCTGTCTCGAAACTGCCAGAGTTGGTCGGCTTCCAGCCGATTGTTCGTCTCCCGGATTCTTGCAGCCAGTTCCTCGACACGATCGATGACAGCGGCATCCTGACTGCCGTCAATGTGCTCCCGACAGAGCGGGGTTATGTACACGAGCATGGTGAGAGCCTCTCATGAATGGCTTATGGGCAAATCCGCCACGACAATATGTGCGAAACAGTTGATGGTCAACTTGTCGGCCGGGCCTGATGAGGTTCCGGATACGTCGACCAACTAGCGGCGGTCGGCGGACGCACCGAACCCGAACAAGTTGCTCGCCACCTTGCGCATCTGGATCTCCTCGGAGCCTTCCGTGATGCGGTAGCGGCGGTGGTGCCTGTAGATGTGCTCGAAGGGCATGTGGCGGCTGTAGCCCACACCGCCGCAGGTCTGCATGGCGCGGTCGGCGGCGTCGCAGGCGAGCCGGTTGGCGCGGTAGTTGCACATTGCCACCAGGTGCGTGACCTCCATGTGGTGCTTGTGGTCCAGCATCCAGGCGGTGTAGCGGATCATCTGGCGCAGCATCGCGGCCTCGGTGTGCAGCTCGACCAGCGGGAACTGGATGCCCTGGTTCACGCTCAGTTTCTTGCCCCACGTGATGCGCTCGTTCGAGTACCGCACCGCCTCGTTGATGCAGTACTGCGCGGCACCCAGGGAGGACGCCGCCTGGCGGATGCGGTTCTCGTGCACGAAGTGCTGGGCGAGGGAGAGCCCCTGCTCCATCGGGCCGAACACCGCGTCCTGGCCGACGCGCACGTCGGTGAGGCTGACCTCGGCATGGTCGGTCGGCATGTTGAAGGTCCACCAGAAGAACTCCACCTTGAATCCGGGTGCGTCCGTCGGCACGAGGAACGCCGTGATGCCCTTCGGGTCGCCGGGGTTCCCGCTGGTGCGGGCGAAGATGATGTCGTGCGTGGCGTGGTGCAGGCCGCTGTTCCACCGCTTCATCCCGTTCAGCACCCACTCGTCGCCGTCGCGGTAGGCGGTTGTCTCGAGGTACGTGGCGTCGCTGCCGTGGTTCGGCTCCGTCAGCCCGAACGCGAGCCGCTTCGTGCCGTCGAGGAAGCCGGGCATCCACGTTTTCTTCTGTTCCTCGGTGCCGAAGTCGCGCATCATGAGCACGGTCGGGAAGTTGCCGACGATCGACGATTCGTTCTGCAGGTCGTTGTGCAGACCGAGACCCTTCGTGGCGAGGTGCTCGCGGATGACGGCCATCTTCAGGTTGCTCGCGTCCCGGCCCCCGAACTCCTTCGGAAGGGCGAGGCGCAGCCAGCCCGCGGCGTCGGCGCGGCGGCGCATCTCGCGCAGCAGCGCCTCCCAGTCGGCCCGCGGCACCCCGTCGTTGTCGAAGTCGGTGCGCGCCCACTCGCGGCGGTGGTCGAAGAAACGTTCGTTGTCGTCAGCGGCCTGGAGCGGCTTGATCTCGGCCTCGATGAACGCGTCGAGCTGGTCGAGCGTCTCCTGTATGTCTGCGGGCACTGCGAAATCCATGGGCGAACAGTACGCCCCGGCACGGGGTCCGCGGCGAGGCGGGGTCAGCCGCGGCGGGACTGCATGATGGCGGAGACGACCTTGCCGTCCGCCTTGCCCTTGCTGGCCTTCATCACGCGCCCCACGATGGCACCCGCGGCCTTCTCCTCGCCGGCGCAGTACTTGGCCCATGCATCGGGGTCCGCGGCGATTGCCTCGTCAACCATTGCCTCGACAGCGGAGGTGTCCATCGCCTCGAAACCCTTGGAGGCGGCGATGGCGGCGGCGTCGCCGCCTCCGTTCGCCACGATCTCGGCGAGCACGGTCTTGGCCTGTGTGGCCGACAGTTTCCCGTCGCGCTCGAGGAGGGTGAGGGCCGCGATGTCGGCCGGCGGGACGGATGGGTTCTCGCCAGCATCGGCGAACGCCTGCGTCACGTAAATGAGCGCGCGGACCGGGTCGCCGCCCGCATCGGCGATCGCCTTCACGTAGTCATGCTGCCCGCGCTCGACGGCGACGATGACGGCCTCGCTCTGCGGGTCGTAACCAGTGAGGGCCTGGAGCATCGCACGGCGCTCTGCCGGCAACGGCGGGAGTCCGGCACGGACACGCTCGATCCATTCGCTGCCGGGGTCGAGCGGCACGAGGTCGGGCTCGGGGAAGTACCGGTAGTCGTCGGCGTCCTCCTTCGCGCGCAGCGTGTGGGTGCGGCCCTCGGCGTCGTCCCAGTGGCGGGTCTCCTGGCGGATGGAGCCGCCGGACTCGATGACGTCGATCTGGCGGCGTGCCTCGTAGTCGATTGCGCGCCCGAGGGCGCGGATGGAGTTGACGTTCTTGATCTCGCAGCGCGTGCCGAACGGCGTGCCCGGCTTGTGGACGGACACGTTCGCATCCACGCGCATGGAGCCCTCCTCCATCTTCGCGTCCGACGCACCGATCGCGGCGACGATGGCACGCAGTTCCGCCGCGTACTCCCTGGCCTGCTCGCTGGTGCGGATGTCGGGGCGCGACACGATCTCCACCAGCGGGACGCCGGCACGGTTGAAGTCGATGAGCGAGTAGTCGCTGCCGTGGATGCGCCCGGTGGCACCGCCGACGTGCGTGCTCTTGCCCGTGTCCTCCTCGAGGTGCGCGCGCTCCACGCCGATGCGCACGCCGCTCGGCAGGTCCAGCCAGCCGTCCGCGTTCAGCGGCACGTCGTACTGGCTGATCTGGTACGCCTTCGGCATGTCCGGGTAGAAGTAGTTCTTGCGGTGGAAGATGCACGGCTGGATGCGGCAGTTGAGCGCGATGCCGATGCGCATGGCCAGCTCCACCGCCTGACGGTTCAGCACGGGCAGCGCGCCGGGAAGCGCCAGCGTGACAGGGTCGATGTTCACGTTGGGCTCGTCACCGAAGCGGTTGGGCGAACCGCTGAACAGCTTGGTGGCCGTGGCAAGTTCCACGTGCACCTCGAGCCCGACGATCAGCTCCCACCCGCCGGGCAGCAGCTGGTCTTCGGTGGCGCGCACGGAGCTGAGCGGGCTGTCGCTCATCGCGCACCCCCCGCCGCGGCCTCAAGCGCACCGCCCACACGGAACATCGCCTGCTCCCCCAGCGCCGGTGCGAGCACCTGGATGCCGACAGGCATTCCGTGCGCACCCGTGCCGAACGGGACGCTCATTCCCGGGTGGCCGGCGAGGTTGGTGGGGATCGTGTAGATGTCGCAGAGGTACATGGACATGGGGTCGTCCGCCTTCTCGCCGAACCTGAACGCAACGACGGGCGACGTGGGCGTGAGGATGGCGTCGACGCCGGCGTACGCACGGGCGAAATCGTCGGCGATGACGCGACGGACCTTCAGCGCCTTGCCGTAGTACGCGTCGTAGTAACCGGCCGACAGCGCGTACGTGCCGAGCATGATGCGGCGCTGCACCTCGTCGCCGAACCCGGCGGCGCGCGTGGCGCCGTACATGGCGTTCGTGTCGGCGGCGCCGACGCGCAGTCCGTAGCGCACGCCGTCGAAGCGGGCCAGGTTGCTGCTGGCCTCCGCGGGCGCGATGAGGTAGTAGGCGGTGAGCGCGTACGACAGGCTGGGCAGCTGCACGTCGACGATCTCGGCACCGGCGGCGCGGAGCGCCCCGAATGCCGCCTCGAGCGCCGCCTCGACCTCGGGCTCGGCGCCGCCGGGCAGGTCGGTCACGCGGCCGATGCGCATTCCGGCGACCCCCGCGGCGACCGAACCGCGCAGCGACAGCGGCGGCACGGGGATGGACGTGGAGTCGTTCGAGTCGTGCCCGCTGATGACCTCGGTGACGAGTGCTGCGTCGTCCACCGTGGTGGCGAACGGGCCGATCTGGTCGAGGCTGCTCGCGTACGCGACGAGTCCGAAGCGGCTGACGGTTCCGTAGGTGGACTTCACGCCCACGATGCCGCACATCGCGGCGGGCTGGCGGATGGAGCCGCCGGTGTCGCTGCCGAGGCTGACGGGCGAGAAGCCGGCAGCCACCGCGGCTGCGCTGCCGCCGCTGCTGCCGCCGGGGACGCGCGACGTGTCGAGCGGGTTGCGCGACGGACCGAACGCGGAGTTCTCCGTGCTGGAACCCATGGCGAACTCGTCGAGATTCGTCTTGCCGACCATCACGGCGCCGGCGGCGCGCAGGCGCGTGATGACGGTGGCGTCGTACGGCGGCCTCCAGCCCTGCAGGATGCGCGACGAGCACGTGGTCTCGATGCCGCGGGTGCACATGTTGTCCTTGACCGCAACCGGCACGCCGGCAAGAGGGCCGACAGGGCGACCGGCCCTCACGTCGGCATCGACGCGCTCTGCCTGCTCGCGGGCGGCATCGGCAGTGACCAGGTTGAAGGCGTGGATGTCACCCTCGCGGGCATCGATGGCGGCGAGATGGTGCTCCAGCACCTCGCGGGCCGACACCTCGCCGGAGGCGACAGCTGATGCGATGGCGGAGGCGGTTGCGGGAACGGCGGCCATTTCAGCCGTCCAGACCGATGATCGGGGGCACCCTGAAGCGCCGGTCCTCGGCCTCGGGTGCGACCGCGAGCACCTCGTCGGTGTCGAGTGTGGGCTGCACCACGTCGTCGCGCATCACGTTGACGAGCGGGTACGGCTGCGTCATCGGCTCCACCGCGGCGAGATCGAGCGCGTCGATGTCGCGGAAGTGGGACAGCACCTTCACCAGCTGCTCGGTGAAGTGCTGGACATGCGCCTCGTCGATGTCCAGCCGGGCCAGGCGGGCGACCTTGGCGACGTCGGCCTCCGAGATCGGGCTGCCGGTGAGGGGGGTGTCTGCGCTCGCCACGGGTCCCAAGCCTACGAGCGGGTCCGCTGGACCGACCAACGGCGCGACGGAGGAACGATCAGAGGCCCGGCGGCACCGGCGGGAACGCGGCCTGGCGCTTCTGGAGGAAGCTCTGCACGCCCTCCTTGAAGTCGGGCCTGCCGAACGACTCCCGCATCAACCGCAGTGCCTCGGTGGTGGACTCGGCGACGCTGCGGTCGTAGTCACCGTAGACCTGCCTCTTCATGACCGCCATCGACGCGGGAGACACGTTCATCGCGAGATCCGCCGCGTAGGCCATCACCGTGTCCATCAGACTGCCCGCGGGGACGACCTTGTTCACCATGCCCATGGCGAGCGCCTCGTCGGCCATCACCACGCGGCTGGAGAACATGAGGTCGACGGCGTTCGCGTGCCCGACGAGACGCGGGAGCACCCACGAGATGCCGTACTCGCCGATGAGCCCGCGCTTCGAGAACGCAACCGTGAACTTCGCCGTGTCGGCGGCGAAGCGCATGTCGCACATGAGCGCCTGCACGAGCCCGAGACCCGCGGCGGCGCCGTTGACTGCGGCGATGACCGGCTTCGGGATGCGCGTGATCTCGTCCTGGGTGCGGCCGTCGACGATGCTGCGCTCCTCGCGCGAGTCCTTCGGCGGGGCCTCGGTGGGGATTGCCTGCAGCGTGCCCATGTCGGCGCCGGCGCAGTACCCCTTGCCCGCGCCGGTGACCACGATGACGCGCACGGCCGGGTCCGCGACGGC
>Ga0315902_10012381_pt1 | contig 11106 bp, 6 predicted proteins | sample LakEriMetagenome_9_FD_203523 | JGI IMG/M metagenome (GOLD analysis project Ga0315902, IMG submission 203523) | Freshwater fungal communities from buoy surface, Lake Erie, Ohio, United States - Buoy 12 MA117 | ecosystem: Environmental > Aquatic > Freshwater > Lake > Lake biofilm | place: USA...
GATATAACAATTAAAACTGATAATAGTGAGAAAATTTGGTATTTTGCGATAATTAAAATACCAGATATTTTAAGAATTTGTAAAGTAATTAAGTTTAAGAAATCTTGCACCAATCGTGATTTTATCGTTAAATGGAACTGTCAATCTTTATAATACTGTGGTACATAGTCACGATAATAGTATAATTTTCTTTGATGTGTTACATTCCACCAATCTTCTTTAGCACTTATATCTTGAAACAAATACAAAGAAAAAGGATCCACTGTAGAAAGATAAGATCCAGGATTGGGATCAAAGTTTTCAATGTGTGAGTAATATAAGATGGTAACTGCAAGTAGTATAATTATTAGAAATATAATTATCATCATTATAAATAGGTACCAGATAAAATTTATACTTTCATATAAAAACCTTCACTGAATTTAGTAGAAGTAGGTAGGTATATAAATTCATTTTCTGTTGTCACTTTATGTTTTATCCATCCTAAAGTATTAAATCCAGCACCTTTTTGATCTTCACAAATATTTTTTAGTTCTTCGATTGTTTTGCCTCCATAATATCCTATATCATTTCCAAAAGAATCCAATTGGCTGTAAAATTTGTATCCTTCTAATTTAGTAAAAGTTAAATCTGGTGCTGATAAACTGGTTTCCGTGATATGATACATTTTTTTATTGGATATATGAGCATTAATTATAATGTCGTTGATATAATTTTTGTCCTTAATTCCGACACTATTTACATAAGCCAATATTTTATTAATACAAGGTCTCGATACCAAATATCCAGAAATATTATCAAATTCTATTTTACCAGTGTATTTAGATAAGCTATTATTTTTTTGATCATCGTATTGGTCAAAGATAATAAACTCATAATCGTATTTTGCATACGTTTGTATTTTCTCCCAAAACTGGGAAATTGGAATATCAAATTTAATTCCATCTTTGAGAACTAACAGATATGGAGTTGTAGTTTCTTTGAAAAAATTAATATGTACCATTATCTCTTTCATGATAGATCTAGCATAGTTGAAATTATTACTATGAAATACTTTTTTGCTATAATCATCTATGTGTGTTATGTTCTTGGGTATGATTCTTGTATAAGATGGGAAAACTGAATTGACTTCTTCTTTAAATTGTTTCCATTGTTCTATATTAGATGTACTAACAATATTTATTGTGATTTCTTTATTTTTGGTTGTAAATTGGGATGTTTCGTTCAAATGGTACGAATTTTTAACACCTGTTTCCCAAGTTTTTTTGCCAATATGAATACAACTGAAAGTATCTAAGAATGCTGATTTATAACCCCAGTCAACATATTCTTTGGCATATTGCATCTCAAAATGGCCTGTATTATAAAAACATCCAACATCTTTGAGCATTGAGATTTTCATTATGGAAGGTCTAAAAGAAAAGTGTGGCCAATACCCTGTTGTACTATGTCCTTTATATTTATTTAAAAATTGTTGATATTCTGGCGTTTCTGAATTAACATACTCGTGTAAGACATATCTTAGACCACCTTTACCTTTTTTGATAAAGCCACCTTTAATTGGTTTTTTGAATGGTTCAATTTCATGATAATTTCTGTTAAATAGAACTTGACCAATCCCTTTATCTTCTTTAAAAATATTAATAGATTCTGTGATATAATCTCTTTTTTGGATAAAATGAAAATCGTCTTCCATATGAAGGTTATACATTGTATTATGTTTGATTACGATATCCCGTATAATATTCATACTTTTACTATGCCCTTTTTGATCTTCAGTTTTCAAATAGAAATCAAAGAATGGATATTTACTTTTCATTGTTGCTCGGTCTTCCGCTGATGAGTTATCATCAACACATAACCAATAATCTATTAAATGTAAATCGGTACAGCAGTTAATGAACGAACATATTGTTTTCTCGAAAAGATCCAACCTCTTGCATGTTGTTATTGAAAAAGTAATTTTCTTTTCTTTTCGTCCTTCTAATCCTTTAACAATATTTTGGATTTTATGTTTGGAACAGAACAAGTAACTATCTTTAACAAAATCGATATTTTTGTCCCTTATTCCCTCTGCATAATCGAATAATTTTTGCGGTATTTGTCCTCTTTTAATAATTTCATTTGCCATTTCATAAGATTCCATATATTTGCCAGTCTTATGTAAAATATCTGCCTTTTCCAACAAGATAATATCTCTATAATGATAATGAAGGAGATGATTTTTGTTATTTTTTAATAGCTTTGTAGCTAAATTGAGATTTGAAATCGCTTGGTCGTAATTGGAAATACTTGATTCCATTTGGGCAATTTTATGATATAATTCTGGCATATCTGAAAGTTCTTTGGATATTTCTTTATAATAATTAATTAATAACTGATCAGCAAAATGATATATCGTTTTACTTTCCTTTAATAGTTCCATTCCAGGAGTTTCAACGAATATTAAACCGTTTGTATTGTTATTTATTGCTAGATTAGATGTGTAATTACATTTATGGTCTTCAAAAATTTTGTAATAAGATGATTTATTGTCTTGTTCAAGGTAAGATAGTTGATCTATTTGTATTTTATAGTCGTTTGCAATCTTATTTTTAATTTTCTCTCCACAACAAACAATTAAATCGATTTTGTTTAGAAATTCGTTTAAATAATCCCCATTGGAGATTTGGATTTTCAATCCATTTGTCATAACTAATTTTAACATATTATCGTTTTGCAATAAGATAGTTTGTAATCCATTTAATTTGATATTATCATAAAAATAGTTCAGTGAATTATATAAAATAAGATAATCAAACTCAAACATTTGATTCATAGATTTAATATTATAAATTGTTGCAGACAAGTTTTTGATGTTGTAAATATCTATATTGTTGCCGACAATAAATACTTTGTAAAATTGGTCCATATAATCTATAATTTTTAGAACACTACTGTTTTGATTTATATTTTCATTACCAGTGTATACACAAACTGTTTTTTTGTTCATCTCATCAAGTTTCTTTTTAGCTAAATCCATTGTATTTTTGACATTTTTAATATCTTCCGTATACACTTTACCACTGTCCAACAAATTTTTGGTCAAAGAGTACGATTCATGATATTTACCTAAATGGTATGCAGATAATGCTAAATCACTTAATATTTTATAATCGTAGACATCTTTAAAAATAAATAAGACACATTTTTCCGGATAAGGTATTTTTTCTGCCATTTTTAGAAATTTATAAGCATTTTGGTAATCTTTAGTATGGATATAGTGAGACGCTATTCGATGTAGCGATTCGGCTCTTAGTTTACAATATTTGTATGCATCTAAAAAGGCATTTTCAACTTCAACCCACGGTGCGCCCATATTTTCCAAAGCCCATGCCACACGATAGTAAGAATAGAAAACTTCTTCATACCACCCACCTAATTCAATCCTTTTTTTATACCATTTAATCGCATTTTGATAATCTTTGTAATCGAAGTAGCTCTGAGCACAATAAAATGTGTCTCTTTCATTCTTTGGATTCACTTTCAATAATTCCTCAAAAATATGAGCATCTTTGAGATATTTTTTAGGATCGTTACTCCTTGCTCCTAACCTTCTCGAATCGATATAATAATCCCCTGTAATAATAGTATTTGTTCTATTTGGTTTATCACATGTTGGATATTCGTGTAACGCGCCTACATAACGCCACTTCAATGCAGGATCATTCTTGAAAATTTGCGTTCTTTGATAAGTAAATCCCTTGCCATAAAGTAGTGTATAAGAATCGTCTTTCAAATCCGGAATAACTAAATTACCAACCACTAAATCATCAGCATCGATAACCCAAATATATTCCGATTTACCCAAACATGCTTCAAGGGCATAAGTTCTATTCCATCCAAAATGGAAAAATGAATACTTTTTGTATTCTCCAGAGTGACAATCACATTTCCTAAATTCATGATTTACTATTTCCCCTGAAATACCTTTACTGTCAAAATACTCTTTAATAATATTTTGTGTTCCATCTGTCGATCCTGTATCGTTAATAACATAATAATCAATATATTTTGAAACACATTCAAGAGTCTCTTTAATAATATGTGCTTCGTTTAATGTTATCATATTAAGACATAGTTTAGGTTTTTGCATTTTTGATAATTTCTATCAATAACCCTTTAAGTAATTATTTTTTTTATAATTTAACAATATAAATTATAAAGCCAGTATTTGGAAAATTATGTTACTTATAGTTATAAATGGGCAAAACACATAATAAATCATCTGATATATTTAATGAAAATACTTCAGCTTCTTATATCAAAACATACGGCAGTAGTTCTGACACTAAAATTAAACATAAAAAACCAAAAAAAATTATTTTATATTCAGAAAGCAATAGTCATGAATCTTGTTTAACTAGTTCTCATTATTGCACCACAGGACCCACAGGACCTACTGGCCCTAGAGGATATATTGGTCCTGTCGGTCCAACCGGTTGTAGAGGCTCTATTGCAACACATTGTTTTAATTATGCCCTCTTGAACGATTTGATTATTTCAGCTAGATCATCTTCTAATCCCATTAATTTTGGTTCGGTTATTGTGTATTCTAACTATTATAACGATGGTATTTTTAAAGCTCCTTCGATGGGAATATATACTTTTAATGTTATTATACAGTTTTATTTCAATCCAAAGCATCCACCATTTGATAAATACAAATTATTACTTTTCAAAAATAACAAATATGTCAATTGCACTTTTAAATCGATTGTCGCCGATCCTTGTCTAGCTGAATATTCAAGTTCACCTACACAATACGATTATTATACCACAACTTATACATTGCACCTTAATAAACATGATAAAGTCCATGTAACTTTCGAAAATCACTCTTATTTTCCAGTAACTTTAATGGAAGCTAATTCGCATTTCGAAGGCTACCGAGTCCAATAATATCGGCCTTCAGATTTATTATGGTCTTTTTAACTTGTAACAGCAAGTTTCATCTTTTTTAATGACACACAAATCGATGTATAGAACTTGAAGAAAAATATAGGCATGGATATCAACAATACGATAACCTGATATTTATAACTATTATAAAATATTTTTACCGTTTAACTTTTACTTGTGCATTTAGGTAATTTATTGAAAGTATTATAATATGCTATTTACCTTATTAAAAAATAATAAGGTAAATGATTTCTTATTAAAAAAAATTCCATTATATAAATCCATGCCGAGGTTCCACAATATGGTAACTATAAAATAGATTATAGAGTCCTGTTTTATAAGATTAATATTGTGGAACCTCAGCATGGACCTGTATATAATCAATATTAGGATTCCATTTGATCGATTTTTAATTATGAAATAGTAGCTTGGAATATGTTGATAGTTAATAAAAATTAGCTGTACAAGTTGAGGAGCTTTAGCTCTCCAACTTGTGCAACTCACCTATGTGGGTTGAGTTGTACTCAAAACTTTTTCTCAAGATGCATTCATTAAAAAATTAAAAAATTAAAAAAAATTGATTTGTAATATGAATGGAAATATAACTATGGTATAATTATTTAATTAATGGGAAATCTATTTTCATTTTTCTCCAACTACGATCATGAAGAGGATATTTTAGAAAATGAAGATGATATAGATTTTGCCGAATTTGATACTTTCGATAAAACCCAACTGGTTGATTATATTAAACAATTAAAAGTAAGAGGTGTGGAGATACCTGAAGATTTTGAGGAAAAAATGAAAAATGTGGAAATAGAGAACTCTAACCTTATTCCGATGTGTGTGGAATTATACAAAAAAATGTACATTCAATTTGGTGAATATAAACCTCCTGCCGGAAAAGCAATTAGGAAGAAATTATATTATGTCAGACCAAAATTTGGGATAGATAAGGTGAAAGAAAATATAGCGATACCAATACACAATATAGGATCTATCTTGGATACAAATTTAATGATAATTCCGCAATCTGTTGTAGCTATGAAAGAAGATGATATTTCGTACGATGAATTTATGAACTCTTTCAATAACAATATAGCTAAAAAAGATATGATGGGTATTAGTAAAAATATTCTCAAGAATGTCCCAAAGTATATTAAGATCAGACTAATTAATACATTTAACCAAATATTATCAGATCTAACTAAAGTGGATAATATTAGTTTTGGGAAAGGATCTTATATTTATAAAGCCAATAAGCACGGGCCAACAAACGATATTAACTCGTTCAGATTAGTGATCTCAATACCCAACTCTGTTAATCAATTCCATAGAATATTAGTTTTGAGATTAAATAACTATTTACTATTTAATAAGTACGTAGATACAAGCATTCAAAAAGGAGGTATTTCTGGACAAAAATTTGCTATCTTTGAACAATTTTATAAGGTTAAAAATGTGATCAAGAATGCAAACCGCACTAAAAAGTCATGTGCTGTGTTGTTTTTAGATATTTCAAATGCTTTTGGCAATGTTAATTTACAAAACATGTATAAGATTTTAGAAGCTTACCATGTCAACAAAAAGATTATTTCATATATCGAAGAATTTTACAAAAGGTTCGAATATTATGTAGATATGAACAGTGAGAAAACCGGTTTAGCGAAATGGAATAATGGTCTCATACAAGGGTGCGCACTATCACCTTTGCTATTCATTCTTTGTTTGAACTATGTATTAACTCATTTAGATAAAGAGTATAAGGAAGGATTTGGATACGATTTTGATGGAAAAACCAGAGTCTTGTTTACAGCTTTTATGGACGATATTTGTATCATGTGTAAAGATGTTGCAGCACTTGAAATTGTCTACAAAAAACTTGTTGAACTTTTTAAGGTTCTTGGGTTACCAATTAACAAAGATAAATGTGCAATTATGATGATTAATGATAACACAAATACCCATTGGGACTTTGATCAAATTCAAAAGGTCAATGTCTTCAAATACTTGGGCGAATATATCTCTATTGATGGATCCAGTACCGAGTCTTATATTCAATTCCTCAAATATTTAAATCGTAAATTGAAACTAGTCGATGGAAAACCCATTGCAAACTCTGAAAAAATGAAACTATTTGAAGGATTAGTTGTTCCGTGGATTCAAAGAAAAACTATGGCTATGTACGATATCTCTATGACTAAAAGATTTAAGATTATCTCTATCATTAAACCTTATTTAGAAAAATGGGGTCATAGTGGAATGATCAATATTTTTAGCAATATTACCCCTATTATCCAAGACTCCAAAGATGATGTTATCTCTGGTATTAAATTTGATGAGACAGATATCGACATGGAGCTAGAAAAAAGTATTGAATTATCTAACTATGTACTAAAAGATAGTAGTATTAAACTGTCTTACGATCAAATTGATGATGATTTCAAGATCGAAACAGAATTAGAAGAATATATTGATGTTTAATAAAAAAATTGAATAAAATATAGAATGGAAACAAAATTTAATTGTAAAACAGAGAAGAACTAAAAGATTGTTATTTGTTACACCGGTAAAATACCAGTTCTGATAGATGGAATAATGCGATTTAGTTTGTGCCGTAGATTAATTCCAGTCAAAAAAATAAGAAATAAAAGACTCTAATTATATAGAATCTTCCTATCTATTTCTGTGTCAAGAAACCAAAGATTTTTTCATAATAATTATCCGTTATGGTTTCTGTACTCTATAAAGACACCTCTTTATGACTGGTAGATCATCGTTATAGTTCCCTATTAGAAAAGCATAAAGTGAAATATTATTAATATGTTCCATACGAAATATGCCGTTTCTAAACAATAAGAAACCAAAGATTTTTTTCATAATAATTATCCGTTATGGTTTCTGTACTCAAAATATATAACAAAAGACATTTTTATGACCAGTTGGATCATCGTTATAGTTCCCTATTAGAAAAGCATAAAGTGAAAAATTATTGATATCATTCCATGGGAAATATGCCGTTTCTAAACAATAAGAAACCAAAGATTTTTTTCATTAATTATGGAACTAATTTTGAATAGTATACTAGATACTTTTTTAAATATTGGAAGTTTTTATACTATGTTATTTATTTATTATTGACCAAATATTATTGCAATATGAATATCTATAATGAAAAAATTCGATAAATATATATCTATTATACCAATTATAAAATATTTTTTCCGAATAGCTATCTCTATTACTTTTTATTGGATAATACAAAAGTGAAGAGTAGCCAAAACAGATAAATGAAAAGAGATAAACTGAATAATTATATTTTTAATATTATTTTTTATGAAAGTAATATGACAACAATAACTATATTATAGGTTCACGCAGGAGTTACCACAATATAATAGCCTCAAAATGGCAAAGTATAATCTATTTTGAGGCTATTATATTGTGGTAACTCCTGCGTGAACCTATAATATGGTCATTACCAGTAAATGACTTTTATAAAAAATATCATAAAAAATATAATTATCTAGTTCATCTCTTTTTATTTATTTATTTCATGATATGTATTGCATTTTTGCTAATTATACTAAAAAGTAATAGATACACTTAATCGGGAAAAATATTTTGGACTGGGTATAAAAAGTTGAATAATATACAGAATATATTTGTAACTATTACTATCTTATAAAAATGATGCGATAGTATATATTTGACAATTGGTACCCATTTTTGAATGAAACTTTGATTGCCTATTCTCGAGCTCTATTGTTTCTGAAATGTGATGATGATTATATTTTATCCCGGATTATTTCACGCTGAAAAATATAACAAAATTGTGGATTATTCATAAAGTATGGACTTTGATTATATCATCAGTACTTGCACTACTCCATACTGGTAAATCCATTAAAATCAAAAAACATTAGATCGTAACATTGAATAATATTCTGTGCCTATGTTTTTGTAATCAATTATACTAATAAATATGGATTTCGATTGTATCGGCTCCATACTGCTTAAATCTATTCAAGTAAAAACATTTAGACTTTTAATTGAAATATTTTCCTCAGGACTATGTTTTTGTAATCAATTTTATAACCAAATGAAGTTGAATTATTATTATCAGTATCAACAAATTCTTGATATTTTAAGTATGGATTAGACAATTATTAATCGATGATTGGACCATCATACTGTTCTTTTATTTATAACCAAAAAAATTGATTATTCTAATTAAAAAGCATTATACTTGATAATAACTATCTTTATGTTCAATAAAAAATTCAAAAAAATACTTTATCAAGATGATTTAAAAGATCTTAAAATTGTGAAGGAATATTTGGATTTTTCTTTGAGAAAAAGGTTACCGAAAAAAAATTTCAAGTTTTATATTAACCTTTGTAATATTTATGACCATCATCCCAATCTAATTCAAGAAATAGTTAATAATATTCCCAAATTAGGTTATTATAAAGATTATTTTTATATTTTATATTTTTCTAGAAACCAACAATTAACAAACGGTATTTACGATATAGTCATTACACAAATCAAAAACGATATTGATAATTATAATAATAATACGACTATTTCCACTTTAGGAAAATGGTTACCCAGAGAAAATTCAAAGATAGATAAAAGGATTAAATTTGTTGATACTTTCACACAAATACTCTACCCGGATACCCCAAAATTTACAGCCAGGAAAAAATATAGAAAATTAAAGAGTTCATTCAATGACAAATTAGGGACTTTGGAGAAGAAAATGTGTTTGAAGGAATTTTCGAAGATTAATTTTAATAAAGTGTCGCCACATGCTTTAAGAAAAAATTTTGATAATTTAATGAAACATGAAGAGTGCCAAAAAAACTTTAACAAACATTTATTGGAATCGTTATTGAAACTTGAACTACAAAATTTTATCAAAGAGATATTGTTAGAGAAATATAGTTCCGAAATGATAGACCAAGTGTGGAGAACAAATAAAAAAAAATATCTAACAGAAATACCAATATTGAATAAATTACAAAACAATACACTTTTAATTGTTGACTTTTCCAAAGATACTTTTAATACTAATATGCAACACTTAGCTATTGGTATCATACTTCTTATGGATGAAGTTAATAATGTTATAAAATGCAATAATAGTGTTTTAAAATTAGACGGATCGATTAAAGACAAATGTAAAATGGTTATGAATTTTTGTGGTCCTTGTAAAAAAATTAATTTAGAGAATATCGATCCACATAAAAACATATTAGTTGTAACTACCAAACAAATCAATCATCAAGATCTAGATACACTATATCAAATAAAATTAAAAAATGATGGTTATGAAACTATTAAAATTGAAAAGAGTAAAGAAATGATCATGGCAACTAGAAATAATCTCAAAAATAACTCTAAAGTTAATATTAAAGATATAACAAAAGAGGCTGTCACAATTGATACAATTCAGAATGTATTAAAAATTATATTTTTTGTTTTGGTTTTAATTATTATTTTGTCATAAGCAAATATTCCAAAAAGTTGAAGAAGTATTATCTGTCTTTGTTTATGACTATTTGACGATTTTTTTGCCTTATTAACACAATTTAGTTATTTTAGATTCTCTTTGACTCATATTTTCCATTATATAAAGTACAAAATCAATAAATAATCCATAAGTAAATAAAGAAAAATTATTAATCAATATATTACGATCGATTATAATTATTTCATATCTTTTCCAAGCATAATTGTGATAATTATGCAATATAGTCTCCAATGTCATAACATCAACAATACAGCAACCTGATGATTATCTGGATACTATATTGTGGTATCTATGACCAAAACTATCAGATCATTAATTCAGCTACGATATCACAATATAATAATCCATATTGTGATACTATGGCCTTATATTTATTATCTAGTTACATATAATAATTTTCATTATTCATAAGTGACACAGTGACACAGTGACACAGTGACACAGTGACACAGTGACACTTGATGATTATTCATTATATAAAAATCAATGAATGCAGCTCAAGGAAAAGTATGTCAGACAAACAATTCATTTAATCTTATTTAGATAATATCTTTTTATCAATATTAATTTATTAAATAATATTCAGGCTACTATTCTCACTAAATAATATGATAATAACATAGATA
>Ga0315902_10012382_pt1 | contig 11105 bp, 9 predicted proteins | sample LakEriMetagenome_9_FD_203523 | JGI IMG/M metagenome (GOLD analysis project Ga0315902, IMG submission 203523) | Freshwater fungal communities from buoy surface, Lake Erie, Ohio, United States - Buoy 12 MA117 | ecosystem: Environmental > Aquatic > Freshwater > Lake > Lake biofilm | place: USA...
GGGCCATGAGTCGCGCTCCTCGGTGGGTTCCATGGGGTAAGGTCTGCGGATGCTAGGGTCTCCAGATTTTGTTGTCAACAAGATTGTTGACAATCTGACAAGAGCCGCCTATCGTAAGACCCCATGCACACTCTCCTCGCCCAGACCTCGGACCACGCCGGCTCAATGCCACCGGATTCGCCGCTGACGCAGTCACTGGCCGAGCAGATCGCAACCCAGCTCTCGGCACGTATCGTGTCCGGCGCCTACGCTCCGGGGCAGCGCATCCTCGAGCAGTCCGTGGCCGCTGAATTCGAGGTCAGCCGCGGGCCGGTGCGGGAAGCCCTGCGCCTGCTGGAACGGGAGGGTCTGGTGATGATCCTGGCCCGCCGCGGCGCGCAGGTGACCAATCCGACAATCGAGGAAGTCAACGAGATCTTCGACATCCGCGCCATGCTCAACGGCCTGCGCGACCGGATGATCGCGGAGAGCCCGTCACGGCAAGCCCTGATTGCGGCGCTCGAGGACGAAGTGGCGCAACTGCTGCAGGCCGCGGAACGGCAGGGCCCGGGGGACGAGTATGTCGAAATCGTCACCCGCCTCAACCGGAAGCTCACCCGCGCTGCCGGCAATCGGCGCTTGCAGGCCATTCTCGGGTCGCTGGCGGTGCAGACCGTGCGCTATACCCGCCTCGGGTTGTCCACGCCGCAGCGACGCCGGCAATCCGTGCGGCACTGGCAGCAATTGCTGCAGGCGATCCGGGACGGCGATGGCGATGCCGCAGAACGCATTGCGCGGCGGCGGGTGCTCGACTCGCGTGATGCGGCGGTGGAGTTGCTGCGCCAGCAGCGCGTGCACCCGGCCGCCTGAAACGCAGAACCTGGTTGTGCCCGCGGGGACGCAGCCCCTAAGATCGGGGGCTACCCCGCCCGGGGGCAACCGACATACTCTTCTAGCCATGAATTCCATCCGCATCCTCCGCCTGCTCCTCCCCGCCATGCTCATCGCATTGATGCTGCCGCAGGTGGTCATGGCGCAGGACGTCCGGTTCGTACCCCGCGATGAGGGTGCGGCCGATGCCGGCTGGGTTCGCTTCCGCGACCGCCTGCTCACCGCAGTCCAGCAGCGCGACCGCAAGTTCGTCCTCGGCGTGATCGACCGCAACGTCCGCAACGGGCTGGAACAGCCGCGCGGCCTCGACGAATTCCGGCGCCAGTGGGACACCGATGCCGAGGACAGCCCGTTGTGGCGGGAACTCGCGCGCGCACTGCAGCTGCCCTCGGCCTGGTATCGCCATGAGCAGATGCCGCGCAGCCTGTGTGCGCCCTACGTGCTGCCGCAATGGCCGGGCGATGTCGATCCCCATGCGCACGGCGCGATCACCGTACGCGAAACCGACGTGCGCAGCGAGCCCTCGGGCACCGCCGCTATCCGCGCCCGCACCGGGCATGTCATCGTTGCAGTGGCTGACTGGGAAGTAGCGGACCGTGATCCCGGAAGCCGGCAGAAATGGGTGCTGGTGCGCCTGCACGACGGCAACCCCGGATTCGTCGCGGAGGAACATATCCGCAGCCCGATCGAGCAGCTCGCCTGCTTCCGCAGAACCGAAGCGGGCTGGCGGCTGACCTCGTTCCTGGCGGCAGGCGAATAAAACGCCGGACAGCGCCGGGCTCAGACCTGCGCATCAGACATCGGCATCGCGCCGGGTCCGGCGCAGGCGCGCTACAGCGCGCCGTAGGAGTGAAGCCCCGAGAGGAACATGTTGACGCCAATGAAGGCGAAGGTGGTGACGAACAGGCCGACGATCGCCCACCAGGCCAGCACCGGCCCGCGCAAGCCCTTGATCAGGCGCATGTGCAGCCAGGCTGCGTAGTTCAGCCACACGATCAGGGCCCAGGTCTCCTTGGGATCCCAGGACCAGTAACCGCCCCAGGCCTCGGCCGCCCACATCGCGCCCAGGATGGTGGCGATGGTAAAGAAGGTGAAGCCGATGGCGATGGTCTTGTACATCACATCGTCCATCAGCTCGGCCGGGGGCAGCAGGCGGGCGAGATAGCCTTTCCCGGCGAGCAGGTAGGCCACGGCCACCATGGCTGCGATGGAAAAGGCGCCATACCCGACGAAGTTGGCGGGCACGTGGATTTTCATCCACCAGGATTGCAGCGCGGGCACCAGCGGCTGGATCTCGTGGGCACCACGGTCAAAGGTGTACCAGAGGATGAACGCGACAGCGGCAAGAATGATCAGCAGCACGAAGGCGCCGAGCCGGCGGGTGGCATAGCTCGCCTCGTAGTAGAGGTGAAGCAGGGCCGTGGTGATGCAGAACAGGACAAAGACCTCGTACAGGTTGCTGATCGGGATATGGCCGACATCGGGCCCGATCAGATAGGACTCATACCAGCGCACCATCAGGCCGATGAAGCCCATCGCCGTGGCGCTCCAGGTGAAGCCGGTGCCGGCACCCGCCGCGCTGTCGGACCGCGCGAGCAGCCCCGCCCAGTAGGCCACCGCAGCCAGGGCATAGAGAAAGCACATCCACATGATCGCCGTCTGGCTGGAAACCAGATACCTCAACAGGAAGGCCTGTTCGGCACGGGCGAGATCGCCCTGGTAGAGGCCGATGCTGGCGAGGCTTACGGCCGCGATCACGACCACCAGCACGCGCAGTGGCTTCCAGTGCCAGCCCAGGGCCATCAGCGTGACTGCAGTGCCGGCCAGGATGGCACGCTCGTAGAAGTCCATGAACGGCGCATACAGCCTCAGGGCCTGGACGGCCCCGAGTACGAGGCCCAGCGCATACAACCAGTCGAACCAGGACAGGGCGCGCAGTCCGCTACGCGGGAACGCCGGGGATGTGGTCATTTCCATGTTGAGCCTCATGTCGCGGATCGTGCCGCTGCACCCAGCGCGACCCGGTGTTGTTCGAATTCACGCCCGTTCTCGAGCGTCTGGCGGTTGACGGCCATGGCCATCAGCAGCCCGCCGCGAACGGGTTGGACCAGAATCCACAGGCGGCGTTCGCGGATGTAGAGCATCGCGAACACGCCCAGCACCAGCAGCAGGCTGCCACCATAGACGATGCTCTTGCCGGGGGAGCGGGTCAGCTGCAGCCCGGAGGCCTTGACCTCCTCGTATTGCAGCAGCTGCAGGTAGAACGGCGCGCCGTAGGCAAAGCTGTCGCTGATCGAGATCAGGCTGTCGCGAATGAAGCGCTGTGTCTGCCCGTCCGCCACCAGCAACGGCTGCCCCGCCCGTTGCCGGGCCATCTGTACGGCCTCCAGCGCCACGCCCTCGAGTACGCGGACATAGATGTCGGCCGCCTTCTCGCGCTCGGCCTCGGGCACGCCCTGCTCGATGAAACGGACGACGGTTTCAAGCCCGCGCTCCGAAAACATCTTCAGCACCCGCTCGGCGCTCTCGGCGAGGCGTTCGCGCAGGCCGGCCGAAACCTCGGGCCCGGTGGCCGCATTGCGGGCAAAGCGGCGCCCGAGCTCGGGCCAGGACTTTTCATCGAGCAGCAGGCTGCGCAGCTGCATGTGGCTGTCGACACGACCTTCGGCATCGAGCGGCAGGCGCAGATAGCGAAACCCCTCGTTGGGCGTCGCGCGCACGCCGCTCATCAGATACCAGGCACCGTCGAGCTGCAGCGGCAGCATGTAGTTGCTGAATTCCCGCGCCTGGCCCTGGGCATCGCGCAGGCGATAGTGATAGCTGGGACCGACATTGCGCAGGTCCCTGGCGGAGAGATCGGCCGCGCCGGAGCCGAGCTGGTCGAGTACCTTCCTGGTGACACTCGCGGTTTCCACGCGCGAGCTGGTCTCGTTGGAGGACAGATCTTCCACGTTGAACGGCCTGAAATCGCTCAGCTCGACGCGGATTTCGGCGCCCCCGGCCTTGACGCTGGTCGACTTGTTGACGGCGCCGGCGAGGTCAAAAGGCGCCGCGCGCGGCGACAGCAGTGGCCACCCCCGCAGCTGCATGCGCGTACCGCCATCGGCGAAACTGGCCTGGTAGATCGCGACGCCGCGGTGGATGAAGGGATGATTGACGCGGATGGTGCGCTCGAAGCGCTCGCCGGTCTCGTGGTCCATCACGACAATGTCGCTGGCGAAGTCGCGCGGCTGACCGGTCGAGTAGTGCTCGATGTGAAAACGCTGCAGGGCGATGGTGAAGGGCAGGTCCTGCACCAGGTAGCCCTCGGCCACGTTCATGAAAATGACGTTGGCGCTGCTGCCCTCAGGGATGCTGATATTGCCGCGAAAGGACAGGTTGGAGGGCGACAGCCTGCTCGCGGGCGGCACCTGGCTCTGCGGCACATCACGGGTCTCGATCACCTTCTGTCCGGTCAGCTGCAGGAACTTGAGCGGTATGTTGCCGTCGAGCAATCCGCCAATGCAGATGATGACAATGCCGCAGTGGGTGAGCAGGTATCCGGCGCGGTGATAGCTGCCGGCCCTGGCCGCGATCAGGGTCTCCGCACCGCCGGCGCGGGGCTGCTCGCGCCAGCGGTAGCCCGAACGCAGCAGATGCGCGCGCACACGATCAAGCACTGCCGGCGCGGGATCGGTCAAGGGCAGATCCGCATGCAGCGGGATCAGCCGCAGCGACCGCTCGCTCACCTGTTCGCGGTAACTGCGCATCTCGCGCAGCATCGCCGGCCCGTTGCGCAGCACGCACAGGCTGGTGGAGGCCACCAGGAAACCGAGGATCAGCAGGAACCAGATGGCCTGGTAGACCGCATAGAGACCGAGGGTCTCGAATACCGGAAACCAGAAGGCTCCGAACTGGGCCACATAATTGGGATAGGGTTCGGCCTGCTTGAGCACGGTGCCAATGACGGAGGCCACCGCAAGCACGGTAAGCAGGCTGATGGCGAAGCGCATCGACGACAGGAGGTCGTAGAGGGCGCGCGCTGTCGTTTGCTGTGCCATCAGGCGGTGGTTGACGCTAAAAAGGGGGGCTCCGGTCGATCTCCCCCGGCGCCACTCGGGCGCCTCGGTCCCTAACGCAGGCCAGCGATGTATTCAGATACTGCGGCGATGTCCTGGTCGCTCAGCTTGGCCGAAATCATGCGCATCATCGCGGCGGCATCGTTGGCACGTTGTCCGCTGCGGAAGGCCTTGAGCTGGGCGGCAGTGTATTCGGCATGCTGGCCGGCGAGGCGCGGGAACTGGGCCGGGATGCCGGCGCCATTGGGCGCATGGCAGGACGCACAGGCGGCAACGCCCCTGGCCATGATGCCGCCGCGGTAGATCGCTTCGCCCTGCTTGGCGAGCGCAGCGTCCCTGGCCGCGCGGGGCTTGGCTTTCTGGGCCGAGAAATATGCAGCCAGGTTCTTCATGTCATCGTCGCTGAGGTTGGCGACCATGCCGGCCATCACAGCGTTGTTGCGCTCCGGCGGCTTGCCGTTCTGCGCCTTGTAGTTGCGCAACTGCTTGAACAGATACTCGGGATGCTGGCCAGCCAGGCTCGGATTGGCCGGCGACGGGCTGTTGCCATCGGCTCCATGGCAGGCCGCGCATACCTGGGTGACGATCTGCTGCGCCTTGGCCGGATCACCCTTGATCACGCCTTGGGCCGCGACTATGGGGGTGGCAAGGGCCAGCAGCGCACCGATCCAGAGCCGGCCCCTGAGTTGCTGCAGGCGTGGGCGAAGGGGGTGGTTCATCGGTGGCTCCTTGAGTTCGGCAGTCATCACAAAAGGCTTGTATTCTATAGCAATTTTACGGGGTCACTCGCAGCGTGCCCCGGGAAAGCCTGTCGTGTCCCTGTTCTCCCAACTGGAGTTTCGCTACGCCGTATATCTGGCCGCCGACCTGCCTCCCGACATTGGCACCGAGGTCGCTTTCGCAGGCCGCTCCAATGCCGGCAAATCCACCGCCATCAATGCGCTTGCCCATCGAAAAAAACTCGCCTTTGTCAGCAAAACACCCGGCCGAACCCAGTGCCTGGTGTTCTTTGACATGGGACACCATCGCCACCTGGTGGATTTGCCCGGTTACGGCTACGCCGCAGTTCCGGGCCGGGAACAGGACCGCTGGACAGAGTTGATCAGCACGTACATCACTCAGCGCAAGGCCTTGAAATTGCTGGTCCTGGTGGCGGATGCACGACAAGGCATCACCCCCCACGACCGCTACCTGCTCGACTGGCTGGCGCCGACCGCCAAACCAGTGCATGTACTCCTGACGAAGGCCGACAAACTGACCCGCCGCGAAGCGGAGCAGGCCCTGCAGGATGCCAGCGGCGCCATTGCGGATTACCCGGGCGACATTTCGATACAGCTGTTTTCAGGTCTGCGCAAAACAGGGGTACTGCAGGCCCAGGCGCAGATCGCAAAGTGGATGAAACAATAAAAAGCCCCCGGTAAAGGGGAATAAACCGGGGGCGAAAGGCCTTCACTAGCATGAAGGTACCCGCTCAGGGAGGGAAGCGGGAGACAGCGAGGCTGTCTGTTTGCTCTGACGGCTATAATCAACAGAAGTTCCCTGCGCCAAATTCGAAAAATAAACCTTTACTTACAATGGGTTAGATTATGCTGCCTTTGGGTCGATATCCCGCAGTGCGGATGCGCCGGATGCGCAAGGCCGATTTCTCGCGGCGACTGATGCGCGAGCACCGCCTCACCACGGACGACCTGATTTATCCGCTGTTCGTGATGGAAGGCAAGGGCAAAGCCGTCAATGTCGATGCCATGCCGGGTGTGCAGCGTTACAGCATCGACCGTCTGCTGAGGCAGGCCGAGCAGGCGCTGCGCGCCGGGATTCCCGCAATCGCCCTCTTTCCTGTCATCGAGCGCGCGCAAAAAAGCGCGGACGGGCGCGAAGCGACCAACCCCGCGGGTCTGGTGCCGCGAGCGGTGGCTGCCCTGAAAAAACGTCTGCCCGAACTCGGCGTGATCACCGACGTCGCGCTCGATCCCTACACCACCCACGGGCAGGACGGCGTGATCGACGCCAGCGGCTATGTGCTCAACGACGAGACGCTGGCGATACTCGAAAAGCAGGCCCTGGTCTGCGCGGCAGCCGGGGTCGACATCGTGGCGCCATCGGACATGATGGACGGGCGGGTGGGGGCAATCCGTGCCGCGCTCGACGCGCGCCACTTCATCCATACCCGCATCATGGCGTATTCGGCCAAATACGCTTCGGCCTTCTACGGCCCCTTCCGCGATGCGGTGGGTTCGGCCGGGCAACTCGGCAAGGGGGACAAGCGCGGCTACCAGATGGACCCGGCGAACAGCGACGAGGCCCTGTGGGAAGTCGGACTCGACCTGCAGGAAGGGGCGGACATGGTGATGGTGAAGCCGGGCATGCCCTACCTGGACATCGTGCGCCGGGTGAAAGAGCAGTATCGCGCGCCGACCTGTGTCTACCAGGTCAGCGGTGAATACTCGATGCTCAAGGCCGCCGCGGCCCGGGGCTGGCTCGACGAACGACGGTGCGCGATGGAGGCGCTGCTCGCCTTCAAGCGCGCCGGCGCCGATGCGATATTGACCTATTACGCCCTCGACGCGGCGCGCTGGCTGGCGGAGGGCGACTCCCTGTAGCCACGGGTTCCAGGGCGGCGGCTGGGAATCCGGTTACCGCCAGGCGGAGCCCCCGCGCCCGCTGGCCACCCTCGGGCCAGCTTCCGCGTCGTCCTCGCCACCCGCCCCGATCATCGCCTCGAGGGCGGCGGCCTTGACCCGCTCGATGATGCGCCCCTCGGGGGTGGCGCGTACCGGAGCGCGCAGGTCACGGGTCTGCAATACAAACAGCTCGGCGCCGTGGCCGCCATCGTCGAAGCAAAATACGGGCACCGGCCTCATCTCACCGCCCAGAAACAGCCGGGCTTGCGATACGCGATAAGTGATTTTGCGGTCGATCAGGAACAGTTCCACTGCCTTGTCGTTGTCGGTGTAGAGCTGCAGCTGTATGGCGGCATAGGGGCCGGCCACCCCGGAGAGCACCGGGCCGCAAAGGTGGGGATTGAAGTCCGCAAAGACCTGCATCAGAACCCGTGCACGCCTGCGCAGCAGGCCGATGCGGCGATGCTGGTCATCGGCGAGATAGATCTCCTGGTATTCGCGACGCGCGGCTTCGATCTCGGCGTTATTGGGCAGGCGGCCGGTCTCCGGCAGCCCCAGCTGACGCGCCGCCTTGCGCTTGGCCAGGCCGTAATCCTCGATGCCATCCGCGGCCATGAGCCGGGCCGCCTGCACCGCGATCGCATTGCGCATATCGTCACGACTACGTGCCCTGGACATGGGCGTTTCCCCATTGAAAATCAATGCCCGCAGCATCGGCAAAAGCTTGCCCTCGGTCAAGACGGCGGGGCCGTGATGCCGCAATCCCGCGCCTAGACGACGGTCAGTCGGGAAGCCTGTCGCCCGCTTCGCTACTCGGCGCGGGGAATTCCTGGTAGAAAAATTCGCTGATGCCGCCCTCGCTCACGCGCACGCCGGTTTCGGGATTGACCTGCATCACGATCACGCCGGCCGGCGGTGCCGGGATTTCCTCGGGCACGTTTCTCAGCGCAACCGCCATGTAATCGATCCAGATCGGCAGCGCGGCGCTGCCCCCGGTTTCGTTGCGGCCCAGCGTGCGCGGCTGGTCGAAGCCCATCCAGGCCACCGCCACCAGCGAAGTCTGGTAGCCCGCAAACCAGGCATCGACGAATTCGTTGGTGGTGCCGGTCTTGCCTGCAAGATCGCCGCGCTTGAGGCGCAGGGCGCGGGTCGCGGTACCGCTGCGCACGACATCGCGCATCAGGCTGGTCATGATGAAGGCGTTGCGGGCATCAATGATCCGCTCGGCATTTTCGCCGGCGATTTCAGGGCGGCCGCTGAACAGCACCGTCCCCTTTCCGTCTTCGACGCGGTCGATGAAATAGGGCGTGACCCGGAAGCCGCCGTTGGCGAACACCGAATAACCTCCCAGCATCTGCAGCAGCGTGACATTGCCCGCGCCCAGCGCCATGGTGAGATAGGGCGGGTGCAGTTTCGGATCGAAGCCGAAACGGGATATATAGTCCTGGGCATACTGGGGCGTGATCGATTGCAGGACGCGCACCGATACCAGGTTTTTTGACTTGGCGAGGGCCGCGCGCAGCCGCATCGGCCCGTCAAACTTGCCGTCGTAATTCTTCGGCTCCCAGGGCTCGGAGCCAGTCTGCGCCGCGGTGAATGTGAGGGGTGCATCGTTGATGACCGTCGATGCGGTGAAGCCTTTTTCCAGCGCTGCCGAATAGATGAACGGCTTGAAACTGGAACCGGGCTGGCGCAGCGACTGGGTGACGCGGTTGTATTGGTTGCGGCTGAACTCGAAACCGCCCACCAGGGCGCGGATGGCGCCGCTGCGCGGATCGGCAGACACCAGCGCCGATTCGACCTTGGGCAACTGCGAGAACTGCCAGCGGCCCTTCTCGTCGCGCGACAGCCTCACCACGGCTCCGCGGCGGATACGCTGGCTCGCAGGGGTGTTCTCGGACAGAAAGCCGGCCACGAATTTAAGGCCGTCCTCGGCGATGGTCACCCGCTCGCCGCCCGCACGGTAGAGACGGACCTGCCTGGGCGAGGCCTCAAGCACAATCGCGGCGTAGAGCTCGTCGCTGTCGGGCAGGTCCTGCAGCGCCTCCTCCAGCTTGTCGTCGGAGGTTTCCTTGCCCAGATCGATGAATGCCTCCGGGCCGCGGTAGCCGTGGCGGCGGTCGTATTCGAGCACCCCCTTGCGCACGGCCTCATAGGCCGCCCGCTGGTGCTCGGCATGGAGGGTGGTGTAAACCCTGATGCCCCGGGTGTAGGCTTCTTCGCCGAAACGCTCGAACATCTGCGCGCGCACCATCTCGGCCAGAAAATCGGCACGCACCACGAATTCGCTGAGGCCGGCACGCACCGCCGGTGGCTCCTTCTCGGCCTGGGCAAACTGCTGGGGGCTGATCATGCCCAGTTCGCGCATGCGCCTGAGCACATACTGCTGGCGCAGCCTCGCCCGGGCCGGATTGGCCACGGGATTGAAGCGGGAGGGGGCCTTGGGCAGGCCGGCGAGCATGGCCAGCTGCGCAGTCGACAGTTCAGCCAGGGTCTTGCCGTAATAGATCTGGGCGGCGGCAGCGAAACCGTAGGCACGCTGCCCCAAATAGATCTGGTTGATGTAGAGCTCGAGAATCTGCTCCTTGCTGAGGCTGGACTCGATCTTGAACGCCAGCAGCATTTCGTTGAACTTGCGCGTCAGCGTCTTTTCCTTGGACAGGAAAAAGTTGCGCGCTACCTGCATGGTGATGGTCGATGCGCCCTGGCGGACGCCGCCAGAGGAGAAATTCGACAGCGCGGCCCGGGCCACTCCGAGGTAATCAACGCCCCCGTGCTTGAAAAAACGCTCGTCCTCGGCCGCCAGGATGGCATTGACCAGAGACTTGGGCACCTGGTCGAGCCTGACCACCGCCCTGCGCTCCTCGCCGAATTCGCCGATCAGCTTGCCGTCGGCGCTGAAAACCCGCAGGGGGATTTTAGGCTGGTAGTCAGTCAGCGCTTCCAGCGAAGGGAGGTTGGGCGAAATCAGGACCGCCGCAAAGCCCAGCACCAGCACCGTGGCCGAACATAGCAGGACTACCAGTAATAGTGGGAATGCCCACCAACGGACGGACATCTAGTGGAAAACCGTAGAAGTTAAAAAGCCAGTAAAATCCGTGACTTAGCTGATCAGGCTGTAGCGGAGGCGAATGGTGCCGATCACGGAAATTTTTGGTGGCACCGAACAATGCGCTGCATTATAGGCGTATCAATCATTAAATGAAAATTAGCTAAAAAATCATTCAAAACAATTGGTTATGATGTTTTCTGAACGCACTTGCCGAATCAGCGGAGCGGCCCCGACATGATGTCAGGCAGGTTCAGTTTCGATCTGGCGGCAGTCGAGGCCTTGCTGCGCCCGAAGATGCCGCCCCTGATCGGTGCGGACATCAGTTCCTCGGCCGTCAAGATGGTCGAGATCGCCGATGCCGGCAAGGGTGGCTACCGTCTCGAGCGCTACGCCATCGAGCCCATGCCCGCCGAAGCGATGGCTGATGGCAACATCAACAACCTCGATGCCGTGATCGAAGCTGTCAGGCGCTGCCACCGCCGCCTGGGCAGCCCGCTCAAGAAC
>Ga0315902_10012383_pt1 | contig 11104 bp, 10 predicted proteins | sample LakEriMetagenome_9_FD_203523 | JGI IMG/M metagenome (GOLD analysis project Ga0315902, IMG submission 203523) | Freshwater fungal communities from buoy surface, Lake Erie, Ohio, United States - Buoy 12 MA117 | ecosystem: Environmental > Aquatic > Freshwater > Lake > Lake biofilm | place: USA...
CCGCTCGTGCCCTATGCGGCGCTCAACCCGCTGCTGGGCCTGACGCGGCTGCCCGTGGCCTCCTTCGCCTGGCCTTCCCTGGCCGGGCTGGTGCTGGGCAGCCTGCCCTATGCCTGGGCCGGCCATTGGCTCGCCATCCGCGTGGGGGCAGCATGAGCCCCACGCCCGTGGGCTGGCTCTTCGCCTACGACTGGGACGCGCGCGCCCGGGACACCCTGCGCGCGCAAGGCTGCATGCGCCCGGACCATGCCGGGTTCGACCTCTTTTCCTTTCCCGGCAATGCTGCATTGGCCTTCTACGACCATCAGCGCTTCGCGCAGCGCCAGGCGCAGCGTGGGCGGCGCCTGGGCTGGCGTGCGGTGCTCTCGCACCAGGAGCACTTCGGTGCCGTGGCGGCCGCGCTGGTGGCCGAGCGGCTGGGGCTGCCCGGGGCCACGCCGCAGTCGCTGCTGGCGGCGCAACACAAGCTGCACGCCCGGCGCGTGCTGCAGCAGGTGGCGCCCGAGGCCAACCTGCGCTTCGAGGAGCTGCAGGCCGACTATGGCGACGACATCCCCCACGGCCTTCACTACCCCGCCTTCGTCAAGCCGGTGAAGGCGGCGTTCTCGGTGCTGGCGCGCGTCGTGGACGACCGCGAGGCGCTGCAGGCCCACACCCGCTTCGGCCGGCGCGAGCTGTGGGTCATCCGCCACCTGGTGGACCCTTTCGACCGCCTGTGCCGCGAACTGCTGCCGCAGGCCGGCAGCGCGCACCGCATGCTGCTGGAGGAGCCTTTGCCGCGAGAGGTGCCGCAGTACAACCTGGACGGCTGGGTGGCCGATGGGCAGGTGCACGCGCTGGGGGTGGTGGACGCGGTGATGTACCCGGGCACGCGCGCCTTCATGCGTTGGGAACTGCCCAGCCGCCTGGGCGCCGCGGTGCAGGAGCGGGCGCTGGACGTGGCCCGCCGTTTCCTGGCCGCCATCGGCTTTCGCCACGGCCTGTTCAACCTGGAGTTCTTCCACGACCCGGCCACCGACCGGCTCAGCGTGATCGAGTGCAACCCGCGCCTGGCTTCGCAGTTCGGCGACCTGTACCGTCGCGTGCACGGCATCGACCCGCACGCCATGGGCGTGGCCCTGGCCCTGGGCGAAGATCCCGCCGCGCTGCCGCGCACCGAGCCCACGGCGGGCGTGGCCGCCAGTCTGGTGTACCGGGCCTTCAGCCCGCAGGCGGTGCCGCCGGCGCCCGGCCCTGCGCAACGTGCGGCTTTCGCGCAGGCCTATCCTGATGCCCTGATGTTCAGCTTTCCCAAGACCGGTGCCGCCCTGGCGCGCGACTTCAAGTGGACGGGCAACCACCACCACGGTTTCGTCCACATCGGCGGGCGCGACCGCGGGCAGATGCTCGCGCGCGCCATGCACGCCAGCGCGCTGCTCGGCTGGCCTTCGCCCACCCTCGACCTGCAAGCCGACCCCGGCTGCCCCTCACGCCCATGAAACCCGAACCTTCTCGCCCGCTCCTTCCAGATCCGACAGCTTGCCGTGCTGCGCATTCACGCGGTCTGCGCACCGGCGTGATGGCCCTGTGTCTGGGCGCGGTGGTGGCCCTGTCGGGCTGCTCGGCCCTGGTGGCCCAGAACCCTTCCGGCGCGCTGCGCCCGGTCAATGCCGTGGCCGAGGGCGCCGACGATCGCCTGATGCTCAAGGGCGCCGACGTGGTGGCCTACTTCACCCAGGGCCGCTACGTACCCGGTGTGCCGGCCCACCGCAGCGTGCACGAGGGCGTGGTCTTCCGCTTTGCCAGCGCCGAGCACAAGGCGCTGTTCGACGCCGCGCCGCAGAAGTACCTGCCCCAGTACGGCGGCTACTGTGCCAACGGGATCGTCTATGGCATCCCCTGGGGAGGCGATGCCGATGCCTTTCGCATGATCGACGGCAAGCTCTACATCTTCGGGGGGGCCACCAGCCGCGACGCCTTTGCGCTGGACGTGCCCGGCAACCGTGCGCTGGCCGACCGCTATTGGGCACAGGAGGTGGCTGGCTCGAACAGCTTCGTGCAACGCGCCTGGCGCCTGGTGTGGCGGGTGCCGCACTACCGCAGCGGCCAGGAGCTGGCCGACATGGTGGCGCGCGCGCGGGCCGGTCGCTCCTGAGGCGCGCCGCTCAGGGCTGGCGCGGCCGTCCCCAGACGATGGCGTTGGGGTGCTGCTCCAGCAGCGTGGCCAGGGCGCGCAGCGCGGCGGCGGCCTGCGCGACTTCCTGCAGCGTGGACTCGGTCTGGCGGCGCAGCGGCGACTGCGGGTCTGCGGCCTCGCGCAGCGTGGCCGCGGCACGGCCGAGTTCATCCGCGCTGCGGCGCAGTTCGACCACCAGCGGCTGGGCCGCGACCGCCAGCGCCCGGGTCTGCTCGGCGGCGTCGCCCACCTGCGAGGCGGCGCCTTCCACGCGCAAGGCGGCCTGACCCGCTGCGCGCACCGCGGGCACGGCCTCGCGCAGCAGCGGCTCCACCTGCGCCAGGGTGCGCCGCGCCTGGGCCAGCGTCTCCTGCGCCGAGCGGGCCACCGGCACCGCCTCGCCGCGCAGCGTGGCGGCCAGCTGCTGCAGCGCCTGAGCCGCCTCGGCGGTACGCGACAGCGCCTGGCGCGCCTGGGGTGCGGCAAGCAGCTCGCGGGTGGCCGAGGCCACCGCCGCAAGGTCGCGTCCGATCTGTCCGAGGTCCAGTCCCTCCAGCTGCGACTGCAGCGTCTGCAGCCGCGTGGGGGCCGTGGGGATGAGCGCAAGGCCGTCGGCCGATGCCGTCTGGGCCGAGCCCGCGCTGGCAGCAGCCGGGGCGGTCACGTCCAGATCGACGTAGAGCAGGCCGGTCAGCAGGCTCTGGGTGGCCAGGCGCGCCACCAGGCCGCGGGCGATGAGGGCGGGTAGGGCCGGGCCGTGGTCGGCGCCGGCGGCCGGCTTGCCGGTACCGCCCCCGGGGCCTTGCGCCAGCAGAGGCCGCAGCAGCGCCGGGTCGAACTCGGCGGTCACGGGCATGTGCAGCGCGCCGCGCTCGCCTGGGGCCAGGCCGATGGCCGTGACCTGTCCCACCTGCACGCCGCGCAGCATCACCGGTGCGCCGACCTGCAGGCCGTAGACCGACATCTGGAAGTGCATCACGCCGCGTTCCTTGGCGCCTAGCCAGCGGCCGCCCGCGACGGCCAGGGCCAGCGCCAGCAGGCCGAGCCCCGCCAGTGCGAACAGCCCCACGCGCAGTGCCGACGTTCTCATGACCCGGGCCCCCGGGAGCGGCTTGCGCCCATCGCCGCCGCACCTTCGCCGCGCGGCGCCAGGAAGCGCTGCACCGCTGCCGGCCCGTGCCGCAGCAGTTCTTCCGGGGTGCCCAGGGCGGTCATGGTCATCGCGGTTTCGTCCAGGTACAGCGCGCGGTCGGCCACCGCGAAGGCGCTGGCGATGTCGTGCGTGACCATCACCACGGTCTTGCCCAGATGGTGCCTCAGTTCGAGCACCAGTTCGTCCAGGCGGGCCACGTTCAGCGGGTCCAGGCCCGAGCCGGGCTCGTCCAGGAACAGCAAAGGGGGGTCCAGTGCCAGCGCCCGGGCCAGCGCGGCGCGCTTGCGCATGCCGCCCGACAGCTGTGCCGGCATCAGGTCGAATCCCGCGTCGAGGCCCACCCGCGCCAGGATCTCGCGCGCGCGCTGCGCGCGCTCGGCCGGGCCCATCGAGGTGAACAGGCGCATCGGCAGCATCAGGTTCTCGCCCAGCGTCATCGAGCTCCACAGCGCGCCGGCCTGGAACATCACCCCGAAGCCCCGGCGCAGCGCGGCCAGCGCGCTCTCATCGCCGTCGTGCAGATTGTGTCCATGCAGCAGCACCTCGCCGGCCAGCGGGCGCTGCAGGCCGATGAGGTGGCGCAGCAGCGTGCTCTTGCCACTGCCGCTGGTGCCCAGCACGACCAGCACCTCGCCCTGCCGGACCTCGAAGTCGATGTCGCGCAGGATGAGCCGGCCTTCCACCTGGACCGACAGCTTCCTGACCTGCAGCACCGGGGCCGCGTCGGCGGTGTTGACCATCAGTACCCCAGCGCGGTGAAGACCACCGTGGTGCCGCAGGCCGCAGCGACGATCCACACCAGCGCCTTGACCACCGCGGCGGTGGTGGCCTCGCCCACGGCCTGTGCGCTGCGGCCGGCGTGCAGGCCTTCGCGGCAGCCGGCCAGGGCTACCAGGGCCACGTACAGCAGACACTTGAACAGGCCGATCCACAGGTGCGTGAAGGTCAGTGCGCGCAGGCACTGGTTCAGGTACTCGCCGCTGGACACGCCGTAGACCCACACCGCCGCCGGCCAGCCGGCCGCCACGCCCGCCAGCGCGCCGAAGGCGTACAGCGCGGGGGCCACCAGCAGCAGTGCCAGCAGGCGGGGCAGCACGAGGTGGCTGACCGGATCCACGCCCAGCACGCGCAGCGCGTCGATCTCCTCGCCCGACTCCATCGTGGCGAGCTGCGCGGCGAAAGCCGAGCCGATGCGGCCGGCCAGGATGATGCCGGTCATCATGCCGGCGAGCTCGCGCACCATGCCCACGGTGACCACATCGGCCAGGAAGTTCTGCGCGCCGATGCGTGCGAGCTGCGCGCCGCCCATGTAGGCCAGCATCAGGCCGATCAGCGCACAGCTCAGGCCGACGATGGGCAGCGAGCGCGGCCCCGTGGCGTCGAGCTGCAGCAGCAGGTCGCGGCCCGTGGGTCCGCCGCGGCCGCGGGCCCAGCGGAACAGGGCCAGCAGCACCTCGCCGATGAAGGCGATGGTCAGGCCGGCCTGCGCGGTGCGGCGGGCGAGGGCTGAGGCGGCGGAGTCGATCACCCCGGCATCATGCCGTGGGCCCCGGGCCGGGCAAGCCCCGCCTGCTCACATCCCCTTGAACAGCCCGGTGTAGCTGCGGCTGACCTCCAGCTGCTCGGGGTGTCCGCGAACGCTCACGATCTGGCGGCCGCGGAAGTCTCGGCTGACGCCGGCAATCGCCTGCACGTTGACCAGCGTGCTGCGGTGGATCTGCCAGAACTGGTCGGGGTCGAGCTCCTCGATCAGCTCCTTGATGGGCTTGCGGATCAGCGCCTCCACCTGCGCCGTCTGCACACGGGTGTACTTCTCGTCGCTGATGAAGAACAGCACCTCGTCCACCGCGATCATCTGGATGGTCGAGCCCACGCCCGCCTGGATCCACTTCAGGCGCTGCGGGGCCTGTGCGGGCTCGATCTTCTGCGCCAGGCGGTGCAGCAGCTGCTGCAGCGACGGGGCGGCCTGCTCGGCGGTGCCGCGCGCGGCCAGCCGGCTGCGGATGCGCCCGGCCGTGAGCTTCAGGCGCTGCGGGTCGGCCGGCTTGAGCACGTAATCGGCCGCGCCCTGCTCGAAGGCCTCCACCGCGTACTGGTCGTAGGCGGTGATGAAGACCACCTCGGGCAGCATCTCGTCGTCGGCCAGCTCCATCTGCGCGATGCGGCGCGCGGCCTCCACGCCGGTGAGCCCGGGCATGCGGATGTCCAGGAAGACCACGTCGGGGCGGTGCTGCGCGGTCAGCTCCACCGCCTCCAGCCCGTTCTTCGCCTCGGCCACGATCTGCAGCGAGGGCCAGATCTCGGCCAGGCGCGCACGCAGTTGCTCGCGCATCAGCCGCTCGTCGTCGGCAATCAGGGCGCGCGCCGGGGTGTCGGATGTCGTGTCGGTCATGGCCTCACTCCCTCGGGTTCCTTGCGCCTGAATATCCACCAGGCCAGCGCCCCCAGCAGCAACAAGGGCGACAGCGCGGCCACCAGGCTGATCAGCGCCACCGCCGCGCTCAGGCCCAGGGCGAAGAGCACCACGACAGGCACGACCAGAAAGACGATCAGCAGGGCCGCGGCCAGGCCCGCGATCAGGGGCAGCCAGCCGACCTCGCTGTCCAGGCTCAGGCGTACCTGCTCGCCGTCGATGAACAGGCGCACCGTGTCGTGTGCCGACAGCCACTGCAGCGCACCGACCAGCGCGATGGTCGACAGCACCGTCAGCAGGAGCACGATCAGCAGGAACAGGCGCAAGGCGGTCTTCATGCGGCCCCCGGGGTGCTGGCTGCGCCGGTGCCGGCATTCGCGCCGGCCGCGGCCAAGTGGGCGCGGTAGGGCAGGGTGATGCGGGCCTGGGTGCCGCCGCCTTCGGGGGCACTCACCTCCAGACGCGCCTGCTCGCCATACAGCAGGCGCAGCCGCTCGCGCACGTTCGCCAGGCCGGTGCCGGTGCCGGCGGTGTCGGCCTGGCCAAAGCCCACGCCGGTGTCGGTGACGGTCACCACGAGCTGCCCGTGCACGATCTCGGCCTTGACCGCGAGCGTGCCGCCTTCGGGCTTGGGCTCCAGGCCGTGCTTGATGGCGTTCTCCACCAGGCCCTGCACCATCATGGGCGGGAACTCGGCCGAGCGCAGGCCCTCGGGCACGTCGATGCGGGTCTCCAGGCGCTCTTCCATGCGCACCTTCAGGATCTCCAGGTAGGGCTCGATGACGGCGATCTCCTGGCCCAGGTCGCGCACGCCATTCACCGTGCCCTCGCGCATGGCGGGCATGGTGGCGCGCAGCAGGGCGATGAGGCTCTTCTGCATGCGGCTGGCACGCGGCGGGTCGGTCTCGATCAGGTGGTCGATGGAGGCCAGTGTGTTGAACAGGAAGTGCGGTTCCACCTGGGCCTGCATGGCGGCCATGCGTGCCTCGACCACCTGGCGCTTGAGCTGTTCGGCCTCGGCCGTCTCCTCGGCCTGCGCCGCGGCCGCACGGGCCTGCAACTGGCCCTTGTAGGTGATCTTGATGATGATGGAGGCGATGATCCACAGGGCGGCCAGATCGGTGAGGAAGTCGCCGAACCTGACATGGCGCACGCGGTGCAGCGGGCCTTCGCCGACATTGATCACCGTGACGGCGGCCTCGTCCCTTGCGGCCTTGGCCGCTTCCTGGGCGGCTCGGGCCTCCTCCTGTGCCGCGCGGGATTCCTCCTGGGCGATGCGCGCTGCCTCGCGCAGCTCTGCCGCCGAGTTCTTCAGGGCCTCGCGCACCGCCTGGACATCGGCTCCCGAAGGCAGCGACAGGCGGATGGTCGTGCGTCCGGGGCCGTCCTCGCCGCCCTTCTCGCCGCCCTTGTGGTCGATCGTGACGATCTCCACCGCGCCAGTCGCGGCGGGCGCGCTGGCGCTGCCCAGTGCTCCCTTGACCACGGTCGTCACCCGCTCCTCGATCACCTGACCACCGCTTTGCGGGGCACTCGCCGGGGGCCTGGCCGCATCAGCTGGCGCTGAGGCAGCGCGTGGCGTGATGCGCACGCCGCGCTGGTCGATCGAGATGTCCACGCCTTCGGTCTTGGCGCCGGGCGCGGGCTTGTCGATGCGGATCACCGGCTCGCGCGGGGCCTTGGGCGGGGCGGGGGCTCGCGGCGGGTGCGGCGCATCGGTGGCCACATCCTCGATGGTCTCGGTGATGCGCCAGCTGAACGGCGGGATCGACTCCAGGATGTTGGCCGTGATCAGCAGCAGCACGGCCAGCAGGGCGAAGCGCTTCCAGCTGATGCCCACCAGCCAGGTGGCGTAGCGGTGAAAGCCGATCAGCGTGGCGTTGGCAAAGCGCTGCCAGCGCGCACGCCAGGAGGGAACTTTGGCAGGAGAAGGCGGATTCATGTCGGGCCTAGCCAGGGGTGCGAACTGACCTCAGGATAGACGCGCGACCCTCGGGCCGCACCGCTCAAGCGACGCTCCGCACCCGTCGCCCGACGAACTGCAGCGCCGGGCGACGGACGACGGACACGGACAGGGCGGTTACTTGTACAGCACCTGCGGCAGCCACAACCCGATGGCCGGGAACTGGTACAGCAAGATGATGGCCACGACCTGGATGCCCATGAAGGGCAGCATGCCGGCGAAGATCTGGTTCAGCGTCACATGCGGCGGGCTCACCCCCTTCAGATAGAAGGCCGCCATCGCCACCGGCGGGCTCAGGAAGGCCGTCTGCAGGTTCAGCGCCACCAGCAGGCCGAAGAACAGCGGGTCCACGCCGAAGTTGTCCAGCAGCGGGATGAAGATGGGCATGAAGATCACGATGATCTCGGTCCACTCCAGAGGCCAGCCCAGGATGAAGATGATGACCTGGCTCAAAATGAGGAACTCGGTCTTGGTCAGGTTCAGCGACATGACCCAGTTCTCCACCAGCTCCTGCCCGCCCAGCAGGGCAAACGCCGCCGAGAAGATGGCCGAGCCGACGAACAGCCAGCACACCATCGCGCTGGTCTTGGCGGTCAGGAAGACCGACTCCTTCAGCACCGACATGTTGAACTGCTTGTAGGCCACCGCCAGCACGAAGCCGCCGAACGCACCCACGGCTGCCGCTTCCGTGGGCGTGGCCAGGCCGAAGACGATGGAGCCCAGCACGGCCAGGATCAGCACCAGCAGCGGGAAGAAGCTGCCCAGCAGCATCTTGAAGATCTCCAGCCGCTGGAAGCTGAGGACGGCGTAGAACGCCACCATGGCCAGGGCGCCGACGGCCGCGCCGATCCACCAGCCGGTGGTGGGGGGTGTGCGCGCCGCTTCGGCCTGAGACACGGGAGCCCCTGTGCCGCCTGCGGTGGCGGCGGCGCCCGGAGGCTCCTGCACGCCTTGCGATGCGCCGGGAGGCTCCTTCACACCGGTGTCGGCCCCAGGAGGCTCTTTCACTCCAGAGCCCGCCCCGGGCGGCTCCTTGACGCCCGAGTCCGCACCCGGCGGTTCCTTGACGCCGCCGCTCTCTGATCCAGGCGGCTCCTTGACGCCGCCACTGTCGGCGCCCGGAGGCTCCTGCACGCCACCGGAGGAACCACCGGCTGCGCCGGCCTCCCGGGCCGCGCCTTCTGGCTCGGCCACGCCGCCACTGGAGACGGCCGCCACGGCCTCAGCTTCCACAGGCCGGGTATTCAGGTGCCAGCTGCCTGCCAGTGCCAGCAGGAAGATCGCCAGGGGGATCAGCGCCACCCCCAGCTGCCTGATCAGGTAGCCGGTGGGCACGTCCGCGTTGCGTTTGCCTTTCAGCGCCTTGACCAGCGCCGGCAGTGCCGTGTTGGAGACCGTCTCGGAGATCTTCTGCGTCAGCGGCGGCAGCGGCACGAAGCGCTCTGCCGCCGACAGCGGCGGCATCAGCTTCGGCTTGAGCTTGGCCAGCAAGATCACGTAGACGATGTAAAGGCCGGCCAGCATGAGGCCCGGGAAGAAGGCGCCGGCGTACAACTGCACCACCGACACCCCCGCGGTCGCGCCGTAGACGATCAGCATCACGCTGGGCGGGATGAGGATGCCCAGGCAGCCGCCGGCGGTGATGGCCCCGGCCGACACCCGCACGTCATAGCCGCCGCGCAGCATCTGCGGCAGCGCCAGCAGGCCCATCAGCGTGACCACCGCGCCCACGATGCCCGTGGCGGTGGCAAACACCGCGCAGGTGAACAGCGTGGCCACGGCCAGCGACCCCGGCACGCGCGCCATGGCCAGGTGCAGGCTCCTGAAGAGCTTCTCGATCAGGTTGGCCCGCTCGACCAGGTAGCCCATGAAGACGAACAGCGGAATGGAGATGAGCACATCGTTGCCCATCACCTTGTAGGCCGACTGCACCATGAGCGTCAGCGTCTTGGTGGTGTTCTCCTCATAGGCGATCCAGGTGAAGATCATGCCCATGCCCATCAGCGTGAACGCTGTGGGAAAGCCCAGCATGATGGCCACCACCACCAGCGACAGCATCATCAGCCCGAGGTGCCCGTTGGTGATCTTGGGCGCCGACAGCAGCATCACCGCCGTGCCGGCGATGATGAGCGCCATCAGGATGAAGCCGAACCAGAGTTCCCTGCGGATCTTCATTTCTGGCCTCCCGCGGCGTGGCCCTGTGCAGCCGGCGCGACGAACTTGTCGAGCGCGGCGATGTCCTCGTCCTTGACGTGGACCATGGCCTTGAGCTTGTCAACGTCGACCTCCTCGACGTCCTGCTCGCGCGACGGCCACTCGCCGACCCGTATGCACTGGATGCAGCGCACGATCTCCGCCAGCCCCTGCAGCAGCAGCATGCCGCCGGCGATGGGGATCACGAACTTGAAGGGATAGACCGGCAGCGGCGTGGCCGAGAAGGTGCTCTCGCGGATGGCGGCGGACTCCGAGGCGAAGTTCCAGCCCGCCCAGGTCAGCGCCACGATGCCCGGCAGGAAGAACAGGATGTACAGGATCAGGTCCAGCGTGGCCTGGGTGCGCGGCATGAAGAAGCCGTAGAGCACATCGCCGCGGACGTGACCGTTCTTGCTCAGCGTGTAGGCACCCGCCATCATGAACAGCGTGCCATACATCATGATCTGGGCATCAAGGCTCCAGTCATGAGGGTTGTTCAGCACGTAGCGGGAGAAGACCTCCAAGGTGATCATCAGCGTCAGGCCGACGATGGACCAGGCGAAGACCTTGCCCAGCCAGGTGGACACCCTGTCCACGAGCAGCAGGAGGCTTTGCATCGGGAGTTCCGGTCAGAAGAGGAAAAAAGGCCACCGGCCTGGAAGCCGGTGGCCCGCTGGACCGACAGACTGTAGCTTCAGGCCTTCTTGGCCGGGGCGCGGAAGTAGTGGTTCCACGCCATCTTGAAGTCCACCATGTAGTCGTTCTGCCACTCGCCGGCCCGTTGGGCGAAGGCCTTCTGCGACTCCAGCACCTTCTTGAACAGCGGGTTCTCGGCCGACTTGGCGGCGATGACCTTGTCCCAGGCGGCCAGCTGAGCGCGCAGGATGGGGTCCGGCGTCTTGTAGAACTTGACCTTGTCCTTGGTCTTGAGCTCGATGTAGTCCTGCGAGTTGCGCTGGATGGCCTTCCAGCTCATGTCGGCGCTGGAGGCCTCCACGGCGTGGGTGATCACGTTCTTCAGCTCGGCAGGCAGGGCGTCCAGCTTGGCCTTGTTGAACAGGATCTCGAACTGCTCGCCGCTCTGGTGGAAGCTCTGCAGCATGCAGTTCTTCACCACGTCGGCAAAGCCCAGGATGCGGTCGGATGAGGCGTTGTTGAACTCGGCCGCGTCGATCAGGCCGCGGTCCAGGGCCGGCACGATCTCGCCGCCGGGCAGCGGGTTGACGG
>Ga0315902_10012386_pt1 | contig 11102 bp, 5 predicted proteins | sample LakEriMetagenome_9_FD_203523 | JGI IMG/M metagenome (GOLD analysis project Ga0315902, IMG submission 203523) | Freshwater fungal communities from buoy surface, Lake Erie, Ohio, United States - Buoy 12 MA117 | ecosystem: Environmental > Aquatic > Freshwater > Lake > Lake biofilm | place: USA...
AAATAAGAAAGCCGAATACAAGTATTGACCCAATGACTGTAGTTGCGCAAGGTGCAGCTATCTATGCATCATCTATTAATAACCCAGTGGAAGGAGAAGTTGATCTTTCAAAAGTGCAATTACATATCGATTACGAATCGATGGTGGTTGGCGCCGAAACATTCGTGACCATCAAGACAAAAGAAACAGACAAAATTGTGTTTGCTGAAATTTCTCGAAGTGATGATGCGTTTAAGAGTGAAAAAGTTGAGCTAAACAATATCGGAGAAGTTATTGAATTGACTCTTGTTGAAAACGAAAATAATATATTTTCTGTTCAACTTTATAATGAAAAGGGAGATAAACTTGAGTGTGAACCAAAGAGTTTTTCAATTAAAGAAGGTACAGTTGCCGGTGGTGCACCACTTCCACACTTTATCTGCATTGAAGTTGTTGACAAGTTAACAAGGAAGAAAATATTAAAACCACTTGTTGGTTTAGAAAAAAATAAAACTTTACCCGCAACAGGAGTGATGAACGACCTTAAAATAAGAAGGCAAATCCGTCCAGGCATGGACGACTTTTTTGACATTCCAATTTACCAGGGTGAGCCATATACAAAAGCAATTTTAAATAATCACGTTTCTACAATTCGGATTACAGGGAATGATCTTCCGGTTTTATTGGCCGAAAACAGCATAGCTAATTTAATTATTGACATTGACCGTTCAAGTTTAATGAATGGGAAAGTGAATTTCATAGATATTGACTTTGAAATGTCATTTGAAGTAAATACTCGTGAATCGGGAATTTCTGAAAATTGGTTAGAACAACAAATAAAAGAAACTGAAAATACACTGGATAGTTTAGATTTTGCGAACAAAGATGAAATCCAGAAAGATTTTGACAGGGTAAAAATGATTTTCGACAATAAGAAGACGGAGTCGGGTAGATTAGAAGCACGTTCTGAATTGCAAAAAGTAGCCAAAATCATAGATGAAATTGAAAACAAAAATGAGTGGCCCAATCTAGAGATTGAACTGAAGAAAGAGTTCTACCGCCTTGAAAAAGCAAACTCAGACTTTGGGAATGATAAAACTACACAAATTACTAATCAGGTTAAAGTTCAATTAGAAGAGGTATTAAAAAAGCAAGATGTTAAGCTTGGAAACGCTCTGTTAGAGGAGATAACGACTTTGTTTTTTAAATTAACTTTGGTCTACCAATTAATTGGGTTTATCAGAAGTCACAATGAAGATTTCGAGTCGATTAGATGGAAAGATAAAAATCAGGCTAGAACCTTGTTGAACAGAGGATTGCAAAAAATTGGAGAAAATCCAAATTCAGACGATTTACATCCAATTGTAATTTCGCTAATAGACTTAATCATTGACGGCGACCCCAATACGTACTGTCCTTCTTGTGGTAAAGCGGGTTGTAATAATCGTTGTTTGGTTGAGGGTTAATTGGAATGAGAGTAAATGGAATATCCAAAGGTGCGTTAATTGCTTCGAATGCAAAGATTGTAGCAATTCTGGTTTGCTATATACATGTTGTTATTGACAGTTATATCTTCGGAGAGTTTCCACAATTTTTTTACATATCTATTTGACATACCACTGGCTTAAACAATAAATTAAAACACATGAACCAAGATAATACACCTACCTTATCCAAAGGTCAAATTATTGATGACAAGTTTACTGTGATTTTTTTTTTAAAGAAAGGAGATTATGCTGAAAGTTATCGGGTAAAAGACAATAAGGGACAGATAAAACTTCTAAAACTTTTTTCATACCCCAAATTGCATCAAACGCAATTTTACAGAAATGGTGATATACTGGAAATTGAAATTCTAAAAAAGACAAAGCATCCAAATGTTGTTAAACTCATTGATAACGGGGATCTTGTGTTGGGCAACCAAAAATATGCGTTTGCAATTTTAGACTACATAAGCGGTGAAACCTTAGCTGAAAAACTAAAAAGGGAGCAAATTATTAATCCCTATGAAGCGAAGACAATTATTCTGGGTGTACTTAACGGCCTCAACTATTTACATAACCTACAAAACCCAATCATCCATAATGATATTACTAATATGAATGTAATGTTGGATTTGTCGGGACAAGTAGCAGTTCCTAAAATTATTGATTTTGGATATTCGAGATTTTTGAACCAATCCAATAAGGAATTCAACAACCACGGCCTTAATCCTTTCTATTCAGCCAACGAAATTTTCAACAAAGTCTTTTCTGTTCAAAGTGATATTTTCTCCGTGGGAGCATTGTATTATCATTTGATAGTTGGTCTCCCACCATGGTTTGTAGAAGTGCCAAAATTCAAGTCTGATTCTTTAAGATTAGAGGATGCTATTTTGAAAGAGCGAAAAAAGTCATTACAGGTTGTTACATCCGATTCGAAAATTGAAGACAATACATTTAATATCATAGTGAAAGCATTGCAGTCTGATGCGGAGAATAGGTTTAAAAGTATTAAAGAATTCATTCAGGCTGTTAATGGTGAAATTGAAGTTGGAAATCCAGTTTCTCAAAACCCCGTCCAAACAACTCAAATATTGAAATCTGTAAAAAAAGGTGAGGGATTCAAATCAATTGCGGGAATGCAAGAACTAAAGGACACAATTAAACTTGATGTGATTGATGCGATTTTGAATCCAGAAGAATACAGGAAAGATAATTTGGGTATTCCGAATGGCATGTTATTATATGGCCCACCAGGTTGTGGAAAAACATACTTTGCTGAGAAAATGGCTGAAGAAATTGGCTTTAACTTTTATCAAATAAAACCGTCCGACATTCAGAGCAAATGGGTTAACGCATCTCAAGAAAATATAAAGAATCTTTTTGAAGAAGCAAGAAAGAATGCTCCGAGTATTATTTTCTTAGATGAACTAGATGCGTTGGTTCCAAGCCGCGATAATTCTAGCGTTAACCATATGAACACAAGCGCAGTTAATGAATTTTTAGCACAAATGAATAATAGTGGTGAAGATGGAGTTTTTATTATTGGAGCAACAAACAGACCTGACTCAATTGATTCTGCTATTTTGCGTTCGGGTAGATTAGATAAGCATATATACTTGCCACCACCCGATTTAGAAGCAAGGAGGGCGTTATTTGAACTTTACCTCAAGTCTAAGCAAACTATTGATTTGGGTATTGATTATGAAAAATTATCAAGCCTTACGGAAAATTACTCATCGAGCGATATTAAATTGATAACAGACGAAGCATCAAGGAAAAGAATAAAAGATAAAGAAGAGCGATTGACGATGGAAATACTTGAGTTTACAATCAAGCAAAGTAAGCCATCTATTTCTATCTCTGAACTCAATCAATATATCAATATAAAATCAAAAATGGAAGGTAAACAAACAAATAATAATGAACGACCAAGAATTGGGTTTAATAATAATTAAAAAATAGGACAAATGAACTTCGACAAACTACTTTTAAAAACTGCATTTTCTTGCATGGCATGCGATGGAGAAATTGATAAAAGAGAGCTTTTATTAATCAAACAACTGCATCAAGATACTAAAGTTTTCGGTTTAATTGATATTGACCAAGATTTAGAAATATTGCTTAGTGAATTTAATCAGGATAGTTATGGATTTTTAAAACTATACTTCGATGATTTATCCTACAACAAATTGTCGGAACAAGATGAATTGAAGCTGATTGAACTAGCGATAGGCGTCATTAAGGCCGATGATAAGGTTGAGTATGGTGAGATAAAATTTTTCAAAGTTATTCGAAGTAACCTTAAAATTAACAATGAATCAATTTTGGCTATTCATCCAGATTTTGAAGACTACTTAGAACAAGATATTATGAGTGAAACTTATTTAAGCAAGCTAAAAGAAAATTTCTTTGATGCTCAGTTTTTGTCTAGGGTAAGTGGTATTGGTAATTCACTTAATCTAGATTTTTCCGATTTTCTTGACGTGACAGAATAATTGTAAAATCTTCCAGAACGCTGTTAATCGGGGGATGCTTTAAGTCATTTTATTTGTTTCACTAATATTTTAGTTTATCAGGGTTGTGATTATGGCGCAAACAATCAAAAACCAAGTAATGTATGACAGTGTTTGATGTTTAGATGTAGCCAAATCTAAATCCGATTTTACGTTTGTAAATAATTGTGTTAATTCGTCTGTTAGTTTAGATCGACTTTCTTTATTGTATTCTTGAATATCTCTTAATCGATCAGAAATATTACGCTCCAAACTGTCTAAGCGGCTTTGTATAGATTGAATTGCAGCCATAATGCCTGAAATGTTGGCATCCAACTTATCTAATCTTTCAGGAAAGTTGATTGTCTGCACCCTTTCTTGAAAGGACTCAATTGTTTCCTTTAGTTGAGAAAGGGATTCTTGTTCTAGTTTTACTTGCTGCTGTATTTCGGAGGTTGTTTTTTGTAGTCTTTTGTTTTCATCTGTAATTTCGGAAAGCTCCACTACAAATAAGGTTTTTAGTTCTTCTTTGTGCTGTGCATCTTCATTTTTTAATTCGTGCAGTAAATCCACATGTTTTTGCGGAATTGATTTTACAGTTTGGGTAACCTGCTGTGCTATTTCTACATGTTTTATTGCTGGTTCTAGTTTTTCAATTTCCCGATGTAGTTTTTCTAGTGCTGATAGTACTTCTTGTGATGCCATATATTAAGATGGGTGTGTTAAAAATTGTTTGTTAAAGTTGCCGGTCCAAGTGGCGTAATACAAAGCGTAATAGTGATCCTCTATATCGCTAAATTCTTCTTCTGCGTTATAGTTGAGAACATGTTCGGTAATAGTATTTCTAAAAAGAATAATGAACGCCTGCACATTCAAATCAGGGTCTTCATTGTGTTTCCAATCTATCAAGCCCCTTACCAGTTCCTGCTTTGCTTCATTGATTAATTCCCTTACAATATCGGCTAGAATGAATAGTGCAAATGATTTTAGGATTCTGAATTGAGGCTTATTTGGGTAGCTACGAAGCATGCGCATGGCAGAACCACGTAGGTGTTTAATGTTGCTGATAAACTCACCTGTCTCTTCATTGCCTACAAGTAAAATGTATTTTTCAATGGTTTCAGCTACTGGTATTTCATCATCCAAATCATCGGGCATGGAAGCGTTCAAATCGCCACTGCGTGTGCGTTCTATAAAGTTGCGTCTTGAATATTTTGCATTGAAATAGTAATAAATTTCATCCTTTACGTATTTGTTTTGCACCATTGGGTCGGTAATTTCGATAGAGGTTTGGCATAGCCTTACCATATCATTAATGGCCTGTAAACGCTTTTCTTTGATTTTGCCGTAGATGAATTCTGTGAGGTATTCTAAACACTTACTAATAACAGTTGCTTTACCTGCTTTTGTCTCTTTGTTGGCGATGTTCTTCAGTTTTTCAATTTCCCTTTTAGCCACATTTTTAGAAGTGTATCGGGAAATCAAATCTTCTAATGATTGGTAATAAATAGAATCGGACTTTTTGGTAAATTCGATTGTATAGAGTTTATTCTGATAGTCAATGGTATATGAGCTAATGATGCCAATAGATACCAAGCGGTAAATGGCTTTGGCCGTATCTTCCTGACTTCGGGGAATAAAATAAGCCCGCTGTAGTTCCAACGTTTGCTGATCTTCCAAATTTAGTAGATTTTGCTTTATCTCTTCATTTGGTATGTTTAATGATTCAACAAATTCGGCATAATCCAAGCTGTCAAAAACTGCATCTTTCAATAAGCCTCCTACAGAGGCTTCTGTTGTGAAGTTTGCGGCAATTAATTGCTGAATAGCGGCAGTAAGCAATACTTTTTGTAAATGGTCCTGATTGAGGTTAAAGTAAATTTTAGACTTTGCCCTTTTGGAATAGAAACGATTGGTAAAGGGAATAGGTAGTGATTTTGTCTCTCCTGTAGTCATTTCTTCCAACATTCTTTCCAATCCCATTTGATGCTGTGTATTGACTACCATCTGGCTGAGCCATGTCCGAAGATTTTCAATACTGGCAATTGCAGAGAAGGGTAGATTCGTCTTTAACCAATCTACCAGTTGGTGACAGAAAGCTTCGTTACCAAAATCGCGATAAATGCCTGTTTCATGGTTGTCAAGAAATACGTAGCCGACGCTTATCCCTGTGACTGTATTTATGAATATGCGGTTGTGATACTTTGGTCCTCCTAATTTGATAGCAAATTGTACATCATCTGTACCAAATAGGTCATTGAGTTGGTCAATTAACATTTGGAGGTTATTGGTATTTGGGAAAGTAATTCTGCTTCTTAATTCATGAATCATTACCCTTTCTTTCACCATACCTTTAAATGAGTTCTTGTGGAAATACATGAGTACATCCTTATCCAAATGATAGGGTTCTGTATGTTTGGTTGAAAGTAGTAATTGGTCGTTATTGAACAGAATAACGGAGGCTGAAACTTTTCCATCACGCCCTGCACGCCCTGCTTCTTGAACAAATGATTCAATCGACTGTGGGATGTTGATGTGTATTGTCATTCGCACATTGGGCTTGTCGATGCCCATGCCAAACGCTTTGGTAGCAACCATTACCGATTCTCTATTGTCCTTGAAGAGTTCGAGATGATGGAATGATTCTTCATCCACCTTATCGGCATTGTCATCATCACCACTACCCATGAAGTAGCCCAAAGTTTCTGAATTGTATGAGTGTATTGACTTTTGATTTTTCTGTTCAATCAAAACATAGCCCGGATTATCGAAGACACCATGCGAATTATAGCCATTTCGTATACCTAACCAACCTTGCCTGTGCGGCATGAATACAATTAGACCATATTGATATTGGGTTGTTTCTTCCTCTGTTTGCACAGCAAAAGCGTCAGTAGGAATATGAAGTTTGTTAAACAATGCGTTTTCATATTCTATTAGGGCTTCTGTTTCACTACCTGCCTTTTGTAGCCATTCCTGCTTTGTGGTTATGGGCAAATAGTTTTTGAAAGAATCTTTAATTATTTCTTTAATTGCTGATGGTTGGTTAAAAGTTTGTAGAATTGTTTGCTTTTCACCAATTAAACTAAAAATGGCATCCTGTTTCTTTTGTCCAATTCCTATCCTTATGGCTTTCTCTGTAAGATTGTTTAACCCTTCGAAGGTGTTGGGTACTTCTTTTATTAGGTAGTTAATTTCATCTCTTACGCTGTTTTCAAAACGAACCACGGCGTTGCCATCATCTTCCTTAATGTTTAACTCCCTTTCAATATCCGCCAACACATCAAAAGATGCAGTTGCGGTTAACCCAAACAGCGGAATTGAATTGCCGCTGTAAGTAGGGCAATATTCCTGAGCATTGTCCCCTAAGTTTAAGTATGGCGTTCTGAAATCGTGCCCCCATTCAGAAACACAGTGCACTTCATCAATCACGGCATACGCAAAACAATGTCCATCCTTTCGAGCATTATCAAGTGCTTTCCTGAAATCGTCAATTACAAAACGTTCAGGCGAAACGAACAAAAAGTGTAATTGGCCTGTTGCCAATAATTCATGTTGATTGAAATTTCTTTCGGCAGTAGTTAGAGTAGAATTTATAAACTCACACTTATCTATGCTCAATTCTTTCAATCCATTGTACTGGTCAATCATCAGAGAACGAATCGGATCAATAATGATGGTTGTGCCCGGTTGCAGTATGGCCGCTAACTGATATGTAAGTGATTTACCACCTCCAGTTGGTAGTAACCCAATGACCGATTTAAGTTGCATTGCTCGATTGAGGATAGGCAGCTGACCCACCCGGAAATCTAGTTTTCGGAATATGTCCCGTAATAATTTTTTAAGTAGTTCAGCGGTTTCTGCAATATCCTCAAAAACTTCATTCGGTAATTGTTTTACCAACGGCTTGTATAGCGCCGAAGGTGCTGATACTACTCCTGTTTTGGTTTTATAGTGTATATAATGAGCGTTGCGAATGACAATTTTATTCTGTGAGGGAGAGGGGTCATCCTTAAAAACAGAGAATCGTCGTAACACCGAAATGTCAATTACAAGGTCGAAATCCGCAACGTTTAAAGCATTAAGCGGAGCAACAGATTGGCCATTATGCAATGGATGGTCCATGAATTCGGGCGTACTGAAAACTTGTACCTCAAAAGTTGGGATATAAATTTGTGTTTGAGCTAAATCATTGAGTGTATGAAGCAAGAGAGAAAGGTCATCAAAGGCCGCTATTGTGCAAGGTAAATCTCTTTCTGCGACAGCGATTTTTAACTTTTGCTTAGTCATCGCTGTTTCATAATTAGCCATTAGATATTGCAGTAACACCCTTTGAAGCCTTGCAATACCAAAGGGTGCAAGACTTAATGCAGTATGCCTGCATAATAAGTATTCATCGTCGTTATAGTTGTCTTTTGTCTGCTGTACAAATTCTTCCGTTTCAATAGTCCGAATAAATTCTTCTACATCTTTGTACGTGCTGTCTTCTGTAATATGGCTGATGTTTCGGGAAAGCTGAGCAATTTCAAAATCTTTTAGATCGTCCAATAAATCCGTATGGTACTTTTTGCCATCGACTTCAATCACATAAGTCTTGTGGTGCTTAATCTGTACCTGACTGTTATAACGGTTAGTTGTCCTTTTGGTAAAATCGTAAGGTATTTCTAGGCTAAAATCTACTCTTCCCTGATTATTGTCACGTGTAAATGAACTACGTATTCTCTGCTTTTCTAAAAGCTGAGCCAAGAATGCCTGTTTCTCAGGCAACAGTTTGAGTAGAAAGTTACGTTCAAAACTGCTGTCAACATCACTTACTTTTAGGTATTGGCTTCTGCTCTTTGCTCTTGGGTCAACTGTGTGTAATGACTTGAAAAAGAACTTGCCGTTTTCATTGCCTTCAACCGAATTAAAGATAGGAAAAGCCACTTTACCTCTATCAATATCGTCCTGTCTTTTTGTTACTGCTAGTTTATTAGCAAAGTATTCCTCTAAATTAACACTTGCCAAAGTGGGTAAGCCTCTAGTTATAATATTAGATGCTACGGCAATTATAGATGGAGGATTTAAAGGAGTTTCAAGATCAAGCCGGCTTTGTACTTCAAATGTACTCAACGATTTCAATAAGCCATTCAGCGCTGGGGACTTGTCGGTGCGTTTTGCATAAGCGGTAAGTGAATCTCTAACTGATTCTAAAATGTAGCCAGCTTGTAATTGCATTCTAGTTGAGTTCTTGAAATGAGTTTGTTATTATTGAGGACATGGAGTTCATTTGGAAGGAGAAATTTACTGCAATTCTGATTTATTGTCTTGTGTAAAAGTATAAACCCAACCTTTCGGTGGTAAAGCAGATTTTAAGCTGTCGATTGCAATTTTGTCCATGTTTATGTGCTCAAGAAATAAATCTTTGATGCCATATTTTTTTCTTTCTCTTTCATAAATCTCAAAGTTGGGTAATAAGTAATTACTGAAAATAAATTTCAACTCTGTTTGATGTTCTAACCAATTTTCTTCGTTTATGGACAAAAGGAAAACGACACAAACATTCCTTAACATGAAAGCATTCCAATAGTTGAATTCTCTTTCGTTTACAAACATTGCAGCGGCTATTGACCAACGTAGTGCTTGATAGTAATTGTCTTCATCAAATTCAACCATTGCCAGCAAGAAATACGCATTACAAGTTGGAAAAATATCAATTGATTTTTGAAAGTGTTCTCTAGCTTGGGTGTTTACATCATCTTGAAAATATACTAAGCCAATTTCGACAAGTTCATGCGCTTCGTCAATTATACTCTGATCTGTGGTGATTAAACGATGTTCAAGTAAGCTATTGAATGCTGCAGAATTTTCATTTCTTTCTTTTTCTTTCTTGATAACTGATACAATTTCTTTGATTGTCATATGGTCATGCAATTAGAGATTTTTAATTGTTGTGATAAAATTGGGGATAGTTCGATTTTTACTGAAAGCAACAGTCTAAATATGTCTCCAATGATAATAAATTTTATTGATTAAAAAACGTTTCTTCCAACGTGTCTTTAGAATTTTGTCAAAATATCCATTCGCTTCAGAATGTTCGTTGAGGTGGAAATTTGGCCTGTATAGGTTAAATTTTTACAGGAACATGGTGGAAGCCAATATTATAAGAAATTGTATTGGAATGGTCCAAATTATAATCTTTTTCTTGAATATTTACAGTGTCAGTATTTCCAAAATACCCCATATTTGCCCAATGCATCAAATGTCTTCTGTGTGGGTAGGAGAGTATCGTCCTTCGATTGCGTGTGTGAACTCAAATACGTTTTCAATAATCGATATTCAATTGTTCGATTGCCTTTGGCATATTGTAGGTCATGATAATTTTGAAATTGTTGATTTCAAGTGTTTTGAGGGTCTGGGGTCGCCTCAAAGAATCGAACTCAAACAGATTGAGGCGTTTAATCAGATAGAATCCGAATCGAAATTGCATGAGTTTCTAAAATGGATTCGCATTGATAATCCGACTTATCTATCGCTTCAATCTCGAGGGGAAGATTATTGGTCTCTTGTCTATTTTGACAACCAATTGTGGTTTCATTTGGAAGGCATACATCACAATAGGGTGGAAGAAATTTGTGTAAATATCTTCAATTCAATGATGTTGCCAGGCCAGCGTATTTTTGACTTTATCTGGGATTTTGACCATCGTGAACTGGAATTAGAAGTAACGGATTTCGTCGCAGTGCGTGAAGAAAAGATCTCGGAACAACTTTTAACCTATGGAGAGATAGATAGTCCGCTCAAGGTAAATCCGTATTGTACAAACCACTTTCCAATTCATCCACAAACACTGGCGCCAGATGAGTTTGTTTTATCAGAAGATGCGATTGCAAAGGGGGGAGACCTGCGTTTTTTATTGAACTGTGTGAATTCGTTGCGGAGGGATACGCTATTGGTATTTGTAAACAGTGATCATGAATTGATGTCGCCAAGCGTGGAGACGATGCCCTTCGCCGCCCCATATTTTCTCAAAGCCAAGGAAACGACAATCCTGGAGCAGATGAAAAAATGGAATTGTGATCAAGACCTTGTAATGGTTGAACTGCCACCAATAATCGGTGTAACAACTGTTGTTATGGTACTTCCCGTTGGTTTTGATGCTCTGCTT
>Ga0315902_10012390_pt1 | contig 11099 bp, 10 predicted proteins | sample LakEriMetagenome_9_FD_203523 | JGI IMG/M metagenome (GOLD analysis project Ga0315902, IMG submission 203523) | Freshwater fungal communities from buoy surface, Lake Erie, Ohio, United States - Buoy 12 MA117 | ecosystem: Environmental > Aquatic > Freshwater > Lake > Lake biofilm | place: USA...
CCGAAAGTGTTCCAGTTTCAGTTAAGGGCTAGTTTCGACTAGATTACTTTTTCTCACTTCTTTTTGATTACAGCGTAATGTGCTGAAGTAAAAAACAAGGTTTCTATTGAAATTGCTACTTTGCAATGCTTTCAATAGAAATCTTGTTTTTTTATAGCTAGATGTAATTGCGATCGCAGTTCCAGTTTTGAAGCCTTACGACAGAAATTGCAATTAAAGCATCGCCACTTTTCCAATAGAGTCTCTACTCCTGAACAAACACTAGATGAGGATTTTCGCCTGAAGATTAATTGTTTTTGTAATAGCGATCGCCGATCTCAGTGATAGTTTTGAGGTGCTGAGACAAAAGTTGTAATGCAAAATCTTAAGTCAAGAACGCATACACAAAGCTGAAACTATATTTTCTTTGACAAATTGACGATGATCACTGTTTGGAGCGTAGGTTGTTTCAGTTTCACTTAAATTTATGACAACTGTTCCACCGCAGCAATGATTAATTTCTCTCCCTTTTGATGGAAGTGTGTTTAAGTGAGTAGGAGAAATTGCTAAGGTTTCAGGAGAGCATGTTTTAGCAAGCTGAGTACACATAATATGTACATCAGGCAGTATATCAAGTACAGCTTCTATAATTTCTTTGCGAGGGTTATTATGCTTGTTTCTTCCATTAGAAAATAAAATTAGTATTGGTTGTACTTTCTCACATAAATGCTTGGTAAATTCTTGATTGCCTTTCCCTCCCAAACTTACATTGCCTCCGTGATGCGGAAAGATAAGAACATCGGCGGCAAAATCAGGATTATCATTGGTTAAGTTATTCAGTCCTATATCATCGATATCTCCCGCAAGAAGTGCTACGCCACGAGATTTATAGACGAGTCGAATGACTGCTGATACAGAATTCGAGTTCAGCTTGTTTTTTTGCAAATCTAAACCACCTGCTTGTCCAACAAGATCCATCCTTGGGGCAAGAATTTGAATATTTACTTGTCCAACATCGAGATTCCCATTCATCTCTGTATGAAGAAAATCTCGTTTTGTATTTTGCCGCTTTTTTGCATCAGCGATCGCAAGACGTAATTCTATCCATATATCTGTCCTTTTAGAGCCGTCAGGATTGAGGTAAATATGCTTTATTGTAATGGATTCATCTAGAAGTAGTTTAATGAAACCCTCGATATGATCCTCATCAGCATGGGAAATTATAATGCGATCAATTTGTGATATGCCAAGCTGTCGCAGTGTATCAATCAAGGTATACCCGTGAGCGCAATCAATAACAACTGTTCCTTCAGTGTCCTGTAAAATAGCGCAATTTCCATGTGCGACATCAAGAATAATTAATCTAGGCGAGTCCATCGTTGTCATCTAATTCTGGGGCAGGTTCAAATAGTGTGAAGTAGAGATCATCAGATTTTTCAGTTTCGGTATTGACACGGGCAATTAACCATGAATCTTTCTTTTGCTCAAGTTGCAGCTTTAATTTAGAAAGTAATTCCTCTGGGATCTGCGAAACTGGAAAACGAACTGCACGGTGGCGATTCCAACTTGGAACAAATACTTCTGCAACTTCTTCCCCTGAATCAGTAGTAATATCGATAACATGAATAAGGGTTCGATGTGGTCTTCTTGAAGGCGACATGATACCTTGAAACTCTTTTGAACAAGTCTCAAGTCCTCTTTTAACTTTACTAGCAATTATATCTAAATCAAATAAATTCACTAGATCTTCGCGCTCTAGAACAACAGGTATAGACTCTCTATATTTACGAATAGAAACATTTATATCTGTATCGGTATATTGAGTAATTAGTATAGAAGGAAACTTTTTTTGATAAAGTGATGGCATTAGTTCAGATCCCGTAAAAGGAGCTAATCCTCGATCAGATAATCGATGATCGCATATAGCTGCTTGAGCGTTTGATTGAATATAATCTGCTAAATCATTAACTTCACTAAATGATTCTTCAACTATAAAAGTTTCAAACCCAACTAATCCGAGAGTCTCAGCTAGAGTTTCTCTAGCCTGTTGTTCATCATCTATGATCGCAATTTTCATAACAAATCCTCCTATTTCAAAGGTAATTGAACAATAAACTCGGCTCCACCTAGTTGACCATTGGCGATCGCGCTAATTTGTCCTCCTAGATCTATAACTGAATCTTTTGCTATTTTCAATCCTAACCCAGTACCTGATCTCGTGGTGGTTTTGCCAGCCAGCCAAATTTCATCTATTGTCAGCCCTTGAATACCCAAAGCGTTATCCATAACTCTTAACCAAATAAATTTTTCACTTAATTCAGTTCGGATTAGAATTTTTCGATTTTGAATAGGTGCATTTTTGGCATTAAAAGCATTAATTGCATTAGTAATTAGATTAATTAAAATTGCTTCTACAAGAGCCGTACTTCCTCTTAAATTAAGTTCAGTATCTACTCTATCTAGATCAATAGTAGTATTGGAACTTGCAAGAAAAGGATCAAACAAGCTGATTACATCATTAATCACTTGATGTATTTCAACCTTCCCTTTAGATCGCTTTTCTTTTTGTAATAGATAAATTGGATATTGAGCAAAGCCTTGAACTGAACTGGCTAGCTTTTGAATGGTTGAGAATGTCCCTGAAAAATACTTGAGGTATATTTCGCTTTCAATGTATTTCTGCATTTTTGCATTTAAAATACCGACTTGTCCTTTTAGAGTATTAATTTCTCTACCAGACTCATGGGCAAAGATAGCGGCAGTAGTCCCAGCAGTTGCTAAACTGCGATACAACTGTAGTTCCTCATTTAACTCTTCTACTTGTTCTTCTCTAATTTTATCAATACTCTCTAGCTCCGATAGTATTTCTTCTCTATCTTTGGGCTTTAGAATATAATCAGTAATGATCTTTTTAATATTCTTCTTTGCTTCAGCAATTCTAGGTTTTATCTCTCGTTTTACTTGCTCCTGATTTATTTCTACTTTTTGTAAGCGAAAGTCTGCAACCCATTCGAGTGTGTTCATTGCAAATTGTTGCAAATTGAGAAATGTATCATTTTCTAAAAAACCCAGACGGTCTGTTTTTTGTAACAACTGACTATTTGAATCTTCGGCAATAATTCTACCAATGACAGTGCTATTTGAAGGACGGACTTGAGGATTGCGCGATCGCGAAAAATTGATTTTTAGCCAGTCATCTCCTTTATCTCCATAGGGAGCAACTCTCAAGCCTCGATGGTAAAGATGCACACCACCAACTGCTTCTAACCAGTGTCGGATTTTGGGAAGATGATGACGATCAAGAGGAGAAAAACTTTGTGGATTCAACTGGAAAATCCATAACTCGAAATTGGCAGGCACAGATTTTTGATAAGGGCTGTCAGTAGACAACTTTTCTTCCTCTGATGATCGCTCAGTTATATCTATTTGTTTTCGATGCCTACTAACATTAGAATGTGATGCGGAAGCAACAAGAGAGCCTCTGCGGTCAAATAATTGGGCTGAAGCATATCCATTTTCATCAAGTGAAGCTTTAAGAAAGAATTCAGCATCATCAAAAAATTGTTCGTTGACTTGCTTTTCTATATCTGTAAACCCAGTACCAAGCAATCTAGGTCGAAATGATGTATTCGTCTCAAAAGGATCAGCTAATAGCAATAGACCTCTAGCAAGTCTATTAATCTCTAGTTTGCCAATTTTTACTTTCAGGTTCCTAATGATAGTTGTTGTCCCATGCCCTGATGTTGTTTGCTTTACAGTTGCAGATAGAGATACATCTTCAACAGAATCCACAGTATCAAAATCATTCCAGCAAACACTGACAGCGTATTCTGTATTTGGTTCACTTTTTGGGCGTGTTGTAAGTTCTACATGGCTTCCATGGCGCAACGCAGCTAGCCTTCCCAGACCTTTAGAGCCAACTCGCAAACGATTATTAACTGGTGTGCGATCGCTAGCTCCCTCTTTCTCCGATTTACCAATAACTAACCAGCCACCCTGAAGAGTTTCAAGATCCATCCCCATACCGTTATCGGAGATTACAATACTGCCGCCGATCTCCTCGGTATTTAATAACTCGACCTCACACACTGTGGCATCTGCATCATAGGAGTTTTTGACTAGCTCCAAAATACCCTGATCAGGGTTAGGAATTAGTTCTTCTCCTAGTCTGCTAAGTATACTTGGAGAGAATTTGAAATGCATATGAGCTTGCTGCTATATATATTGATCCTAAATCTTAGTATAAATGAAATTTTGGGCTATAGAGTATTGGGTGAGTTTCTTTTTGGAAATCATCTATGAAACGCTAAAGTGCTGAAACAGGAGTAGAAATCGTAACTTATATTCTTAAATCTTGCAAAATTAAAGAAGGGCAACACTTAGTGCTGCCCTTCTTTAAAATCTTACGCTTGTGATTGCAAATAATTTTGCAAACCGAGTTGCTCGATTAACTTGAGCTGCTTCTCTAGCCAGTAGGCATGATCCTCCTCAGTATCCGTGAGAATACCTAGCAAAATCTTACGGCTTTGATAGTCCTGCTCGGTCTCACAGATAGCGATCGCTTCTTTCAGATCGCTAACCACCTTATACTCATAGTCCAAATCATTCCGCAACATCTCAGGCACAGTTTTGCCGATATTGATGGCATCTTGTTGTGATAGATCGGGTGTACCCTCTAGAAAGAGAATTCGCTCAATCAATAAAGCTGCATGTTGGGTCTCATCCTGCATTTCATGATTGATTCGTTCATACAGTTTATTCAAACCCCAGTCCAAATACATCCGTGAGTGAGTAAAGTACTGATCTCTTGCTGCTAATTCTCCACGCAACAACTTCGATAATTGTTGTAGAACTTTCTCACTGCCTTTCATGATTTTCCTCAATTGATTTCTAAAGTATATATTTTTATAATTGATCGCACGTTGCATCAATTCGCCAAACTGCTAGATCATCGACTGCAAGAAATTGGGCAAGCCCGCATTCCCAATCAACCAAATTTGTGACTCCAGCCAATCGATTTGTTCCTCGGTCTCTTCCACTAACTTAGCAAACAGATCGCGGCTGACAAAATCCTGTTGAGTCTCGCAGATCACCACAGCAGCTTTCAATCCATCACGAATCTCTGTACAGATGGTTAGATCATTTTGCAATAATTCTGGTACATCTTCGCCGATTAGGAGTTTTCCTAATTGCTGTAAATTAGGAAGTCCTTCCAAAAAAAGCACTCGTTCGATCAGATAATCTGCTTGCTTCATCGCTTTGATCGAATACTTATATTCGCGATCGTTAAGCTGATTTAATCCCCAGTTTTTGCACATCCGTGCATGGAGAAAAAATTGGTTAATTGCCGTCAGTTGAGCTGTAAGAGCTTCGTTGAGCTGACGCTTTACATCTAAATTTCCTTGCATTGTTGAATATCCCAACTTATCTAGTGATATGAAATTATTTATAGCATTTTTAATAGTAATTCCCACTATAGAAATTTTATATACAGAAATCCCCAAAAAATGCCCTCTAGAAAATTCTTGAAAGCCTTGCTTTGCAAGGCTTTCATGAATTTTCTAGAGGGCATTTTTTTTACAAAGTGCTCTAAGTAATAACAATTCTCACAATAAGTGCACCGTTTTAAGAATCTAAAAACCTTGCTATGGCTAGTTATTTAACTCTCGAAGGTGAAAATATACTTTTGATCACTGGTATAAGTAGGCGCAGCTAAATACAACCCATAAATAACCTATACCGTCTATATGGCAAATGATACAGATTTTCGATCTGGGTTTTAACTGCGAACTGAAATATCATACTTGACTAATTTGTCCCCACGCTCAATAATGAGAATTACTTTCAATAAAATTAATTGATTTTAAAAGAGTCAAAACGCAAATGTACGTTTGTATCTGTCATGCCATAACTGAAAAGGATATCCAACAAGCAGTTGGTAAGGGAGCCAGTTCGATCGCAAGACTAGCAGAGTTAACTATGTTAGGTACTCAATGTGGTCACTGCACCAAATACGCCGATCAAGTCTTGAATCAATGTGCGAATAAACCCGCATAACCGAAAAGCACGAACATTCTTTTTGTTGAGCAAGCGAATCTTTCAGTAAGCTGTGCAAAGTTTTTACCCCTTCTAACTCCCCCTTGCAAAGCAGGGTGGTTTCATTTTCTGAAAGGGTTGTCGTGTAAGGAGTGCAGAAAAAAGCAAACCTTAAAATCTGAGGTTTTGTCACCCGTTTAGCACGTTACTGTTTCCGTACATCCCTTATCTGATCAACCTTTCGGAAAATGAAACCACCCTGCTAACTCCCCCTTGCAAAGGGCGAGGATCTGAGTTTTCACCTTTGCAAGGGGGGGATTAAGGGGGGTAAAAGTAGAAATTTATGCTAAATAAGAGACTTCTCAAACACGCTCTAAAGCTATATAAAGACCCTAAGTACAGGACAAAAAGTTGCAAAAGTAGAGAGGAAGGGGTTTTATAAAAGATAACCACATCGCAAATAAAACCCCTATGAAAGAGATTAACCTATTCTGAGAAATGTTGCAGCAACATCTGCAATGGAATGCAGCAAGACTAGCCTTTGTCTCCATGTTCCTGATCGCGCTAATGCGAGTAAAGACAGTAAACCTAGTCGAAATCGCAACAGGATTTAGTGGAGAAGCGAAAGTCGAGTCGCACTATAAGAGGTTACAGAGATTTTTTCGAGACTTTGAAGTGGACTATGAAAGCATCGCTCTAATGGTCGTCAAAGTAATGAAAATCCCCGAGCCATGGATAATCTCCATCGACCGCAAAACGATTGGAAATTCGGTAAGACAGTGTTTAATGTATTGACATTGGGGGTAGTGCATCACGGTGTCGCATTCCCCTTGGTATGGATAATGCTGGATAAAAAAGGCAACTCAAATACCCGTGAGCGCTGTGAATTGTGGAATCGATTTCTATAAATATTTGGAGCCCGCAAAATCGACTTTTTGACCGCAGACCGCGAGTTTGTGGGGGAGGATTGGTTTGATTACTTTCTCTGTGACCCTTGTAACCATTTTCGGATACGCATTCGTAAAAACACCTTGCTTGACGATAGGCAGAAATAAATGCGTGCTGACGTTTGTTTTCAAGACCTCCAAGTTTGGCGCTAAACTCTCGGTTAGTTGTGTGGATGGTCATACATTTCTCGACCATCTCAGTTGGGATAACTTCAATGAATCGGGGGATTTGCAGCATCAAGTAGAATTGTTTAAATCTCGCTTTGGACATTATCCTGAAGCGGTTTACGTTGACCAGATTTACCGCACGCGCCGCAATCGCGCCTATTGTCGAAATCTGGGTATTCGGATTACGGCTCCGCCTTTGGGCAGACCTGTACCCGATGATTTGGCGGCTATTCGCAAACAAACGCTCGAAGATGCCAAGGTTCGCAATCAAATTGAAGGTAAGTTTGGACAGGCGAAACGACGGTTCAGTTTAAATCGCGTCATGACCAAGTTAGCCAATACTTCGGAAACGGCGATCGCCATCACCTTTTTGGTAATGAATCTAGAGGCGCTGCTCAAGCAGCTTGCTTTTTTGTTTTTTTTCTTGGGTTGTTTTGGGTAGACAATGCCTTTTTCTTCCATTTGACAAGGTGGGCTTTCACATTGGGGAACTCAGAATTTGTCATTAGTATTTTCAGAATGGATTTACCATATTGACCATTTTAGCGCGATCGTTTCTCCCCCTAATCTGTAATACCAAAACACAAAATGGCGTAGCAATTTTGTGTTTTGGTATAAAATACTACCCGTCAAATCATACGGAACAAAAATAAACCTTGGCTAGTCATATTTAGATAGAACTCTATGGGCATCCCCCTGAGGCATTTATGAGTGCTAAACATATTTCAAAATTGGCAGCTATTTCTTCAGTAAGTATGGCAATTAGCATAGCTGCCACTTCTTTGCTAATTGCGAGTCCAAGTGTCGCATCTTCAATGCGATCGTATAAATATCAAGCGCAGGTAGCTCAAACCAAATTTGCTAATCCTCAATCTGCGCAACCTCAAACTCCTCAAAACCAAGTTGCTCAATTGTTTCGCTCAACCTTGAGTTTACCTGCTGGTCAAACGATCGCTACCAAAATTAATCGTCAAGATACGCTTTACATTGCTAAAGGTGAAACTGTTGCAGCAAGTCTCTTAGTTGCTCAAGACATCGCCGCAAACAATGGCACAGTGTTGATTCCTGCGGGGGCAGTGATCGATGGGCAATTTGTACCTGCGGAAGGTGGTTCTAAGTTTGTCGCCCAAAAGTTTACTAGTCGGGGCGCAACGGTTCGGCTTCAAGCTGAATCAGCTTTGATTAATGACATGAAAGATCCGCGTGAAACTAATACAGGTGCAATTTTGACCGATGCAGGTATCGGCGGAGCTGCGGGAGCAGTCCTTGGTGGGGTACTGCGTGGAAATGTGCAGATTATCGATATTCTTGGTGGTGCGGCGGCTTCTGTTCTAGTTGGCAATGTGACAGCTCCACAGGTGACCGTGATTGAACCTAGTACTGTAATTAATGTGGTGACTAAACAGACGATCACTTTTGCTGTGAGAGATGACTACTAATACCAATTCACAAAAGTGTGACTACACTTCTGTGAATTAAAAACGAAACCCTTTAAGGGTTTTAAAAGCACAAAATGGCTACGCCATTTTGTGCTTTGGTATAAGGTCATTTCTCGTAAAGAATTTCCCAATGTCCAGACAGACATAAGTCGGGCTTTACCCCCTTTAATTCCCCCTTGCAAAGGGGGAAAACTAGAAATCTTGTTCCCTCCCCTTTGCAAGGGGAGGGTTAGGGTGGGGTAAATTTTAAATAAAAAATCACCTAAGAGTTACGGCTACAGTAAATAAACCTCAAGTGCGGGGTGGCTTGTGTAATTCCTATGATTCTCAGGATTAATATCGCCCTTTTTTTGGCGTTTTCAACTTTTCTTATAGTAACCATAGATAAAGATTGATGTATTTCCCTATTTTCATTTAGAGATATCTTTGCAATAATCATAGAAATTTAATTATGATCTTTTGTAAATATATAGACTTAATATGATAAATAACTGGCTGGACACGATCTGGCTGATTCCCTGCTATTCCCTGATAGGAGCAATGCTATCGATCATCTGGTTTCCCAGCATCACCCGCAAAACAGGACCCAGACCAGCAGGCTACATCAATATTTTCATGACTTTCTGCTCATTAGTTCATGCGATCGTCGCTTTGACTGTAGCTTGGGGACAGCCAGCACATTTATTATCTTTTCCTTGGCTCACGGTCGGAGGACTAGACTTTACAATCGACCTACAGATTTCAGAAATCACCATTGGCGCAATTATCTTGGTTACTGGTATTAACCTGCTTGCCGAGATTTATGCGGTCGGTTACATGGAAATGGATTGGGGCTGGGGTCGCTTTTATGCGCTACTAGCACTTTTTGAAGCAGGGATGTGCTCCTTAGTTCTATGTGATTCCTTATTTTTTAGCTATGTCATTCTCGAAATTTTGACCCTTGGAACCTACCTACTTGTCGGAATTTGGTACAACCAATCGCTCGTAGTAACTGGGGCGCGAGATGCTTTTTTGACTAAGCGAGTTGGAGATTTATTTTTATTAGTTGGCGTAGTTGGTTTACTGCCCTTAGCTGGCTCTTGGAATTTTACGGAGCTAGCGGAATGGGCTAAGAATACTGATGTTAACCCAACGACTATAACCTTGGTCACCTTAGCCCTGATGGTTGGTCCCATGGGTAAATGCGCCCAATTCCCATTACATCTTTGGCTAGATGAGGCGATGGAAGGACCCTTACCAAGTACTGTGCTGCGGAACTCGGTTGTTGTCGCTACAGGTGCTTGGGTATTGATCAAGTTGCAGCCACTATTTGCATTGTCACCCTTCACTCAGCAGGCTATCATTGCGGTTGGTGCGGCAACCGCATTAGGTGCAACCCTGATTGCGATCGGGCAAATAGATGTGAAGCGATCGCTGTCATATCTAACCAGTGCGTTTATGGGGCTAATCTTTATCTCCGTTGGTACTGGCGATACCCATAGTGCCTATATTTTGATTTTGTCCCATGCTCTAGCGATCGCTCTCTTACTAATGTCTGTAGGTAGCATTATTTCAAACAACATTAGCCAAGACCTTACACTTATGGGTGGGTTATGGAGCCGCCGTCCGATTTCGGGAATCTGCTTTTTAGTGGGTGCGATCGGATTGATTGGATTTCCGCCATTGGGTGGATTCTTGGCTATGGTTGATTTGCTCTCCTATCTCTGGCAAGAAAATCCTTCTTTAGCAGAGTTGCTGCTATTAATTAATGGCTTGATGGCATTTAGTCTTATGCGCGTATTTGGTCTGATTTGGGGAGGTAAACCCAAGCAGATGACGGAACGATCCGTAGAGCCCCTATGGCTGATTGTCATCCCAATGACCTTAATGGCAGGTGTAGTATTGCATGTTCCTCAAATGCTGATCGCTTGGGGCGTTATTCCGAACTGGACGCAGATGCTTAGTCCTGATGCCTTGCTTCTAATCGGCTCAAGTGTTGCAGGGCTTGCTACAGGTGGATATCTTTATCTCAATCAGCAAGTACCTAAGCCTGTCACTTTACCTTGGTTAGGCTTACAGAATTTCTTTGCCAATGATTTCTACACCCCAAAACTCTACAAGGTCACAATTGTGGGACTAGTAGATGGTGTATCAAAAGCGATGTACTGGTTCGATCGCATTTTTGTCGATGGTGTAGGTAACTTCTTTGGATTAGCGACTCTATTTAGTGGTCAAAATCTCCGCTACAGCACCTTTGGTCAGTTACAGCTCTATACCTTAACGATCATGGTTGGTATTGGCGTTTTACTTTTACTGCTATTCAATCGCACGTTATAAAGACCCTCACCCCCCAGCCCCCTCCCCTATGGGAGAGGGGGAGTAAGAAAATTTTGTTCTCCTCTCCCATAGGGAGAGGGGCTAGGGCTGATGACATAATCTCTAATTTTAGGAATAAAAACTATGCTTAGTGCTTTAATTTGGCTACCAGTGATTGGAGCTTTAGCGATCGCCCTTCTCCCGCAAAGTCAAGTTAAAAAAGGATCGGCAATTG
>Ga0315902_10012391_pt1 | contig 11096 bp, 9 predicted proteins | sample LakEriMetagenome_9_FD_203523 | JGI IMG/M metagenome (GOLD analysis project Ga0315902, IMG submission 203523) | Freshwater fungal communities from buoy surface, Lake Erie, Ohio, United States - Buoy 12 MA117 | ecosystem: Environmental > Aquatic > Freshwater > Lake > Lake biofilm | place: USA...
GCTCACAGTTAAACATGCAAAAAAAATAGACCCCTATTTTTCATTGGGATGGCAGATGTTTGTCAGCGGCATCATTCTCAACTTTTACTCTTTCTTTATTGGTGATTTTGTACGGTATGATCATTTGCCTTCGGATGCTTGGCTATCGGTCTTCTATCTTGTTATCATAGGCTCAGTGATTGCATTTGGCGCCTATGTATATGCACTGAAAAGACTGCCTGCAACACTTGTTGCCATTCATTCTTATATCAATCCGATAGTTGCTGTATTATTGGGTGATTGGCTCCTTCGGGAACCGCTAACACCCTTTGTAATTACTGGCACGATGGTAACTTTACTCGGTGTTTACCTCGTTAACAGAAGTTTTAGGAGAAAGATCAGGTTGAAGACCTGATCAGACTGATTTGTTTTTTTCTCTCCAGAGTTGATTGAATGATTTCTCTGGAAATTGTAGGTCAGCACGTGTGCTTGTCCAACCTTTGAACAGTCTATTGATCACCCAGTTTTTGAGCTTTGCCTTACCGAGGTTCATCATCTTTCTGTGCAACATGCCTTGCTGCCATGCAGACCATGCTATCTTTTCCATCATTTCACCTTTCCCGGTTCTTACCGCTTCTCTGCGGTTATAAAGGAGCAATTCATGAAGGTTGATCTTTACGGCACAAACCTCAGTGCAATTTCCACACAATGAAGAAGCATGACTGAGGTGCTTCCAGTCACCAAGTTCCTTGAGATTGGGAGTAATGACACTGCCGATCGGTCCACTATACGTCGTTTCATAAGCATGGCCTCCAATATTCTTATATACAGGACATGCATTGAGGCAGGCGCCACATCTGATGCAGTATAAGCTTTCTCTGGTTACAGGATCCTGCATGACCTGTGTTCTGCCATTGTCAAGAAGTATAACATACATCTCATCAGGTCCGTTTTCTTCATTGGGCTGACGTGGACCACTGATGATGGAGTTGTATACCGTCATTTGCTGACCGGTACCATAGGTGGCAAGCAAAGGCCAGAAAAGGGCAAGATCCTGCAAGGAAGGAATTACTTTTTCTATGCCGGTGATCACGATATGTGTCTTGGGCCATGCAGCGCTTAAACGGGCATTGCCTTCATTCTCTGTAATAGCAATACTGCCTGTTTCGGCAATGATAAAATTGGCTCCGGTGATGCCAATTTCCGCCTGGGTATATTTATGCCGTAGTTTTTCTCTGGCAACCAACGTCATTTCCTCAGGTGTAAGATCCAGCGGTGTATGGAGATGTTCGTTGAATACACGGGCAACATCTTCCTTACTCTTGTGCATGGCGGGTGTAACAATATGATAGGGAGGTTCACCGTCTAGTTGCTGGATGTATTCTCCCAGATCTGTTTCCACACTTTCGATGCCGTTCTTCTCCATGTGTTCATTCAGATGAATCTCTTCGGTGACCATGCTTTTGCTTTTCACCAAGGTTTTACAACCTTTTTCTCTGCAGATCTTCATGACTGCATCACATGCTTGTTGTGCATTTTCTGCCCATATCACTTTTCCACCCCTTGCCACAAATTGTTTCTCAAATTTTTCCAGTTGAATATCCAGGGTTTCAAGAGATTTCCATTTGATGGATTTTGCTTTTTCCCTTGCAAAATCAACATTGGTGAACTGTTTTTTACCAATGGGCACCACAGCATTGTATTTGCCAATATTATAATTGATCGTATTGCGGTGAATAAGATCTAAAGCCTTCAGCTTACTCTTTTCCTTAAAAGATTCAGAAAATTTTGTCATACCCATTATATCTTATTGGCGGATTTCTCAAAATAGTTTGCTGCTACTTTTTCAAGAACTTTGAAAAACTCCTCACCATATAAACGGACCAACGGCTCCTTCAGGAATTTATATACGGGAACTTTCAACTCCTCTCCAAGGCTGCAAGCAGGACTACACATATCCTCGCGAGGGTCATAATTCAGTAATTCCTGATTTGAATAGCGGCTTTTGGTTCTTTTAATGGGGTAAAGATGACAGGAGATTGGCTTCTTCCATTTGATCTTTTTTTCATTAAATGCAGCCTCAAATGCACACTTGATGATTCCTTTTTCATCATGGAAACCATAGGCGCAGATTTTGCCCTCAATGGTTGGGGTAACCCATCCGAATTCTTTATCGTACCTATACATGCCGTTTTTCTCTACCTCTTCAATCCCTTCAGGTTTCATCCATGGCTTAACAGCTTCATAGGCCTGATGAACCTCATCCAGTTCCTGATCAGTAAGGGGGGCACCGGCATCCCCGTCTTCGCAACAACCACCCTTGCATTTTGAGAGATTGCAAACGAACTGCGACTCCACGATATCGTCGCTCAGCATGATGTTGTCTATTACGATCAAGGGAAAATATTTATACAAAAATAAGATTAAATGAAACCCTTAACCGGTAAATGAATACACAAGTTTGTCAGAGGCTCATCATTTCTTTGAAACGTACTGCCTGCCTTCGTGAAACTTCAATTTTCTCACCCCCTTTTATTTCTAACAGCAAGCCTCCATTGAAGAAGGGTTCAACCCTTTCAATCATCCTGAGGTTTACGATGTGTTTGCGATTGGCCCTGAAGAAAATTCGTGTGTCTAGTCTCTCTTCGAGAGCATTCAGTGACTTCAAGATGAGGGGTTTATTAGAACCAAAAAACACTCTTGCATAGTTGCCCACGGATTCGAATAACCTGATGTCTGATAGCTTTACAAACCAGCATTTCTCTCCATCTTTCACAAAGACCTGATCATTCTCGCCCAAAGATCCCCTGAGTTCCATTTTGGCATCTCCTATCAAACCATCTCTATCATCCTGCATAACCAGTTTCTGAACGGCATCAGACAGACGCTTAGGGTCGATTGGCTTCAGCAAATAATCAAAAGCATTCACCTCAAATGCCTTGATTGCATATTCATCATGGGCTGTGGTGAAAATAACCTCTGGTGTTCGCTCAAGTTCCTGCAACAACTCAAAACCGGTTTTTGCCGGCATCTGAATGTCCAGAAATATCACCTCCGGTGAGAGCTCCTGGATCAACCTGAAGGCCTCATCGGCATTGGATGCTTCACCAACAATTTCAATTTCAGGATGTGAAACCAGCAATTTTCTGAGTTCATTCCTGGCCAATCGTTCATCATCAATGATCAAAGCTGTCTTTTTCATTTTATAAATTTCAATTCAGGGATATGTTTACCACTGCTTCAACTTGATTTTCAGTGAGCTGATGTATCTTAAAACTTGCTTTGTTTCCAAAAATCAGATTCAGCCGGTTGGCTGTACTTTGGATACCAAATCCCGCCTGGAGAGGTTTTTCTTGCAACTTACCCGTATTCACCACGCTCAATACCAGGATACCCTCGTTTTCAATTGCTGAAATGCTGATCTCACCGGGCTCCACTGATTTTCCTATTCCATGCTTGATAGCATTTTCAACAAGCATTTGCAGCATCATCGGAGGTACCAGATCATCCAACGCATCTTCCTCGATCTCATATTTCAACCTGAGCCGGTCTTCAAAACGGATCAGTTCAAGGTCAAGATAATCGCGGACAATATTCAATTCCTTTTCCAGTGTTATGGTTTCCTGCTGGTCTGAAAGCATACTTGATCTTAGAATATTTCCCAGGGCAGTAACTGCTTGTCGGGCCCTTGAAGGATCTTCATCAATCAATGCCCTGATGCTGTTGAGGGCATTGAAAATAAAATGAGGATTGATGTGAGATTTGATCGTCTTGAGTTCCAAAGACTTTATCGATGCTTCAAGTTTTAGCTTGTCGAGCTGATTTTTTCGAGATTGTTCAACATAATGATAGATAAAATAAATACAATTCCAGATGAATAGATAAACAAAAGAAGTAAAAACATTACTCGCTACTTTTTGGAATGCATCCAGTTTTAATTCTTCCTTGTATTCCAGTTCAAGCAATACACTCAAATACGTTTCAGAGCCTCCAATGACGACTGCAAATACTAATGAAATCATTAAAAAACCAATGAACTGCCAATTGGTATTTCGTTCCAGCAACTTCAGACCCCTGACAAGCATTCGCATCAGATGTGTAAAAATCACCCCCACTACCACATAAACAATTAGTCGCCCCACAAACTGTCTGTCGTACAAATTGTAGCTAAGGGCAAAAAATATGTTGATTCCCGTAAAAAGGCCCCATCCCAGGAGTTGAAAAAGCCAATATTTCGGTATGCTGGTGAGTGCTGCCTTCATAAAAACCAAAACTATGGGTTGCGGGTGAGATATTGGTCGTTTTTTAGACCAGAGGTCAGAAACAAAGGCTTATCGGCAAAGAAAAAGATCCTGATCCTATATAATAAAAGGTTAAAAAAATCGTTTTAAAAATGTTAAATCCTACTCCAATGATAACCCTTGCCCAAAGCAAGCACCTGTTTATTATTCCCGTTCTGGCCTTTTTTCTGGCTGCGGGAAACGCCTCCCAGGCGCAGGGAAGGGTGATTATCAACGAGTTCATGGCATGGCCAGGTGAGGCTTGCCCAGTTACCACAGAGTTTATCGAACTAAAAAATATGGGCCCCGGACCGATGAATATCGGATGCTATGTGATCACTGACGGGGATTTTGCCATTACCATACCATCTAATACCATCCTGCAACCCGGTGAGTTTTATGTATTGGGTGGACAAAATACCATCAACTCCCCTTGTGCAAACCTTGCAAGAAATATCACCGTCAACCTTAACTGGAATACCTGTGGTTGCACCAGCGGACCAATTCCTACTACCGGAGATGGTTTGATGACCGATGGCGGAAATGCAAATGAGCAGTTGGTCATGTTCAACGCCGCAGGCAACGTAGTAGATGCCGTAGTGAGGAAGATCAGCGGGATAGAACCTTCTACCACAATTACTACCTCTGCAGCAGGTGGTTGCGGAACGCTAACCTTTAATCTTGATAGTTTGAGTATCACATACGAGGAAATTGGTGAATCTCAGGGCAGAGGAAACAGTTTTGCCAGGTTTACCGATGGCGACTGCAAATGGGTAAAAGAGACTCAGCAAAATGGTGGAAGCACCAACAATGCTACAGGTGAAGCATCTACACTTTCCATGTCTATGCTGACTACCCTGAATTTGAATTGCGTAACTGGAAATGCAGTATTCACCGTTAACAATGCTTCTCCTTCTACCTTCTTTCCCATGACTTACACATTGGGTTATGATGCAAATGGAAACGGACAATTCAATGCTCAGGATCTCTATACCAATGGAACGGACATTACCTCTCCCAGTATTGAATTCTATAATTTGTCCCTTGGTAAATATAATATTGTGATCGAACCGGTGAGTGGATGCAATACCCAGTTTTTCACTTTTGAACTTGGTCCATGTGCAACCATGGATATTACACTGAAAAGCTTTGCAGGAAACAATTTGGGGAAAGTAAATCGCTTCAACATAGAAATAGAAACTGACAATGACATGAAACTGCTCCAGTTGGAGTCCAGCTTAGATGGTCATCACTTTTTTCAGCCGGCAAGCATTCCTTTTGAAAAGAGAAAAGGTAATCAGTTTATTCAGTATGATCTGGAGTCCAATGCTGCCCAGTTTTTCAGGCTAGTCATGACAGACATCAATGGAAAGACCCAATATTCCAAAGTGGTCAATCTGGCCAGAGCCATGGATAAAAACAATATCAAAATAGCACCAAATCCGTTTACAGACTACATAGGATTGAGTGAATACAGTAACCGGGAAGATGTGCTTCAGGTCAATATAGTTTCTACTTCCGGTCAGGTAATGGCAACTGAGAAGTTTAACCTCAGAACAGGAAACAACAACTTCCGAATGATCACCTCCCGGTTTCCCAAAGGGATTTATATGATCCAGATGAAAAAGCTCCTGAGTGGTGAAATGCAGATAGCCCGGATCATAAAAAACTGACATATTGAAATAATCTAATATTAGGGGCAATTGCCCCTTTTTTTGTTTTCAGCAAACATTGGATTTTGATTAACTTTATCTGATCATTTGACCCCAATAACCGAACAAAACTGATCGTTTATTGTTGAAAGGTCATAAAACCTAAAAGGGCTATGCAGATAGAACCAGGTAGTTTGCTCAAAAAGATTGATTGTCCTGATGATCTGAAAAAAATAGATAAAGATCAACTTCATCAGGTATGTGAAGAATTAAGACAATATATCATTGATGTTGTCAGCATTCATGGAGGTCATTTTGCTGCCAGTCTTGGTGTAGTTGAACTCTCGGTAGCCCTTCATTATATTTACAATACTCCCTATGACCAACTGGTATGGGATGTGGGTCATCAAGCTTACGGTCACAAAATACTCACCGGTAGAAGAGACAACTTTCATACAAACAGGAAATATGGCGGATTGAGCGGATTTCCAAAAAGAAGTGAAAGCAAGTATGATACTTTTGGTGTAGGACACTCCTCCACTTCTATTTCAGCTGCATTGGGAATGGCTATTGCCTCCAGACATAACGGAGAAGCTGATCGTAAATCAGTTGCTGTTATTGGAGATGGCTCCATGACAGCCGGTATGGCATTTGAAGCCATGAATCATGCAGGAGTTTCTGATGCAGACCTGCTGGTGATCCTGAATGATAATAACATGAGTATTGACCCCAATGTGGGCGCGCTCAAAGAATACCTGACTGATATTTCAACTTCCCATACTTACAATAAACTGAAGGATGAGATCTGGAATACCCTGGGTAAACTTCCCATCGGTGCCAACTTCTCTAGGGACATGGCCAGCAAACTGGAACACTCCATAAAAGGTTTCATCAACAAGAGAAGCAACCTATTTGAATCAATGAAGCTCAGGTATTTTGGACCAATCGATGGCCATAACATTACCAAGCTGGTGGATACATTGAAAGATCTGAGGGACATACCAGGGCCAAAGCTTCTTCATGTTATCACAACAAAAGGAAAGGGGTATGCTCTGGCGGAGAAAGATCAGACCAAATGGCATGCACCAGGGTTGTTCGATAAGGTTACCGGTGAAATTTTCAAGAAAACATACGATACGCCTCAGGCACCCAAATACCAGGATGTATTTGGAAAGACTATAATTGAACTGGCCAAGCAAAATGAGAAGATATTTGGTGTCACACCTGCGATGCCGTCAGGTTCATCACTTAAGTTCATGATGGATGAGATGCCTGATCGCGCCATTGATGTGGGAATATGCGAACAACATGCTGTTACCTTGAGTGCCGGTATGGCCACTCAGGGATTAAAGGTTTTTTGCAATATCTACTCCTCGTTCATGCAAAGAGCCTATGACCAGGTAGTACATGATGTGGCAATACAGAAACTGCCTGTAGTATTTTGTCTGGATCGTGGCGGACTGGTGGGTGATGATGGTCCAACACATCATGGAGTTTATGACATCGCATACATGCGCTGTATTCCCAATATGGTTGTTTCGTCGCCTATGAATGAGGCAGAGATGAGAAACCTGATGTACACCTCTCAACTGCCAACAACCGATCTTCCTTTTGTGATCCGCTATCCGAGAGGGGAAGGCGTTATGCCAGAATGGAAAACCGAAATGAAAGCTGTTGAAATAGGAAAGGGCAGAAAATTAAAGGATGGAAAGGGAATCGCTATTCTCTCTTTTGGCCATCCCGGAAATTTTGCAGCAGCAGCCATCAGAAATCTTAAATCAGAGGGAATAGACCCTGCTCATTATGACCTGAGGTTTGCCAAACCACTTGATGAGGAAATGCTTCATGAAGTATTCCAACGCTACAACAAGATCATCACTGTTGAAGATGGAACAATTGTTGGAGGGGTGGGATCAGCAGTATTGGAGTTCATGGCTGCCCATCAGTATCAGGCGCAAGTAAGAATACTGGGTATCCCGGACAGAATCGTAGAGCACGGCTCACAGAAAGAGCTTCATCGTGAATGCGGTTATGATGCCGAAGCCATCGCAAAAGCGGCCAGGGAAATGATTGGAGATGCGGTTCAGGTTATTCAATAATGGTAACTTCCTGATCTTCCGGCCTGTTCTCGTTGAATTCAACAATAAAGTTATTACGGCCTTCTCCGATGATGATGGAAATATAGTTTTGCTGCACCAATTCAAGTACAGTAAGGAATAGAAAAATAGCATGTAGCCTGTCCTGACAAACATCAAACACTTTCTCGAATGACATCGTCTTTTCTTCGGAGCATACTTTCAGTACATGCGCCCTGCTCTCCTCCATGGTGTAATTGTAGCGATATACCACGTGTTGAGGCTTATGCTGACGATCATGCAGTTTTTGCATGACCCTCTCAAAGACCTTCATCAGCTTGAACAGAGAAATGGATTGGATCTCGGTACCTTCAGAAGCCTCCTCGCCAATTGCATTGAGATCTTGCTGCAAATTTCCTCTTTTGACCATAAACATCCGCTGATGTTCAAGCTCTGCAAGTTTTAGTGAAGCCTCTTTGAACTTCTTGTATTCAAGGATCTTGTCAATTAACTCTTTTCTTGGATCTATCTCATTGCCCTGCTCATCCAGTTCTTTCCGTGGCAAAAGCATTTTTGCCTTGATCCTCATGAGTGTTGAAACAAAGAGGATGAATTCACTGCTCAATTCAATGTTATCCAGTTCTGATTGCTTGATAAATACCAGAAAATCATCAATGATATTCTTGATGGGAATATTGTAAATATCCAGCTCGTCTCTTTCAATGAAAAAGAGCAGAAGGTCAAACGGACCTTCAAACTGTGGTAACCTGATCTGGTAGGAAGCAGTATTCAATACAAATCATTTTGTTGAGGCGGCAACAAATATACTCAATTTTACGACCTTTGCACCCTCAATTGTTTCCCAAAAATGAAATGGATTTTATACATCATGCTGTGTCTGATATGGGGTAGCTCCTTCATATTGATGAAAGAAGGACTTGAGGCTATTAATCCTTATCACTTGGCCCTGATCAGGATTCTTAGTGCAGGTATTATCATGCTGCCCTTATCAGTAAAGGCCTATAAAAATGTCCCAAAAAAGTTGATACTTCCGATAGTGCTTTCCGGTTTTATCGGAACCTTCATCCCCTCTTTCTGTTTCACCATTGCACAAACAAAAGTAGATAGTTCACTCGCCGGTATCATGAATTCACTTACACCCATTTTTTCTGTGGCTATTGGCGTACTTTTCTTCCAACTTAAGATCGGATGGATAAAATGGACAGGTATGATTTTGGGATTTGCAGGAATGGTATTGCTGGTTCTGGGAAATTCAAAATCCATCAGTCTTGACCACATTGGTTACAGCCTATTCATCATTACCGCCACTATATGCTATGGACTCAATGTTAATGTAGTAACGCGGTTTGTAAAGGATGCTGCCCCCCTGCATGTTGCAGCTATTGCTTTCACTTCTTTGGTAATTCCGGCATTGATCCTGCTTGCTGTTACCGGATTTTTTTCTGCACCTGAACTGGTGAATGGTACCTGGAGCAAAGGGATTGTAACAGCATCTGTTCTGGGTATTGTCAATACTGGTCTCGCCTCTGTTCTTTTTTATTTTCTGGTTAGGAGGGCTGGCCCGGTGTTCGCTTCCACAGTTACCTATGGCATTCCTATCATTGCTATTGGATGGGGCCTGCTTTACAAAGAAGAGATTACCTCCTTTCAAATTGCAGCAATGATGTTTATCCTTTTGGGGGTAAGACTGGCCAATAAAGATTAATCGCTAAAGAGAGATCATCATACAGACATGATCTCTTTTTCTTTGGCTGCCAGATGCTTATCCACCGTTGCGATGAACTTATTGGTGATGTCTTGTATTTCCTTTTCAGCATCTTGTGCTATATCTTCACTCAGTCCGTTCTTTTGCAGCTTTTTTACTTGCTCAATGGCATCTCTCCGGATATTTCTTATGGCTATCTTGGATTGCTCACCTTCCGCCTGAACCCTCTTTACAATTTCCTTTCTTCTTTCTTCCGTAAGAGGAGGAAGGAAGATTCTGATAATGCTTCCATCATTTTGTGGAGTAACACCAAGGTTTGCAGCTATGATTGATCTTTCAATGGGCTGAAGCATATTTTTTTCCCATGGCTGAATGGTCAGCGTTCTGGCATCTGCAACCGTAATATTTCCCACCTGAGCAATTGCTGTTGGAGATCCGTAGTAATCCACTACCAATCCATCAAACATTTGAGGATTAGCCCTTCCTGCCCTTAACTTACCCAACTCAACTTCAAGATGAGAGATTGCTTTTTCCATGGATTGGGAAGCCTCATTGATGTGCAACTGTAATTCCTCAGACATAATGATGATTTATAGATGCAAATCTAACAAATGAATAGAAATGTTACTCCGAAAAGGAATTAATTATTGATCTCAGAGTCAGAAGCAGAAACTTTGGAGAAGATGTTCTTGACCAAGCTGGTAGCCGACTTATTTGATTGCTGACGATCAAGGGAATGAAGCTCCGCTTTCCCTGCCCAGATCAACATTGTAACCATCACTACTGCAAGAAAGAAAAGAGAGAGAATGACAAATGTGATACCCATCGGCTGGAGCACAAGCGCCATAATAATAAAAAGTAATGCCACAACAGTCAATATCCCTGTAATCTGGATATGTGAAAACCCTCTTTTCAAGAGCAAGTGATGAAGATGATTCACATCTGGATCAAAAGGAGATTTGCCATTATAAATGCGAACCAGTGTAACCCTCAATGTATCCATTAATGGAACGAACAACACTGAAAATCCTACAGCAGGGGCCGCTGAAAAATGCAAAACAGTGCCTGAACCTGATTCAAGATTAATGAATTTAATAACCAATACCGCATTTACCAGTCCAAGTAGTAAGGAGCCTGTATCTCCCATAAAGATTCTGGAAGGCGAAATATTATACATGAGGAAGGCAATCAGACTCCCTGACATTGCAAAAGAAAGAATGGCATAAGCAGTTTGATTTTCGAGGGTAAATACTATGCCAAAGAAAAGAGTCGAAATCAATCCCAACATACCGGCAAGTCCATCTACTCCATCAATCAGATTGTATGCATTGATAACTACCAATAATGTCAGATACGTAAAAATCGTTGCAATTGCAGGATGTAA
>Ga0315902_10012394_pt1 | contig 11095 bp, 7 predicted proteins | sample LakEriMetagenome_9_FD_203523 | JGI IMG/M metagenome (GOLD analysis project Ga0315902, IMG submission 203523) | Freshwater fungal communities from buoy surface, Lake Erie, Ohio, United States - Buoy 12 MA117 | ecosystem: Environmental > Aquatic > Freshwater > Lake > Lake biofilm | place: USA...
GTGCCCGCGCCGATGACCAGCACGTTGCGCAGCGGGTTATCAACCGCGCGCTCATAGGGACGGCCGTATAGCGGCTCCAACTCCAAGCGACTCTCGGCGTCGAGGACGTTCTGGTGTGGGATGCCATTGACCTGCACCGCGGTGTACGGCGGAGCCGTATTGGTGTAGTCCTGCGTGGTCACCTTGTAGTACGGCGACCAGGAGACACCCGGGGTGAGGGACTCGATGGCGAGCAGCACGATGATGCCGAGGGCAGCCAGCCACGACAGGATAGGCAGAGCCTTGCCGTAGAGCAGCACGAGCGCGACGAGCATCACCGTCGGCCAGATCCAGGAAGGAGACCGCAGGAAGGCCACGAGGGTGAAGAGCAGGGTGCCGCTGAGCGAGCCGACGATGTCCCAGCGATAGGCATCCAGTGCGGTGAAGGCGAGGAAAGCACGGCCTGTGATCTCGCCCAGCAAGGTCATGGCGAAGGCGACGACGAGGAAGACAAGCGGCAGGGTGACCCACGTGGGCAGACCCGTCGGCCTGACCTCGGTGAAGAAGATGAGTTCGCTCGACGACCCCTCGATCCGCGCCGGGAAGAAGAAGATGAACGCGATCAGCACCAGCACGGCCACGGGGGCATAGCGCCCAAGGTCACGCGGCTTGCGCGCGCGGAGGAAGCCCAAGCCGATCCCGAGGAAGGACGCGAGAAGGATCAGGTTGGAGAAGTAGGAGAGGTGCACAAGGTTGGCACCGGACCACCTGATGAGCGCCAACTGCACGAAGAGCATGAGCGCGCTCGCAACGACGAGGCGCATGCGGGCGGAGAGCAGTCCGATGTGCTGGGGGGCGGCCTCAATGGTCACCCACGGAAGACTAGCGCCGCCGTGATCTCACCGGGGCTAACTAGCGGATGAGGGCCGAGGTGGGCTCGGACAAGCGCGCCACCTCGTCGCGGAGGATCGCCCGCACATCTGTCTCAGATCGCAGGACTGGATCGGTCATGCACTGCAGTGCGAGGCCGTCGATGAGCGCGTGCAAACGCCGCACCTCCCGATCGATTTCGCGACTTGAGTCGACGAGGCCCTTCTGCTGCAAGCCGCGCAAGAGATCCCCGATACCTTCGGCCACGGACGCATTGAGCCGATGCAAAACCTCGGCGAACTCCGGGTCGGCACCGGCCTGCGCCGCGAGAAGCATCCACACTCCCGACATATGCCGGCGACGCTCACTCACGGGGACCAAGGTGCACAGCACCTCGGTTGATTTGTCGGCGTTGAGGTCGAGGAGGTCCAGCGACATCAGGTAGTCGGTGTTCTCCTGCACCAGCTGGTCTACAGCAAGCCCCATGAGTTGGGGCATGGTGCCCACATAGTGGCCGATGCTCGACTTGGGCATCCCCGCCTCTGCGGCGACGTGGCGCACCGAAACTTCGTGGGCCCCATCCCGGGCGACGACGCGCCAAAGAGCCTCGACGATGATCCGTCGGCGTTCGTCATGATCCACGATCTTGGGCATCGCCCCAGAGTACAGCGTCCGAGTCAGACCGCATCGGTGAAGGTGGCCTCGACGCCGCCGGTGATGCCCACGGTCAGGTTGTAGAGCACGGCAAAGAGGCCGGCCAGAATCGAGATGAGTGCGACTTCGAGAGCAGCCACGACGACCGTGATGCCCATGACTCGGTCAAAGGACAGCACTGCCTCGAGGTCGAAGGTCGTGGTGCCCGAGCCAATGACCTCGTCGACGTTGCGTGCAAGCGTGGCGATGACGCCGCTGTAGTCGAGCAGCCACCACAGGGCCGCAACGGCGCAGACGATGACGATGCCGAGCGCCACGGCGAGCATGAAGGCAACCTTCATGACTGACCAGGCATCGACCCGGTAGACGTAGAGACGCGCCCGGCGCGGCGCGCGGCGACGCGGTGTGTCCGACTCCGCGACGACCGCGGGGGCGGGCGTGGGCTCAGCGCCCACAGGTGGGGGCGCAGCAGGCGTCGGGGCCACCGGAGGAATCCCCTGCGCCGGCGTTGCGTCGCTCGGCCGGACGGGCGGGGCTTCGCCAAGCGCTCGCCCGATAGGCGTCGGCTGACCGGGAGTCACCGTGCTCGACACGACCGCTCCCTCCTGCCTGTCGTGGTCCTGCGCGGATGCGTCAGGCCCTCAGACTAAACCTGCGGGAGCCCATCGGCGGGGTCCTGATCGGTCGTGGCGTCAGTAAAGCCCGGCGGGTCGGCCAAGCCGCCCTTGTCGGGCTGGACCGATTCGTCATCTGCCACGACGACCTCTTCGGAGGCCCCTTCGACGGCATCGGCCTCGTCGCCCTCGTCGTCGGTCTCGCCCGCGCGGGCCACGGCCACCAGGCTGCGATCTTCACCGAGGTTCATGAGGCGCACGCCCATGGTGTCGCGGCCGGACGGGCGAATCTCATCCACGCGGGTGCGGATCACGATGCCGTCGTTGGCCACCGCAAAGATCTGGTCATCCACCGTGCAGACCACGGCGCCCACGAGGGCCCCGCGCGCCTCGACAAGGCGCATGGCGCGCACGCCGAGGATGCCGCGGCCCTTGGGTGACCACTCCTCCACGGGAGTGCGCTTGGCGTAGCCGCCGTCGGTCACCGTGACCACGAAGGATCCCTCCTGCACGACGTCCATCGACAGGAGTGCGTCGTCACCTCGGAAGCGCATGCCGATGACCCCGCCGGTGGCGCGGCCCATCGGGCGCAGGGTGGCGTCGTCTGCATGGAAGCGCGCCGACATGCCCTTGCGCGAGACCAGGAGCAGGTCGTCGTCCTCGCTCACGAGCTGAGCGGAGATGACCTCGTCGTCCTCGCGGAGGTTGATGGCGATGACACCGCCGGTGCGGTTGGAGTCGTACTCCGACAGCTTGGTCTTCTTGACCATGCCGCCGCGCGTGGCGAGGACGAGGTACGGCGCAACGTCGTAGTCGCGCAGTGTGAGGACCTGGGCGATCTCCTCATCGGGTTGGAAGGCCAAGAGGTTGGCGACATGCTGACCCTTGGCATCGCGACCCGCCTCGGGCAGCTGGTAGGCCTTCGCGCGATAGACGCGGCCCTTGGTCGTGAAGAAGAGGATCCAGTGGTGCGTCGTCGTGACAAAGAAGTGCTCCACGACGTCGTCCTGGCGCAGGGCCGCGCCCTTGACCCCGCGGCCACCGCGACGCTGCTGGCGGTAGAGATCTGTCTTGGTGCGCTTGGCATAGCCACCCGACGTGATCGTGACGACGACGTCGTCCTCGGCGATGAGATCTTCGTGGCTGACATCGCCGTCCCACGGCACGAACTGCGTGCGGCGCTCGTCGCCGAAGTCGTTGACGACATCGGCGAGCTCCTCGCTCACGATGGAGCGCTGGCGCGGCTCCGAGGCGAGGATGTCGTTGTAGTCAGCGATGCGCGCCTGGAGCTCGTCGAACTCATCGATGATCTTCTGGCGCTCCAGCGCGGCAAGACGACGCAACTGCATGTCGAGGATCGCGGTGGCCTGGAGCTCGTCGATCTCGAGAAGGCCCATGAGACCGGTGCGTGCGTCGTCGACGGTCGCGGATGCGCGGATCAGCGCGATGACCTCGTCGAGAGCGTCCAGTGCCTTGAGGTAGCCGCGCAGGATGTGGGCGCGCTCCTCGGCCTTGCGCAGGCGATAGCGGGTGCGGCGTTGGATGACCTCGATCTGGTGGGTGATCCACGAGCGTACGAACTGCTCGATGCTGAGGGTGCGCGGCACACCATCGACCAGGGCCAGCATGTTGGCGCCGAAGGTCTCCTGCAGCTGAGTGTGCTTGTAGAGGTTGTTGAGCACGACCTGCGCGACTGCATCGCGCTTCAACTCGATGATCAGGCGCATGCCGGTCCGTGACGAGGAGTCGTCGCGCACGTCGGCGATGCCGCCGATCTTGCCGTCGCTCACGAGCTCAGCGATGCGAAGGAGCAGGTTGTCGGGGTTCACCTGATAAGGCAGCTCGGTGACGATGAGCAACTGACGGCCCTTGGCATCCTCGTCGACCGTGACGACCGCGCGCATGGTGATCGCACCGCGACCGGTGCGCAGGGCATCCTCGACACCACGCCTGCCGACGATGAGGCCGCCGGTGGGGAAGTCAGGACCGCTCACGCGCTCGATGAGGGCCTCGAGGGCTTCCTCGCGGCTGGCCTCGGGATGCTCGAGCATCCACTGCACACCCGAGGCGACCTCGCGCAGGTTATGCGGCGGGATGTTGGTCGCCATGCCCACCGCGATGCCAGCACTGCCGTTGACGAGGAGGTTGGGGAAGCGACTCGGGAGCACGACGGGCTCGAGGGTGCGGCCGTCGTAGTTGGGGGCGAAGTCGACGGTCTCTTCGTCGATATCGCGCACCATCTGCATGGCGAGGGGCGCCATGCGGCACTCGGTGTAGCGCTGGGCAGCGGGCGGGTCGTTGCCCTGCGAACCGAAGTTGCCCTGACCCTGCACGAGCGGGTAGCGCAGCGACCACGGCTGCGCAAGGCGCACGAGGGCGTCGTAGATAGCCGTGTCGCCGTGGGGGTGGTAGTTGCCCATGACATCGCCGACGACGCGGGCAGACTTCGAGAAGTTGCGGTCGGGCCGGTAGCCCCCGTCGTACATCGCATAGAGCACGCGGCGGTGCACGGGCTTGAGTCCGTCGCGCACGTCGGGCAGCGCACGGGAGACGATGACGCTCATCGAGTAGTCGAGGTAGGACCTCTGCATCTCGGTCTGGAGATCGACCGGCTCGATGCGACCACCCGGGGGGATCACGTCGATTTCGTCGGGCACGTCAGGCTCCTGTCGGCTGGTGAATCGGGAACGTCATGGGACGGATCAGATGTCGAGGAAGCGCACGTCACGTGCATTGCGCTGGATGAAGTTGCGGCGCGACTCGACGTCCTCGCCCATGAGCACGCTGAAGGTCTCATCGGCCTGGGCTGCGTCGTCGAGCGTCACCTGGAGGAGCACGCGGCGCTCGGGATCCATGGTGGTCTCCCAGAGCTCATCGGCGTTCATCTCGCCGAGGCCCTTATAGCGCTGGATGCCCTCCTCCTTGGGCAGTTTGCGGCCCGCGGCCACACCCGCCTCGATAAGCGCATCGCGCTCGGCGATCGAGTAGGCGTAGTCAGGAGTCTCGCGCTGCCACTTGATCTTGAAAAGAGGCGGCTGCGCGAGGAAGACGTGTCCGTCGATGATGAGTTGCCGCATGAATCGGAAGATCAGCGTGAGCAGCAGGGTGCGGATGTGCTGGCCGTCGACGTCGGCGTCGGCCATGAGGACGAGCTTGTGATAGCGCAGGCGGTTGAGATCGAAGTCGTCTTGGACGCCGGTGCCGAGCGCGGACACGAGTGCCTGCACCTCGTTGTTCGCAAGCACCTTGTCGATGCGGGCCTTCTCGACGTTGAGGATCTTGCCGCGGATGGGCAGGATCGCCTGGGTGCGCGGGTCGCGCCCTTGGCGCGCGCTGCCGCCGGCGGAGTCACCCTCGACGATGAAGACCTCGCACTCCTCTGGCTCACGGCTGGAGCAGTCGATGAGCTTGCCGGGCATGCCAGCGCCACCGAGTAGCCCCTTGCGATTGCGGGCGAGGTCACGGGCCTTGCGGGCGGCGATGCGCGCGGAAGCGGCATTGACCGACTTGCGCGCGATGTCCTTGCCCTCGGCGGGGTTCTGCTCGAGCCATGCACCGAGCTGATCGTTGACGACTTTCTGCACGAAGGTTTTCATCTCAGTGTTGCCGAGCTTGCCCTTGGTCTGCCCCTCGAACTGCGGCTCACGGAGCTTGACGCTCACGATCGCGGTGAGTCCCTCGCGCACGTCCTCGCCCGCGAGGTTGGGGTCCTTCTCCTTGAGGATGCCCCACTCGCGCGCGAACTTGTTGACCAGTGAGGTGAGCGCCGCACGGAAGCCCTCCTCGTGCGTGCCACCCTCCGTCGTATTGATCGTGTTGGCGAAGGTGTGGACCGACTCGTTGAATCCGGCGTTCCACTGCATTGCGATCTCGGCCTGCAGGCCCTTCTTGTCGTCCTCGGCCGCGAGCTCGATAACCGAGGGATTGCCCGGCCCCTTGGTGGCGTTGAGGTGGCGCACGAAGTCGGCAATGCCACCCTCGTAGAAGTAGGTGACCTCGGCGATGCCCTCGGACTCCTCGCCTCCGAACTCCTCGACCAGCCCGGGGCGGCGGCGCTCGTCGATGAGCGTGATGGTGAGGCCGCGGTTGAGGAAGGCCATCTCCTGGAAGCGGCGTGCCAGCGTTGCAGTGTCGTACCAGGTCGTCTCGAAGATGTCGGGGTTTGCCCAGAAGGTGATGGTGGTGCCGTGCTCATCGGTCTTTGCACCCTTGTGGAGGGGCGCGGTGGGTACGCCGCTTTCATACGACTGGGTCCAGACGAACCCGTCACGGCGTACCTCGACCTCGAGTCGCGTGGAGAGGGCGTTGACGACTGACACGCCTACGCCGTGGAGGCCACCGGAGACGGAGTAGCCGCCGCCACCGAACTTGCCGCCGGCGTGGAGCACGGTGAGGACGACCTCGAGTGCGGGCTTCTTCTCCACCGGGTGCTCGTCGACCGGGATACCGCGGCCGTTGTCGGAGACGCGCACGCCGCCGTCCTCGCGCAGGATGACCGTGATGTGCGTGGCATAGCCCGCCATGGCCTCGTCGACGGAGTTGTCGACGACCTCGTAGACGAGGTGGTGCAGGCCACGCTCGCCGGTCGAGCCGATGTACATGCCGGGGCGCTTGCGGACGGCGTCAAGCCCCTCAAGAACCTGGATCGCGCTGGCGTCGTAGGACACGGGCGGAGGGCCTCCTTCAGGGGCTTGCGAGCCAGCGGGAGCCAGCCCGCAAGCGGGGGGATCGTTTCTTCGTCCATCCTAACGCTCCACGCGATGGGAACATGCCCGAGAGGGGGCCTGTGGACGACGTGGCGCGATCCACAGGGGGGGTCACGATGCTCATGGTGGACCCGGGGCGTTTTCGGCTCTGAGGGCCGTCCTTCGCCCGGAACGGGCTTCCAGGGAGAGGGCCTCGGCCCGACGGTGCGCGACCCGCCGGGCTAGCCTCGCCTGCGTGCGCATCGCCACCTGGAACGTCAACTCCGTGAAGTCCCGCCTCGACCGCCTCGTGGACTGGCTCGAGACGGCCCAACCCGACGTGCTGGCGCTTCAGGAACTCAAGTGCGCGTCGACCGACTTCCCGGAAATGCCGATCCAGGCGCTGGGCTACGAAGTGGCCGCGCACGGCGACGGTCGCTGGAACGGCGTCGCAATTCTCTCGCGGGTCGGCCTCGAGGATGTCGTGCGAGATCTGCCCGGGCAGCCGGCGTACGACGGCTCGATCGAGCCGCGCGCTGTCGGGGCAACATGCGGTGGCGTGCGCGTGTGGAGCGTCTACGTCCCCAACGGACGCGAGCCATCACATCCGCATTACGACTACAAGCTCGAGTGGCTCGGCGTACTCCGTGACACGGTGAAAGCGGAGATGGCGAGTGCGCCAGATCTTCCCTACGCCGTGATCGGTGACTACAACGTCGCGCCCGAGGACAGCGACGTCTGGGATATCTCGCTCTTTGCGCAATCGACCCACGTGACGCCTGCGGAGCGTGCCGCGCTGGCCAACCTGCGTGCTGCGGGGCTGGGTGAGGTGATGCCGCGGGCGCTCAAGGGTGAGCCCTACACCTTTTGGGACTACCGCGACGGGGCCTTCCACAAGGGGATGGGCATGCGGATTGACCTCATCTATGCCAACGCGGTATTCGCCGATCGCGTGCGCGATGCCTATGTCGATCGCGAGGCGCGCAAGGGCAAGGGGCCGAGCGATCACGCTCCCGTCGTCGTCGACCTCGACCTCTGACTCACGTTTTGCCAGTTTGACGAGGCTTTTGGGCCCACAACGTCGCTCAACTGGCAAAAAAGTCGCCCGGCGGGACTAGCCCGACGACGCGGGCGCGGGCTCAGGCGCGCGGCGGTCCTTCAACCAGGGCAGCGCGTCGGGGGCGCGATCCAGACTCCCCCCATCGGGATCGTCTTCATCAGCGGGTACGCCGTCTTGGCGCACGATGTCGTCCTCGGGATTCAGGGCGTCGCGCACGATGAGACCGGCGTACCAGAGGGTCGCAACGACGTGCACGAAGGTGAAGAAGGCATACCACTGCGGCGTCATGCCCTTGGCGTTCTCAATGCCGTAGCCCGCGAGGTACCACCAGATCGCGATGAAGTAGCTCACCTCGGCGGCCTGCCAGATGAGGAAGTCGCGCCACTTCGGCCGCGCGAGAGCCGCAAGGGGCACGAGCCAGATGACGAACTGCGGCGAGTACACCTTGTTGGTCACCGCGAAGGCCGCCACGACCAGGAAGAGCATCGGGATCAGGCGCGGCCGCTTAGGAGCGAAGAGGATGAGCGCCGCGATCCCGAGGCACAGGACGAGGAAGGTGCCCATCGCCACCGCATTGAGCATGTCGGCGGGTACGCCGGGAATGCCCCACAGGGTGATGGCGTACCAAATCGAACCCCAGTCCATGCCGCGCGTGCTGCTGAACTCGTAGAAGTGTCGCCACCCCTCGAAGTTGCCCACCATGAACGGGACGTTGACCACCAGCCATGCGGCGAGGGCACCCAGGAGGAGGCGAGCGAAATCGCGCATGCGACCCGCGCGCAGGCAGAGCAGCAGCCACGGGCCCAGCAGGATCACCGGGAAGAACTTCGCGGCGATCGCGAGGCCGAGCACCACGCCCGCCCAGGTCGGATAGCGGCGTGCCCACAGCAGGATCGCTGCCACCGTGAGGCCGACGGGGATGAGGTCCCAGTTGATGAGACCCGCCAGGATGATCGTCGGCGCGAGCGCGATCATCGCCGCATCCCAGGGACGTGCACGCACGATGCGGGCTCCCGCGACGATCGCGAGCAGGAAGAACGGGAAGAGCAGGATCGCGTTGACCACGAAGAAGGTCAGTGCGGGGGCAGCCCCCGGCACCACGGCGATGACGAGACCGGTCAGCCACGCGGCGATCTGCATGAAGACGCCCGTGAGCACGGGGTACTCGAGATAGCGGCCACCGGGCGCCAGCTCCAAGTAGGGCAGGTAGCCATCGGCGAAGCCTCTGCCGCCGTAGAGCGGTGGGATGTCGGAGTAGCAAAGGTGCTCGTAGTTGTCAGGGCTACCCCAGGAGTTCGCCATGCACGGCAGGTCGATCAGGGCACCCAGCATCCAGGCCAGCGCACCCAGCACGATGAGCACGCGCACAGGAGTCCACCACGTCGCTGCGCCGATAGCGGCGAACCTCCCCACCGGTCCACCGATGAAGGGGGTGCTCGCGCGGACGACAGGGTCCTCGCGCGTGGGCAGGACGATGTCGGGCTGGGGCCCCTGGCTCACGGCGCGGCTACTTCCCCTTGGCCGGCTTGAGACCCACCGGCAGATCCACGATGCGCGCGGGTATGCCCGTGTCGTCTGCGACGTAGTAGCTCGCGCACACGCGGTGATAGCCGTCGGCAATCGTGAGCGGGGCACCCCGCTCGATGCCACCGCGCACGAGCAGGACCGGTGACAGTTTGATCCCCTGAATCATCTTTGCGAGGTCGGCCGAGACATGGACGTCCGTCACCGGCAGCAACTCGAGTCGAGCGGCGCGCAGCAAGTCCTTGGCCTGGTAGGTCGACACAGGCGCCTTCTTGAGCTGCGCCACGATCGCGTCCACGACGGTCGCGTCGGCAATCAGGCTGAGGTAGTTGGCGGCCGCCGGGTAATCGTGCTTGTCGGGCTCGCTCTTCCACACGGGGCTGAAGGCTGACTTGGCCACGGAATTCCCTTCGTCGATACAACAGGGTACGTCGGGTACTTCTTCCGAGCCTGCGGGCATGTCTGACCTACTGGGGGTCTCCCGTGAAGGTGGGTTCGGGTGTCGGTGACACCGTGGGCTCAGGAGTGGGCGTTGGTTCGGGGGTAGGAGTCGGCTCCGGCGTCGGTGAGATCGTCGGAGTCGGCTCCGGCGTCGGCGACACCGTAGGTGACTCCGTGGGCGAGGGTGACTCGCTCGTCGGAGACGGGCTCGGCGTCACGATCGGGGTGACAAAGTCCGCGACCGGAAGCGCGGCGAGGGCAGCCTGCATGAAGGCGGTCCAGATCGCGACGGTGTAGCCACCTCCGCCGTAGGCGGGCGCGCCGCCGCCGATGCCATCCAGGGGTACGGGGATGCCCTGCGCATCCTCCTTGGCCATAAGGACCGCGGTGGACAACTGCGGCGTGTAGCCGACAAACCACATCGACTTGTTCTCGTTGCTCGTGCCGGTCTTCCCCGCAGCCGGGCGACCGAGGGCTTGGGCCCCCGTCGCAGTGCCGCCCGCGATCACCGACTGCAGCGCTGACGTCACGGTGTCGGTGACATCACTCGCCACCACCTGCTCACGCGCAGGATCCCAGGCGTATTGCAGGCCGCCGTTGGTCCCGTAGACCTCCTTGACGGTGGTCGTCGCTGCCCGCTGACCGCGTGCCGCGAGCGTGGCGTAGGAGTTGGCCATCGCCAGGCCCGACGGTGACGCCGTGCCGAGGACGAACGTGAGATCGAGGGTGTCGGGGGACTGCCCGGGAGTGTCGACGGGGAGTCCCAGCCGGTACGCCGCGTCCGCTGTCGCATCGACGCTGACCTGATCCTCGACCGCGACGTACGCCGTATTGATCGATGCAGCCGTCGCGGTGCGCAGGTCCACCTGGCCGAAGGACGCATCTCCGTAGTTGCGCACGGTGTAGCCCTGGATCTCAGCCGGCGAGTTGCCGTCCCAGATCGAGTCGAGGCCGATGCCTTGCTCGACCGCGGCGGTCAAGGCGAATGGCTTGAACGTCGAGCCAGCCTGCGCGAAGGGACGCGTGGCGTTGTTGATCGGATCGGTGATGTAGTCGCTCCCGCCGTACATCGCGACGACCTCCCCGGTCCCCGGCCGCACGGCGACGAGGCCGATGCGCAGACCTTCAGTGCCCTCGGTCGGGCCGACTGCCGCGACCGCAGCCTCGGCAGCCGCCTGCGCGTCCTTGTCGAAGGTGGTGACGATGCGCAGGCCACCGGCCTCGATCTCCTGATCGGTGTAGCCCAGTGCACGCAGGTCGGCCTTGAC
>Ga0315902_10012396_pt1 | contig 11094 bp, 13 predicted proteins | sample LakEriMetagenome_9_FD_203523 | JGI IMG/M metagenome (GOLD analysis project Ga0315902, IMG submission 203523) | Freshwater fungal communities from buoy surface, Lake Erie, Ohio, United States - Buoy 12 MA117 | ecosystem: Environmental > Aquatic > Freshwater > Lake > Lake biofilm | place: USA...
GGAGGCAATCTAAACCATAATGGCTTTCACCATCACCACTTCGCCATGGACGTCGGTCAGGCGATAATCCGCCCTTGAAATCGATACGTCAGTCGCGTGTGGTCGAATCCGAGTTGATGAACAGAAAAAAGTTTCTATTGTTCCAGCCGGGCCCTCGGTTAGGCAGGCGGTCGTCGGCCAAAGTTTCCTAGCTAATCGCGGCAACTTGCGACGTACCAGTCGCCTTGACATTGGCCAAATCCAGATCGACATGGAAATTGCCTTTTCCTGCACCTGAATCGCTACTGACGATATCGGTGACTGGATCGATAGTCATTGACCGCTACATTGCGAAACTCTTGATCGCGGTACGTTGCAAATCGTTGGTGTCGGTTTCGAAACCAAGCGGGCAATTGCCTGCTGTACTGATACAAGCACGATTGACTCCCATATTGAAGCCGTAGTTTCCGCGAGCGTAGGTATGTCCGTTCGTCCCAGTTAATCCTGCGCGTTCAAAGGGAACGTCATTGAACCCGTCGCTTGGACATTTCAGCGTGGAGATCGCCACGGTACGGAAGGGTTTGTTGACCACATGGTCGATCGTGTGATCCTGGCGAAAGGAGTTGTACAGACTCTGCTGTTCAAGATACGGCAACAACATAATCGCCCAGTTCACTTTCAATCGATCCAAAGACGGATCTGTCCCGAGCGCTGCAGGAGCAATTAACATATCTGCACCCTTGGAACTCTAGCGTACGTAGCGGTCTAGTTCGACGATGACCAACGCATCGGTCATCAATATCGCCTTTGCACGATCGCGGGACCTGAATAGCCTTCCCGCCAGACCGTACCAGCGAATAAGCCAACATTCTACGCCTAATTTGACATCAGGGGGGTGCGATGCGTGATTTTATGATCGCTCCAGCGCGCGGACGGTCCGGGTCAGGTGCACCACGCGTTTGCTCAACAGGAGCGCGCTAATGCGATGAAAAATTGTGGCGGTTTCCGGATCTGTGGCTTCCATATGTTTCAGATCATCAATCGAAAGGGAATAGACAACGGAATCGAGATCGGCGACCACACTGGCGGTGCGGCGCGTGCCGAGATAGAACGCGATTTCACCGACGGTGCGGCCGCTGGACATCGTCTCGAGGCGGACCGGCGTTTTGCCAGGAATCTCCAACTGGGCGGTGACCTGCCCGGAGTGGATAAAAAAGATGAAGTCCGGGGCATCGCCTTCCCTGATCAGGTATTCTCCGGGATGGTATTCCCGGCGTTGCAGGAAGGGTAGCAGTTTCCCGACCCCCTCGCCCTTGAGAATGTCGTTGAGTTGTTCGGCAATGTCTTTTTTCAAGCCCGAGTCCGGGTTGGAGCCGGAGATGATTTTGTTTTCGCACCATTCCAGTCCGCGGTCGAGGTTGGGGAAAAACTGCAAGGAGGAGGCTCCCGTTTCAGCGCTTTCCATAAGGAAATGTTCCTCGGCCTTTTTCTCCAGGCCGCTGAAGACGAGGGTGATGCCCTGCTCCTGACTCCATTGGATCATGCGATTGAAACTCAGCATGCCTGTGGAGTCGATGCCACTGACTTTTGAAAAATCCACAAGGAAGTATTTCACGGGTTCGGTTTTTGAATTCTTCAGATGCTCTCGGAGGGCCTCGAAAATGCCGTTGGCGGTCCCAAAGAAGATGAATCCCTCGAGTATCATGATGAAAATTTGGTCGCCGTGGGCATCAAGGATCTTTTGCTCGCTCGGAGAATGGCTGACTCGGCTGCGAAACTCCTGCCCGGTCAAAGCGAATTTGATCACACTGACCCGGCTGTAGTTGACCGCAAACATGACCACTGCAAGGACCAGGCCGGCCATGATTCCCTGCAGCACTCCGAAGACGCCGAGTATCACCAGGATGGCAATCACCACAAAGAAATCGCTGCGGGAAAACTTGAACCAGGCTTTATAGACCCATTCGAACAACAGTTCGATACCGAGATAAATCAACACGGATCCGAAAACGACTTTAGGCACAAACAGAATGAACGAAGTGCCGACGAACAACGTCGCGCCGAGCATCAGCGCCGTCAGAATACCAACCAGCCGTCTCCCTCCGCTCATCCGATGATTCAATGTCGAAGCGCTGATATCCTGAAAGCCAACTAATCCGCCCGCAAGGCCTGCCAGGAGATTACCGAAGCCTGCCACCTTCAATTCCAGGCTCAGGTCGAAGTCTTTCCGCGTCAGCACTTCCATGCCGCTCGAGTTCAACAATAAGCCGATGGCGCTGATCATCGCGATGGGAATCATCGCAGGCACTTGCGCGGTGAGCACGGACCAGTTCACTTCGGAGATCAGGCTCGGACTGAGAGGAAATTCCCAAAAGGAAGTCGAATCGCTGATATCCAGTAGCCAGCCAGCTGACCGCAGATCTGCAAAAGAGCGGTGCGTGATCCACGCAATGCCATAAAACAAAAGCGTCGCGCCAAGCATCAAGAGTGGAAGCAAGTATGGCTTTGCTATGTTGACGCTCACGGTGTAAATAATGACCCCAAGTACAACGCCGGGGACCCAAAGCGCCAGGATCTCGGCTTGAAACCACTGGAGCCCTGGATCCGTGTTCGCCATGATGCTAATCCCTCCCTGGACGAGCAGCCAGCCGGAGCCGGCCAGAAAACCGCCAATGATAGGATACGGCAGGAACCGAACGATTCGACCGAGTTTGAAATACCCCAGTCCCAGCAAAAGAAAGCCCGTGAACAGGGTCGTGCTGACGATCATCAGGGTGACCGTAGCGAATTGCTGCGACGCCAGGCCGCTGAGGGTGGTGACCATGCCGGCCGTAACGCCAGCTAGCATAGCGCCGGGCGCATCCTGCTGAAGGGCGATGGAGCCTGGATTCGAACTGAAACAGGCCACCAGTGCACACAGGCAGGCATCACCAAGAATGAGAAGGCCCAGGGCCCGCGGGATCTGGTTCGAGAGCTCCCCCGGATACATCAGTGCGGTGAAGGCGATAACAAGAATGATTTCCAGGAGAAAGATGAAAAAGGCGGTGAAGAGACTGTTACCGAACGAGCGGAAGAGGGATTGGTTCATTGATTTCATGTCACAGGCATTTCATGGACTTGACGAAACAAACAACTACACCAACCCGGAGCAACGTGATCGTTCTCAAGCACGTAAGGTAAAGATTCATGCGGTGAGCCATAAAGTACTAGAGCTGGTGGCCATTTGCAAGGACTGGGCACGCAGCCGCTAGCGCAAGGCACCGGCCAAGATGCACCTGCGACTCGACCCGCAAAACTTCATGCCCTCCGTCGCGATCGTGGACACCGCTGGCCAGCTCGACGAGCCGCCGGCCCGGGAGCTGTGTGTTGGTCCCCTCTCCGGGGTAATCGTGGTGCCGGAGGGGCAGTGAAGCCCTCCTCGTCTGTATTCTGCTGCGCTTCCAAGCCTGTCTGTCTGGTTGGGTCGACAGCCGTTTGCGTCTTGGGCTGCCGCTGTCTTGAATGTTGGACGTAGCACCAATAGAAAATTCGGCGCAATACTACGACTGGAAAAACTCCCGAGAGTGCGGACTGAACGACGCGTCGTCGTGTCCCAAGTCCACGCCTGGGCAAATGAACTCAATGGAGTTGTCGGAAATGAGGCTCATGGTTGAGTCCGAAGACTATCGACACCTAAGTCCTAAGTATAGGATCAAGCGTTCGCCTAGGATCTCAACAAGAGCCAAGCGAATCGTCTTTTGATTTTCTCATCAAACAAGTCATCCCAATCCGACTCACTCATCGAATTTAGGGACAAACCAGCCAAGGAGGTTCTAGCAACCTTACCGTCATCGTCGATGATCGTACCGACCCCTTGGGAATCTAAAATACCAACACCGGTTGCTCTGGAAAGGTTCACAAAGAACCTTTCCACTTGCTCGGCCTTTCTATCGTTTCGAATCCTCACCGAAATCGTCTTGGATGTCTCTCCGGGGTTGAATGTTAAGGTCGTTGCAAAGGACGTATAATCAGCGTTTTTAGCTGATTTTGCGGCACCATCGGCGGTCGCTACCCTGACGGTCACCCTCGATTGGCTTACAGCCGTCAGCGACACGGTAAATTGGAATGTTCCAGCGGATTCCGAGCTGGTCACATCGTTGACAATCAACTGTGGAGTATCATCATTGAGAATTGTACCGACACCGGGATTGCTGCCCAATCGCGCCGAAGCTGTACTCAGGTCTGAGAGTCGTATGAGGAAATTCTCATTGCTCTCGGCTCGATTATCATCGATCAGTTCTATGCGAATTCGTTGTGTGGTCTCGCCGGGTCGGAATGTCAGAGTTCCTGAAGCAGCTCCATAATCCGAACCTGCGATTGCCGTACCGTTGGAGGTTGCAAAGTTGACGCTAAAGCTTTCGGACAATTCGTCACTGATGGAAACATCGAAGTTGATCCAACCCGCAGTTCCATTGACCGATTCCAATCCTTGGGCACTGGATACTGAGACGGTGGGCCAAGCAGTGTAATTGATCGCATCCATGACGCTCAGTCGACCTCCGGTGGCGGTTCTCCCAGATAGGCTAGTGGTGGGAGTTGCCGAACGAAGGATCGCTTCGCGAATCGTCGATGGGCTCGCATCGGGCTTGGCTGCCGCATAGAGAGCGACGGCTCCAGTTACGTGCGGTGCAGCCATCGAGGTACCGCTCCAAGGAGCCCAACCCTCTTCTTCTACATCCCAAAATGCGTTCTCGTATCGATTTCCTGGAACCGTCGATAGAATTTCGACCCCTGGTGCTGCGATGTCGACGCTCTCAAAACCAAAGTTTGAGAAACTCGCTAGTTCACCAACCGAATCGATTGCAGCGACAGAGATCACTGATTCGTATCGTGCGGGTGCAGTACCTATAGTTGGCTCGAGAGTCGAAAAACTTGCTGGATAGACATTCATGACGTCGTTATTAGTTCCCAAGTAATTTGTGCTTTTAAGTCCGTTTCCGGCAGCCGCAATACAGAGTATACCTTCGTTTGCGGCATTAATAACCGCTGCATGAAGCCTTGGTTCATATCTACTTATACCCCATGAATTATTCATAGCAACGATATTGACTTTCTGATTTGCCTTGAGCTTGGTCAAATACTCGATCGCCTGGCTCGCTTGATCAGCCGTTCCTCTTCCATTGGAGTCCAAAGTTCTCAAGGGAAGTATCTTGACATTCCATGCCACACCAGCCACGCCGATACCATTTCCTCCGACTGCTCCAAGGGTTCCGGCGACGTGGGTTCCATGAGGATCCGTCGAAATTCCGTCGAAAACCGAGTTGTCATTGTTAATAAAGTCCCAGCCATTGACATCATCGATGAAGCCATTTTTATCATCATCTTTACCATTGCCGGGGATTTCTCCAGGGTTGACCCAGATGTTCTGCCGCAAATCCTCGTGATTGATATCGACCCCAGAGTCTAGAACCGCAATAACAACTTGATTGGATCCAGTAATGTTGGCACCCCAAGCTTCTTCGGCACCACTACCAAATACGTTTCCCGTCAACGGTCCGCCAAACTGCGCAGGTGAATCGTCGCTGTACATACCCCAGAGCCAACCTTGGGAGTAACCGGGGTCATTGCTCACGGCAAACTTTTCGGTGATCCAATTCGGGTCGACCGATACGACCCCTGGAAGCTTTGCGTACTCTTGAGCAACTTTCAAAAGATCCATATCTTTTGAGACGCTCAACTTTACAACATCGAGGGAATCGTTTCCGAAAACGTCTCTGCGTTCGACAATTTTCACATTTTGTGCGCGACTGATCGAAGCAATTCCGGAAAAGACTGCTGGTTCATATTGGACAAACAGTTCGCCGGGTACAAAATCGGCCGCCAAAAGACTTCGGCCTTCGAGGTTTTCGAGCGACAGACGGCGAAAATCGTTTTTCTTGAGATTGATGCTTCTCATTTGAGGTTCTCCTACAGGATTGGGGACATGTCGGACATGCCAACAAAGACGTAGGGAAAATCAAACAGGAAAAACAAATCCGGCGAAATTCGCGAAAATTTTCAGGCTTTGTTGAGTTCAAAAGCCAATAGGCTTAGACGTCCGAGAGGTTTTTCGGTGGCCAAGCTGCTCGCATGGCGTTTAGAACCGCCAGGACATCGATCGCTTCTTGAACGATCGCACCCGAAACAGGGTTCAGCGGTGCATTGCCCAGCAGTATCGTATCGAGTTGTTTAGATTAGCTGTATGTCCGACTCTTGATGAAGCACAAAACGAACTCAATGAGGTAGCCCAGGGCAGAGCGAAGCGCCGCCCTGGGTACGCTTGCGCGACGGGAGCATCGGCGTCCCATGGTAGAACGATTGTCTCAATCGTTCCGAGCCGAGGCGAAGCCGAGGAAACAGCCTCCGGCAGTTTCAAACAAAAGCCCAAAGACGATGCGATATCGCAGAATTTGCAGGCGAAAAAGTCACGATCAATGACGGTTAACACATCCGCAGGGGTCTTGAGAGTTTCCCGACCATCAGAGTACCCAGCGAAAATCTCATTTCCAAGATTGTGCCGACGTGCAACGGCCAAAATTTTTGAGTAGATTTTACAGTCATGGAAGACCAACACGAGCGCCGTATACGCCATAAAGACCGCGAATCGTTCACCCACGATCTGTTCCTGAGCCATAGCTCGACGGACAAAGCGGTTGTCGGCGAACTTGCAGAGCGTCTTCGCGAAGATGGGATTCGCGTTTGGTTCCGACTGGGCGATGTTGGAAAGTCAGACCTTTCGCTTTCGCGATCCTCTCGACAAACAGCGGCGGTTGATCCCCATTCGATTGGACGATACGCAGCCTCCGGAATCGTTGGCTCAGTTTGCTTATGCCGAAGGTCGCTGCCTGCGTGTGCTCGAAGGCCACGCGAATCGCGTGCGGAGCGTCGCGTGGGGTGCCGATAGCAGTTTCGCCTTCTCCGGTTGGTTTCATCGCGCGTCGGCATGATCTGCGACTCGTTTACGGTCAGGCCTTGCTGTCTTGCGAGGCTACTCCATCCGTGTTTAGCAGCGGTCATAAGCGGAAAGCGGGGCTACTCTAGAGTTGCCTAATAAGCGGTGCAACCTTCAACGGATCAGCGGTTTTCGTCAGCTCCTTTGCACGATCGCGGGACCCGGATAGCCTGGTTTTTCATACCTCTGCCATAGGCCATTTTCGCTTAAAACTCGATAGGCGACAAAATCGAAAATATCCATGTTTTTACAGGGTGAAATGCCCCGGGACTCGTTTGGGGGTGAGTCCCGCGATTTAGAGCCTTTTGGGCGGTTTAGAGCCCTTTTCACAGAAAACTCGGGGACAGTACGCGAGTTTTTTCAGCGCCGGAGTTCTACTAACGCAACGGTTTTTGGTGCTGATTATCAGAATTTGTAGCCGTCATAACGGGCTTTTCGATAGGCCCATGCCGCGTCGAATCACGAAGTTCAAGTGCAAACTCACGAAGTTCATCAACGATATCGAGTCGACGATTGATTGCATCAGGAGACATATCTCGGCTAGTACCTCGTGATCGTGATTTCAAACTTTCGGCATGGGTGTTTTGTTTAATGTTCATGATTCACCATCCAGCCGTCGCAAGGCATCAATATCGGCAATATCTTGTGGTCTTCCAGCAACATTCTTCATTATAACAAGTCCCTTTTTTGAGACAATCTTGATCGCAATCTCACCAAGCGAGACCGTTTCTCGGTCATTCCACACCGGTTCTTCTTGCAGCGCCGGGTGGTCACGTTCTCTATCCGGCGGTTTTGAGACACTATTGATTGTTCTTTGATTGTTGCTCACGAAGACGCTTGATTTCCTGATTCCAATAACGAACAGCTTGGATATGTTGCGAACGTGTTAGCGCTGTCTTGTTGGCTATGTTTGTGGCGCTTCCACCGAGAATGACAGGGTGGATATCAAAGATTTCCAAGCCTCGCAGTTCCTTGCCTCGACTGATCGTGGACTTCATCTTACAAGCTTGTTCCAAGTGCAACGAGAAAACCTTCGAATGTGATGGACAGAACGTCGATCAATGATCGGTCCATTCCGACAAATGGCACCTGAAAATAACAAATCTTGCCATCGGTTCTATCAATTCCGAACGCTTCACCACCGCCATTTGAGCCAATCAGTAGGAAACCAGGACAGTAGCTTGCCGATTCATATTCGGTGTTGAATCCAGCAAGTTCGCTCAATCTCCAAAGAATCAAGTACGAACCACTACCGACGAATCCCTCGCCACCATCCATGTTCAAAAGGAACTGCTGATAGTCACTTGGAAGCGGAAACCCTATTGCTACCTCGGCATCCGCTATGTCTTTTTCTGACGCAGGCGAATTACCCTGAAACGACGAAAGTATTTCTGCGATATCCACTGATTTTTTCCCCACTATTATCTTGCACTGCCCTTAGAAGTTTGTTCCACCACGGAGTTACTTGTTGCCTAGGCTCGTTGCTGGGCAGTCGAATCTTGTTAACCGGGTCCGTTGGACTACCACCGAATTTTACAGGCTGAATTTCGTGGATTTCTTTTCCTATAGCTGCTTCTGGATCAGCACGCCGAATAGCTTGATTGACCTGATTTGCTGCTTTGCGTGCCGCTTCGTACTCCGCACCCTCAAGAATGCGGAACGGCCCTTCTGGCTTAGGTAAACCTTATGGATACCCTTTCCATCCCTGCTGCGTTATGGAGAACGAGCCCTCCGCCCCTGAGCTATTATGCACGAGCACACCGCCAGAGGCAACGCGAAAGACGTGTTCGCCGTGGATCTCAAGGTTGTAGACCCGTTCTTCGCTGCCGAGCTGCTCGATCGACTCGATCCGAACATCGCCATCGAGATTACGAAGCGTTTCCCCAACGCGAAGCTCTCCGGCTGGCACAAAGTCCAAGCGGTCGGCAGAATAGATCGAGTGATTCGACGTCACCCCCAGGGGCTCTGCAAGCCCCGCTAGCTTGATCCGCAGGATCCCGCCCCGGACGTGCGTGAAGGTCCCCGTAACGACTCGGCCGACCCCTGAGGAAATGCTTGGACACGAAAAACTCGGGCGCAGTCTCCGAGCTTTTTCAATTGGCTAGTGCTAAGTGCCCAGTGGCGGCTCCTACCAACCACTAATAAACACAAATATTCGCTAATATAGAACGCCTCATAACCGCTTGGCCCCCCTTCGCCCCCAGGGCTTTGACTGGGGGAGAAGGGGCGGGGGGGATGAGGGGCCGACCGCGCGTAAGGCTGTTTCCCTAAAGCCTGCTCGTGATAGAAACGCTGGGAAGGTACCGATTAAGTAACAAAGGTCTTTTGAACAGGGGGGAATTTGTTTAAAAATCTAAAAAATCCTTGGACAGTCCCCAATTTTTTCCATACCTCGAAAACGGTTGCTTTCCTGCGGTTTCAAGACACAAGTTTTGCACCTGCGGCTATCGGATCGAAGCCATCAGGCCAGGTTGTCGCGACGTCGAAAATTGCATCCGTTAAGATTGCTTCTGACAATCCAACGCAACGTAGGTCCGATGATCTAAAGCTAGCGCCGCTAAAGTCACTTCGTCCAACATTCGCTCCAAGTAGACACGCACCATCAAAATTCGCACCTTGGTATATTCCGCTGCGCATGAATGCCTCCTCCAAGTTTGCATTTACGAATCTAGCATTACTTGCGTTTACCGCAGCGAGGTTCGTTTTGAGGAGCGTAGCTTCGTCCAAGGTCGCTCCTTCGATCCAAGCGGATCTAAGTGATGCCCCTGATAGATTGGCACCCTTCAGGTTAAATCCATCGAGCATTGCTCGATGCAAATTCTGATTTTCAAGAGAAACGCCAATGAGCGATTCGCCCGCAACTTGGACGTTGTCTCCGGTTTCGCATACGATTTCAATCATGGCCATGGTGTTGGATCAATCGGGATGTTATTCCAAGGTACGAATCCGTTTGGACGTCCTCCAGCCCAGGGCTGAATTGGCGGCTCAACTCCGCAAATTCTACCGGCGATGTATCTATGATTACCGTCGACAATCATTTTTCCATCAACCTTTATCGGTGGTGCTTGCTTGCCAGCACGAATCATGTCTATGTATTCTTGTACCTTTGGCAGTGAGACGCCGTTACGTTGCTGCGAATTGAGCGGGGAATTCTTCATCGCGTTACGAATCATGTCGTCCGTAACTGTCAACGCTCCCTGAGATGTACCCTCCGCCGCCGAGCTATTATGCACGAGCAAACCGCTAGACGCAACGCGAAAGACGTGTTCGCCGTGGATCTCAAGGTTGTAGACCCGTTCTTCGCTGCCGAGCTGCTCGATCGACTCGATCCGAACGAAGCCTTCGAGATTACGTAGTGCTTCCCCAACACATAGTTCTCCGGCTGGCACAAAGTCCAAGCGGTCGGCAGAATAGATCGAGTGATTCGACGTCACCCCCAGGGGCTCTGCAAGCCCCGCTAGCTTGATCCGCAGGAGCCCGCCCCGGACGTGCGTGAAGGTCCCCCTAACGACTCGGCCAACCCCTGAGGAAATGCTAGGTCACTTAAAACTCGGGAACAGCCCTCGAGTTTTTCAATTGGCTAGTGCTAAGTGGCCAGTGGCTGCTCCTTACAACCCCTAATACACACTAATGTTCGCAAATAGATAACTATTCATAGAGGCATTTTCCCTGGCGCTGTCCACCGCTTGGCAGCGGGTGGCTACGGGCAGCACTAGCCACCTGTCGCCAGACGGTGGAGGATTTCCTTGGCGATGTCCGAAACAACATTTCAGCATGCTGTGGTTGTATCAGCCCTTCGAGCCTCTGCGTCAAAAGAATACACTATCTCGGGCATCTAAGCTGAGGACTTTGCGGGAGACCTGCTTGACTGCGCCATCGATGAAATCTTGATCAAAGGTCCGACGGGGTTTCTTTTCATTGGTTGACATTGAGCTTCCTCCGGCTTGAGTTTAGGGTTCGCCGCCGGTGTCGGCCAGTCCTGGGCTATCGCGACATGCTGACTTTTTCGGCTACGATGGCTTAGTCGTTATCGGATCGAAGTACGGAGATGAACGCTTTTTGCGGAATATTGACGCTGCCGAATTGCTTCATTTTAGCTTTGCCTTTTTTCTGCTTGTCAAGCAACTTATTCTTGCGGGTCACGT
>Ga0315902_10012400_pt1 | contig 11091 bp, 8 predicted proteins | sample LakEriMetagenome_9_FD_203523 | JGI IMG/M metagenome (GOLD analysis project Ga0315902, IMG submission 203523) | Freshwater fungal communities from buoy surface, Lake Erie, Ohio, United States - Buoy 12 MA117 | ecosystem: Environmental > Aquatic > Freshwater > Lake > Lake biofilm | place: USA...
GGACTATATTTAATAACTATCATAATTATGCTTAAAAAAAGATATGACACAAATATGATTAAAAGTAATTAGTTGATTAATAATCTTTTTCCTTATTCATAAGTGATACAGTGACATTTATTCATTGATTTTTTAACAATTAATGCAGTTTAAGAGTAAGTCAAATACATAAGTAATAATTCGATTAGTCATATTGGGAATATTCCAAGCTACTATTTCACAATATAATGTATTTCTATTATACCGGGAACTTGGCAAAAATAGATAAAGTAGACAATTATTTTTTTATGATTTTTTTTATAAAAGTAATTTACTGGCAATAACCATATTATAGGTCCACACAGGAGTTACCACAATAAAATAACTATAAAATGGTCTATTATAATCTATTTTATAGTTATTATATTGTGGAAACTCCTGCGTGGACCTATAATATGGTTATTGTTGCCATACTACTTTCATAAAAACTAGTATTAAAAATACAATTATTCAAATTGTCTCTTTTTATTTATCTATTTTGACTTTTCACTTTTATATTAACCTATAAAAAGTAATAGAGATAGATAATCGGAAAAATATTTTATAATGGGTATAAACTAATAAATAATTATTTTATTTAGTGTGGATGATGAGGTAATTTTATTATTATATGTGTGTATTATACTTTTTAAGAGAGTACAATCTGCGATTCCTTTATCACCAAGGCCACAATCGTAAGAACAATCTAAATATTTTAAACGAGGTAAAAAATTCACATTAGTTATATTTTTACAGTTTTGGACAATCAATCTAGATAAATTTGTGCATTGGTTGAACGACAAATGTGTGATGTTAGTGTAACTGGCGTCTAGCATTTTCAATTTAGGTAGGTAGTTAAATGATCGAATCGTTCGATTATACCTTAAATAGAGTTTAGTTAAATTAGTACAATTTAACAATCCATCTTCTTGTATTTCGCTATAGTTAATATCTAAATACTTTAGGTTGACTAAATGATTGAGCGATTCCACAGTAAAAGTAGTTTGTAGGGTTAATTTTGTTAAATTAGTGCATTTTAATATATTTTGACTTGTTATTTTTGTCTGACTTGCATTTAGTGTTATTAATTTTGTCATTGAGTTTAGATCGATGGGAAAATGATAACCTAATATATTTAAATGCAACAAGTGCGTTAATTGTCGGAAATCTACTATCCTAAATTTATTTTGGACAGATAGTTGAGTTAAATTAGTATGGTGATTAATATTCGCAATAAAATTGTTTTCAGAAATATTTAATTTTGTAAGACCTAAAAGTTTACAGATCCCATTATCGTTTAAGTTAGTGTTACTAATATCAAGTTCAGTTAAATGAGTAAGAAGATTGAGTTTACATATTTTTTGACATCCATGAACAACAAGGCTCTTTAATTTTGGACAATCGACTTTCTCTAAATCAGATGCCCACAATGCATTGAGAGTTATCAAGTTTGGGAGACAATGAATTTGTTTAATTTTTGTATTGTAGTTAATATCCAAGTATGTTAAATTAGTATGTTTAGATAAGTCGATAACTGAGAATCCCCGACAAGTCAGGCTTCTTAGATTATCCAAACGATCGATATTTAGTGGTTTCAAAAGGTATAAATATCTGACATGAGGTAATTTTTCTAATATATTATCATCCAATCGAATTAAGTATTGTAAAGGTATATTAGCCAAATCGTACAATATCAAATTGTGATAGTGAAATTTGGTGACTATTCTAAACCTAATTTTAGATTTAAAATCGAGCAACTCAAAAATATAAATTAAGAGCTCAAGAGGCAACGAATCCATTACTATGGGGGAAACTATTATATATAATGAATTCTTAATTCAATTTTTTTTAATGAATAAATGTCACTTATGAATAAGGAAAAAGTATCATACACGATTACTATTTCGATTAGTTACATTGAGAATATTCCAGGCTGTTGTTTCGCAATACAAATTCTATCAAATGAAACCTTATCATATCACCCAATCATGTAAAGTTCCGGCCATCAATCCTCAATATGGATCTCCAGATGAAATATTGGGTTGTTATATTGCAGATTCTCTGGCCTAGATTTCACGTTACAACCTAAAGATTGTGTCGCATTAGAGTCATATGACTTTTATCCATATTATTAAATGAACGCAAAAAGCTAAACAATTCATTGAAATAGTTAGCTTATGTCTTTTTATCCATATTATTAAATGAACACAAGGGAATGAGCTAAATATTTCATTGAAATAGTTAGCTTATGCCTTTTTATCCATATTATTAAATAAACACAAGGGAATGAGCTAAACAATTCATTGGAATATTTAGCTTATGTCTTTTTATCCATATTAAATGAACACAAGGAAATAAGCTAAACAATACATTGAAATATTTAGCTTATGTCTTTTTATCCATATTAAATGAACACAAGGAAATAAGCTAAACAATTCATTGAAATATTTAGCTTATGTCTTTTTATCCATATTAAATGAACACAAGGAAATAAGCTAAACAAATCATTGAAATATTCAGCTTATGCCTTTTTATCGGTAGATTTAAAAGTGCATATACTATAAATAGGCTCTTATTTATCTGGCATTGATTCTTATACATTAATTATAGAAACTCTAATTAATATATTTCAAAATGAATTTACATATATTGTAAAATTAATTGGAAATATTATGACAAATAATTGTCTAATAATATTAGTAAACAAAAAAATTTTATACCATATACCATTGAAAAAAATAAATATGTATATTATTAAAAAAAGAACCTATTTGTCTAACAAATTATTTTGTCCTTATATTTTTTTAAGTTTGTAAAAATGAAATAATTACTAAATAAATACAGTAAGATTTTTATAACCAATTATCTTTTTTATCTTAACTGGTATATTTAGGAATCATGACATTTAAAATTATCCATCTTAGTGCTTCTTGCTTATTCAATTTGAAAGCTAACTCACACGCTTTTTCATTAAAAACAAATCCTTTTTCTTGACATTCCATTAAACCGATAATATTATTTATAACTACATAATATTCATACTCTTTACCATTTCTAAGATTTTCAAAGGTACATAGTAACCATTCGATTATTTCAAGATTATCCATTTCAATTGCATAATTATAAAATAGTGATGTATCAAATTGAAAATTACATTCATGTAACATTTTTAAGGTCTTTATATCGTTGATTTTTTTAGCATTTTTTATCACAAAGTGATTTATTTTTTGATTATCTAATTGTGGAAATAGTAATAAACTATTTAAAATATGACAATTTTTTTTATTGATACTTTTGAGAAGAAACCATTTGTATATTTCATTCATTTGACTTATCTCCTGATATTTAATAACACATATGAAAAAACAGTTCATAAAGGTATTATTTTTGAACATTCTAAAATTTTTATATTTTGATTTCCAGTATAATTTCATGACATCAAAATGTCCATATCTAATGTTTTCTTCTATTTCATTCAAAACGACTTCCAAAAAAATTCCAAATTCTGTATATTTTTGTGTCCACTTTCTGATTTTGGGACAATGATCTATTTTTTTACAATTAAATAATCGGATGAGTAGATTGGGAATTTCTATTGTTTGAGTCATTTTTTTTAGAATTCCATAATTGCCCCTTTCCAATGCGACATGACAACTATTAACGTTTGTACATATTCCTACGTTCGAAATAGCCCATTCCAAAACATCTTGATTGCCACTTTGGGCAATACCATCATAAACTGAATTTTTGAGTAGACAATCATTATTTTTTAAGATTTCTAATATCTCTATCTGGCCGTTCAAAGCAGCTTGAAGAGTTATGAATATATTGATTATGTAATATTGTGATTTAGCTGCTTCTTTAACATACCATTTAATCATCTCAATATGTTTTCCATCAACGATGCCACTATATCCTGTTGCCAAATAAAATTGAATCCCCAAATTTTCCAAAGCTAGATTATTTGTAAACCATTTAATCATTTCTACATTACCTGTCCTCCCGGCTTCATAACACGAAACATAGTTTTTTGGGTAACGTTTTCTCTCTAGCCATTCAACAACTCTAATTTTATTATATTCAACCGCTATATCGTAGATTGAAGGGTCGTAAGGTATCTTTTTTTCTAATAATAACCATTTAAGCACCTCTAATTGCCCCAATCTAGCTGCATCTTCACATGAATTCAAAGACAAATGCTCTAATTGCCCTAATCTAGCGATCTCTTCATATGAATTCAAAGATAGAGGTTCCAATTCCATGATTATATATATATTTATTTTTTTAATGTGTATCAAAATGTAGTTATTTCAATTTTATTTATTGTTTTAACATCTGGAGGAACTTTTCTAACTGCCATAGTGACTTTAGAAAATATTGAAAAATAAATTATATATTATTTATTATAATTTGAATTATATGGACATATTGCCACTTGAAATAGTTCAGGAAATATTCCATCATTTGGATTTTTCAGATCAAATAAATTTTCAATCCGCTTCCAAATACTTTTATAATAGTTTGAGGATCTATCGATTAAACAGAGTAAAAAACCTAAATGATGATATCTTAATGAAATTTTCATATTTAAAATATTTGGATATCCATAATAATCCAAATATTTATAATGTTTACCATTTAACTAATTTACAAATACTCAAAGCCACAGGTTCAATGTGTAATCTATCTAATGTTTACGGCTGTACCAATTTAACTTATTTAGATACTTCAGGTAATAGTTTTATATCTACTTTTAATCAATTATCCAAGCTGAAAACTTTGATTTGTCATTATTTACGTAACACGAATATGGATCATGGCATCAAATATTGTACTAATTTGACACATCTATCTATTGCAAATTGTGGCTTTACACAAAAAAGTATTATCAATCATGTTAATTTAACCAAATTAAATATTTATGATGTATATCATATTACTAATATCAATCATTTAACAAATTTAGTTGCTCTTAACATATCAGGTACTTGTAATGGTATACAAAACGACGGTTTTTCCAAATGCACAAATCTTGTGAGTTTAGAAATGTTTAATAATAAACGTGTGACCAATCTAAATCACCTAAAAAAATTAACCTTCTTAAAAGCTGGATATAGCAATCTCCATAATCAATCCATTTACGATTGCACAAATCTAAAACAATTATTGATAAATAACACAAAGATAACCAGTATTAACCATTTAACTAATCTTACATCTCTTTCAATTGCATCAAGTCATGTAGATAGTATGGACATCAAGATGCTTACGAATTTGAAAAAAATAAATATTAGATATAATCAAAAAATTAAAGATTTATCTCATCTTAGCAACTTGGAAATTCTCAAATTATCATGTGGCCAGAAAGTAATCTTACCATCTCAAACTAATAACTTGTGTTTATATTATCTTTCATATATGGAGAAAGCAGATTAAATAAGTCATATTTATATTAATGATGAAACTAATTTGGCTTGACTTTGTCTTACAAGTGCGCCTTTACCATTTGTCATGCAAAGTCCATTACTAATTAAATTGATTGAGTTTATAAAATCTCTCCACTCAAAAGAAAACATGAGTTCAACATACACTTTGCCTAACAACATTGTGTTGAATTCCAAATATCTTAACTCGTATTTGTGTTTTTTAGCTAATTTATTAAATCTATCTAATCTTTCTTGTAAAATTTTTTTAGGCATTTCGTTTACTGGAATAATTTTAAATATTTCTTCCGATTGAGGCTCTATTTTAACCATTTGTTCATCGATTATTTTATAATACGTATCCGGATTAAACATGTCAACAACAATATGTTTATCATTGTGTCTAATTCCAAGATATTTCATGAATGTTAAATCTTTATAGGCTGGATATTTGTCATTTGGTGGATAATAGTTTAATTCCGCATTAATTATAAATTCACCATCACTAAACATTCTAATTATCCCCAAATCGTTTGGAATTGTATAATATTTATTATAAATTGTTGTAATGTGAGGATCTCCCATGGCATATGGTGATGTTGTAATAGTTAATGGTGTAACATTGGGATTATCAATTAAAACAGTATCTGAATCGTCCGAACTATCATAAACTGAACAATTTAAACTTTCACTTGTTATATATTGTCTACTTCTCAAATATAAATCTTGAAAACTAGCCAATGCTGAACTGTTACCACTTATTGGACTTGCTAAATAAACGTTTGCATATGATAGGAAAAAATAAATATAGTTTTGGACATTTGTTTTTGGAAAAGAGATTTCAACGGTAAATGCCAAATCATCTATTGAATTAATTACAACATCATATACAAAAGTAAATGATTCCAATACAGTTTTTAGTTTATAGCAATAGTCCGCATCATTTGTATTAATTTGGTGGGTGATAATAATTGTATCACCGGGCGTATTATTTAGTGTTGTAATTGTCGAATCTTTCATTCTAACATAACATCCTGTATTATCACAAATTAATACATTTTCTGTAATTGGATCTAAACCAGGCAAAATTAAACTATCATCTAAATTAACTGCTGATCTTGGTGTGAAGCTTACTTGGATCACAACATCATTAAAATCTTGATCCCCACCTGGCCTCATAATATCTTCAAATGAAATAACAATACTTCCCATCGAGTTTGTACTGTTAAATTCATCATTTAGTAAAATTGTCTGTTGATAACTATTTGTATTAAATACATTATCTGAATATATTCTTGGATTTGCATTTGTGAAAGTTTTGCTCGTTTTGTTCCATCCATTGGGAATTAAAAAGAATCCAATTCCGGTATTGTTGGGAAAAGGTAACGATGGATTAGAAGTATCATAAACTAATTTTACTTTACTTCCTGGATATAAGTTTCCACCACCCGCTTGTGCATTTAATTGAGTCCAATAACCTTTTGGTAAACTGCAATTTGGGAAAACAATCGTTTTTTTGAGAATACTTTTGCCATTACTTCCCAAAGTATCTTTGTCACTATAAGTCATCGGAACATACGATCCATTAACTAATTTAGTAGGCACTTTGTGCCCATTATTAAGTGGATACACATAATATCCTAAAACATTGCTGTATCCTGCACCTTCATACAAAAATGTAATATAAACATCTGCACCAGTAAAATTGGAATCGGAAGATTGGATAATTAAATTTCTTGGTCCTGTGTTCGATAAATAATTTGGATGATAAATAGGGACTGATTTTGTTTCTGGTAATTCATTTATAATTCTTCTAATTGTGGCTGGATCAACGGAATCTATACCTTCTAAATAATCAGGGACTCCTGTTGATTGCCAAGAACCTAAAGTGTAATATTCTGACATTTATACTAATAGGAAAATATTTTTTTTTAGTATATGGAAGATAAAAATATGTATTATCTATAAATTTTATATTTATATTGATGAATGTAACAGTTATTTATATCATCTGATCATTTAAAACTACTGTTTTCTTATGTATTTTTATGCTTTTTTTATATATTTATAAACTATTTTTTGATTACTTTATGATGATATAATTTTTCAGACAGTTGTTTTTTCATGGCTGATCTAACCTATGGGTTTAACCCTTGATTTCAGGTAAATTTTTGATCAATATATTTCTACTCCCATTATAATCTCTATCTATTTCAAGATTACACCTAGGACATTTCTTTCTCCTATTTTTATATTGATCACTTAAATGTCCACATTTACCACAACATTTGGAAGTATATTCTTCACCCACTTCTACTATCAAACAGCCGTATTCTTCGCCTTTTGCCAAGAGATGCTGTCTGAATCTATAATGGGAAAGATTATTTAATACAAATTTTACGCGACTATTGAGTCTTGTAACTCTTTTATATCGTTTTAAATTATTTCTTAATTCAATATTTGATTGAGAATTATTTTTTATATTTTCTTTATTTTCTTTTATTTTACCAATACATTTTTTTTTGTCACTTATCATATTTTGCGTTTCAAAACGTGGGATTAAAATTATATTGTAATTTTGACACAAATACAATGCTGATTTATGGTGTTATTCTTTGACAAATCCTTGTATTTTTCTATATTTTCTTCGCAATGCACACAGTAAACTTTTTTTCTTCTTTTTATTTTTGTTCATTTTTCTCTGAATATATTTTATTTGTTTCTCAAGATCTAATATTTTTTTTCTTATATCATTCCCAATCATTCCAGCGTGATCCATACCATAAAATGTTAAAAAACATTTCTCTCCAGGATCTAAGGAAACTATTGGATCTCTATCATTTAATTGCCTCCCTTTTATATATTGGGGAATGAATAAATAATATTCTCCATTTTTTTTGTTCAAAGTCAATTTGCAGTCACATGCAATGTTAGAAAAAGAGAATGATTTATCATTATGATTTACTTTTCCCATAGATTGTGTATAAAATCCATTCTTACCAATATTTTTTTTCTCAATTGAAATTGTTTGAGATTTTTTTATGTTTTTGTGTTTTAGTTCATAATGAGTTATATTATGTTGTTTCATTTGTGTTAGGCATGATTTTACATTGCTACAAAATACTTTGACTTCATAACTCATAATATTGTAAGGGCAATTTTGCCTTAATAATAATGGTATTGAGGAAATTACTTCTTTTTTAAGTTTTGTGAAATCCAAAGTTAGTTTTCCTTTAGCTTTATTATATTTATCAACACAACTATTATATACAATTGTCGCTATTTTGGCCCATTTTTCAATTGTACTTTTTTGTTTATTTGACAAAACAAGTTTGACCTTATATGATCTTATATATTCATTAATATGTAACAATTGTTTCCTATAAAGTTTTCCTGCTCCAATTGCTTGACCAAATTTTTTCTTTTTAACAAGATTAATAATCTTTGCATTAATTTTTTTACTCAATGTAATTTGTTTTTCCATGTTATCAAAAACACTATTTCCCAAATATTTTATGAAAGGAAATGTTGGTTTATTTAATCCATTTTCTGTGAAACATTCATAATTGATGTGCTTTGAATGTGAATTAAATTGTGTTTTGGGAATATATTGTTTGGTATTATTATTTTTTAGTGGTAGCCATAATTTATCAGAATATAAAATGGAATACAAGCTCCACCAAGGCGGATGTACAGTATAATTTTTATGATCTATTATATCCATGCATCGCATATAAATTCTATATATAAAAATATTTTAATAAATAACAGCACTATTTTTTAATTAATTCTTGAAAATTATATGTGAAAATTATATGTGAAAATTATATGTGAAAATTATATAATGGACCAGTATGTGCCATGTAGAGAAGTGCAAAAAGTTTTAAAAATACATTATCAAACATTATATAGAATGGAAGAAAGAGGGGAAATAGAAACGATAAGGATAGGCAATCGTCGTATGTATAATTTGGCAAATTTTTTAAGACAAAAAGGAATAAATAATAATAAAAAAAGAAAAATATGTTACTGCAGAGTATCAAGCAAAAAACAAAAAGAAGACTTAGCAAGGCAAATAATATTTATGAAAAATAACTATAAAACTCATGATATAATAAGTGATATTGGAAGTGGATTAAATATGAAGAGACATGGATTATTAAAAATAATAGAGTTGGCAATAAATGGAGAAATAGAAGAGTTAGTGATAACATATAAAGATAGATTGGCCAGATTTAATTATGAATTAATAGAATATTTGATCGAGAAGTATTCGAATGGGAAAATAATCATAGTAAATAAAGCGGAAGAAAAAACTCCAAATGAAGAATTAGTAAAAGATATAATATCAATTATGAATGTGTATACTGCGAAGATAAATGGATTGAGAAAATATAAAAATCAAATTAAAGAAGAAATTAAAAAAAAATGAAACATCTTTTTCTTTATAAATAATACATTAGTAATCATTGTACCGTCAAAAAATAATGATTATAGTTTGACGGAAACGTAATTGGTTTATATAATTACTTTTTTTAAGATATTAAAAAAGTTGAATTATTCAAACTATTGGAATAATAAATTATTAAATTAACTAAATGGCACAACAAATTTACAATGTTGATATGAATTTCGATTATGTTTTTCTTGATGTTGGATATACATCAAGACTTCATCGTAATGAAATAACAAATCATATGGAAGTATTCACCGAAAATAATTTTAAAAAGATATTCAAGAGACATTTCAACTATCATGATGGGGCAGATGATTTAGTTTTACCTCTTGTGATTGGCTTTTATAACGATAATTGGGACAAATGTGAAGTGTATTGTGACCACGAAGAATTACAATTTTTACAAAATACTAGTCTATCTCCCCGTGACTCAATTATATTTGGCAATTTATGTTTTTGGAGAATATGTGAAATCGTCGATTTTTTAAAAAATTTAGATTATTGTGCTTGCTTGCATCCTTTCACAATCACCGATTTTAAAGTATACGAATTCCAAAACAAAAAAATTGCCAAAATAAGTTACTAATCTTTCTTGTAAAATTTTTTTTATGTTTAATTATTTTTGTTGATCATTTATCAATGCCATGAAAACAAGAAAATTAATTGTTGTATATACACTTTTTGATTTATATCATAAAAAGTCATAAGCTGAATATTTTATTGAAATGCTTAGTTCAATCCCTTGTATCATTAAATAATATGGGTAAAAAGTCATAAGGTAACTATTTTATTGAAATGCTTATCTCATTCTATTGTATCATTAAATAATATGGGTAAAAAGTTATAAATTGTATACTTTATTGAAATACTTGGTTCATCTCTTTGTATCATTTAGTAGTATAACTTTTTGTAATTATTATTAAAAGTATATGTGATATTTAAAACACTTTTTTCCATAGCATTGGATCATTTATATACAATCCGGACCAGGATATTAACAATATTATAACCTGGTATTTAATCTGGTAACCATATTAAGGCTATTGAGTCACAATACGATAATCCATCAAATGGAGATTAAAATATCATTTGATGGATTATTATATTGTTGATATAGTGGCCGAATGTGTGGTCTGATAGATATCACAATATGATTGGCCAGATAATAATCAAGATATCATATTTGAGATATGA
>Ga0315902_10012402_pt1 | contig 11090 bp, 24 predicted proteins | sample LakEriMetagenome_9_FD_203523 | JGI IMG/M metagenome (GOLD analysis project Ga0315902, IMG submission 203523) | Freshwater fungal communities from buoy surface, Lake Erie, Ohio, United States - Buoy 12 MA117 | ecosystem: Environmental > Aquatic > Freshwater > Lake > Lake biofilm | place: USA...
TTAACAACATTATTAGTATGGAAATAGTAGCAGTGTTAACACTCATATCACTCATCAGTATAATCTGGTGGATGTATGACAAAAAAGAAGATTGATATGAAAACACTTGAAGAAGAAGCAGAGAAATACGCTACTGAAGATAATGGTATCCTAGTAAATAAAAGGAAAGAGCATTTCATAGCAGGTGCAAACTCTAAATGGGTGCAAGCTGAGAGGATTGAGGCACAGATTGATGTGTATCTACAATGTATTCCTTTCATAGATGATGAGGAATATAGAATCGTAATAAGAAAGAGAATAAGTATTGGTGAACAATTACTAAAACAACTTGAAGATGAAAGCAAAACTGATTAAAAGTTTTGTAATTTTTGTATATTTGTATTATGAAAACATACATATATACATTAAGAAGAGAAGACTCCACAGAAATAAGATATGTCGGAAAGACTTCTAACTTAACTAGAAGATATACTCAGCATATGTCTCCATCAAGTTACACAAATAAGAAAAGTACATGGTTAAAAAACTGGGTATTCAAAGCAAAAAAAGATGGAGTAAAAATTTTAATTGAAGAACTAGAATTTGTAGATTCTGATGGATGTATTGAAGAAAAATACTGGATAGCTCAGTTTAGAGCCTGGGGGTTTAAACTTGTAAATTTAACTGAAGGTGGAGACGGAGCGGTAGGATATAAACATTCTAAAAAAGCTAAAAAGAAAATGTCTAAATTCCGTACAGGTAAAAAACATTCACCAGAAACAATTAAAAAACTTATTGAATCACACACTGGTAAAAAGCTTTCTGATGAGGCTAAGAAAAAAATATCTAAAATACATAAAGGGTCTAAGTTATCTGAAGAGATAAAATTAAAAAGATACAGGGTTCCCATTATATGTGTTGAAGACAATAAAAGATTTGAGTATGTGTCAGAAGCTGCAAAATATTACAATGTATGTCTTTCTTCTATAAGTAATAACTTAAAGGGAGACTCAAAAAAATTAAGAAATGGAAAATCATTTAAGTATGCAGAAATTTAAATTAATTAAAGAATATGAAGATTATTATCTTATTTCTGATAAAGAAATAGAAAGTGGAGATGAGTATGTTAAATTAGATAACAGACCAAGAACAGTGTTATTAGGAATCACAGCTCCTTCTACAAAAGTTCCTAAACTCTCCAAACAAAACTGCGAAGAACTATTCGGAGTAAAACAATGGGATAGAACTTGTTTTGATTGTAATAAAGGATTTAATTTTGAACAAATGATTTCTGACCATAAAGGTTGTCCTTATTGCGAAGGTATTAATTATGCAGGTGTTCTTTATGAACAACCAAGTGAAATCGAAGTTGAGATTGAAATGGAGGTTGCATTTCAGTTAAAGAAAAGAGTAGGTGGTATTACTAATATGGGTAAGCCTCTTCTTGACGCAGATGGATGTCTAATTTTAAAACGTGTAGTATGATGTTATTAGTAGTGATATGTATATTAATACAAGTTGCGATCATTTTCTTAGCTGTTAGACATGTGTATCATGTGCATGGACTTGAGGTACTTGTATTTATTCTTGGAGTGTCTTCATTAGCGGTGTTATCAGTGTATGCTATGGAGTTTGTAAGATTGAAATTTTAAAACGTGTGTGATATGGAAGTAATTCTAGTAATAGGTATGTTTTTGTCTATATGGGGATCATTAGGAATGGGTATGTATCAACTTTTAGCAAAAAGGTATATTCCTTCAGAAGCAAGAGCCCCTGTAGGTTTTTCAATAGCCTGGATAATAGGTGGTATTATCACAATGTTTGCTGTGATATACATTCTTAGAGTAAAAACAGAAAAACGTGAGCAAGAAGAAAAACCCAAGTATGAACTGATACAAGAACCTGTGTATCGTAAAATTAAGTGATATGGCAAATAAACAAACAGCAGTAGAGTGGTTAGCTTCTAACTTAGGAGAACATATTGTTTGGGAAGAAAAATTAATAGATTTGGTAGAACAAGCCAAAGAAATGGAAAAGGAAATAATACGTACAGCATATCTTGATGGTATGGATGGTGAATATAATACATCAGAACAGTACTACAACGAAACCTTTAAATCAGAATAAGATGAAAACTTATCAAGTAGTAGTATTATCAATTATATTATTTCCAATTAGTATTCCTTATTGGTTAGCTTGGTCATTGATTGAATCAATGAGAGAAGATGATGGTACTATATGGACAGAGAATCCACTAACAATTAAATCAGAATAAGATGGAAGATTACATTAATCATTGGGGATTAGCTATGGAATATGCTGAATCCAAAATAAAATTAGAAATGGGAGTTAGTACTATAACTGACTATGATAACCAAATCAATATAAAAGAAGGTTATGAAGCTGGGTTTTTAAAAGCTGTTGAGTTATTTAAAACTGACAAAGAACTTATGATTAAAACTTTTAAATTAGAATAATATGCCAGATATTTCAATGTGCCAGAATGAGGCTTGTCCTCTAAAAGAAAAGTGTTATAGATTCACAGCTACTCCTAATGAAGGTTTACAAGCATATGGTTGGTTTAAACCTGATAAAGAGGGTAAGTGTGAAGCTTTTTGGCCACAATTTAAACATCATGAAGATGAGTGATTTTAATCAAAAGTGGTACAGTATAGGTACTATAGTAGGACTCCTGGCAGGTATTGCATTGGGGTGGTTAATGTTTAATTAAAAAAAAGAAGAGTTATGAAAAAGTTATTGTTTATTCTAGTTATGTTAAGTGCGTTTAGTGTTAATGCACAAATAGTTATTAAGGAGTCTCCAAAAGACACCGTTGTTTGGCAGGCTACTAAGCTTAGTACTGTGCCTAAGATTGTAAGGTTTGAAGTAGATGGAGAGTATAGTTATACTATCTACTATAAGAATGCAAAGTACACGGCAATTACTGATATAGATTATCTTACAACTGGGGATTCTGCAACAACCAAGCAGTTCTATGAGTTATGCAAGACAGCTATAGTAGAAGGCAAGGAGTATAATATTGAAATGGATGACAAGGCCATAGTAGTAAAGAAGTCTATGGGTAATGTGTTGATCTATACAAGCATATCTCATTTCTATTTGTCTGAGAAAAATATTGACGGTATTTTAGAAAAAATTAAATAATATGAGAGTTGAGATTTTAATGAATGGTACAACTAAGATTGTACTCATTCCAGAGAATGAAATTGAAACAGCTATTGTAAAAACTATTGCTGCTGGTGGTGTAGATGCAACTATTATCACTCAGCATACACAGATCCTAGATAAGGTTATCCAGGATGGATTAGTAATCTCACCACAGAAAGGAGATGGTAATCCTAAAGTGTCAAACCCATAACAACAAAAGTGCCTGTAATTTGAATACAACTATTTAAGTTACAGGCACTTATATAATCTGACTTAAAGTATGAGTTCAACACAAACATTATCTAAACCGGTTCTTAATAAAAGAAACAGTTTAGTAAAGAAAATTATTAAAGAACATTATGAAATAACTGCATATGGAGACAAGATGGCTAATGGTAATATAAATTACCTATGGTGGATGTATTATTTAGGTACAAAAACCGGAGAATTTAGGTCTTTTATACTAGGGTATGAAAGGAATTTATTAGTATCTTTAGGTATAATTACTCCTGAACAAGCAGAAAGTCTGAAATCAATGATACTATCAGATGATGAAGACAACTTTTATATTGCTTTACTTAGTATTGAGAAACTAAGAAAGGAACGGATAAAGAAACATGGTGAATGGAAGCTTAATAAACTTGATGTTTCCCTAGAGTTTATAGATGTTGCCGGAAAGTACATGGAGAAAGTAGTAAATAATCCATTTTTAGATAGAATATGACAGAGCAAGAACTGATTGAAGAAGGATTTGAAAGGGTTGAGGTTCCTAAATGGGAAAGCGGTGACAAGTCTAGCTACTATTATTACAAGTTGGATCTCAATCCTCATTTTACATTTATCAGCAATGCTAATGATGAAGTCTATAACAAAACGTGGAAAGTCACCTGTTTTGAGATAGATGTAATTATTAAAGACATTGTAGATCTACAAACATTGATTGCTTTAAACAAGAAGTGGTCTAAAAATAAGTAATATGTTTTCAGGATTTTTAGTGAAGAAGAACTCTAAGATGGGTTACTCTAACAGGAAAGATAAGCTCTTGTATGATCTATTCATTGATAAGATCAAAGAGGGTGAAGAAGTAGAAATCTTTATGTGTATTAAGGGAAAGAAAGGTAGCCCGGCTCAGATTGCAAAGATACATGCTAGTATCAGAGAAATGGCCGGGGAACTAGGTTTTCCTTTTGATGACATGAAACTGATTGTAAAAGAAAAAGCAGGACTATGTTATGAGGTAGAAGATGAGGGACACAAAAGAATTATTTGTAAATCTTTTGGTGATTGTAGTAATACTGAACTAACACTAGCTATTGAAGCTTGTAATGAGATAGCTGCAGATAACGGAATTATTCTTGGGTAGGTGCTACATAGCCTTCATCATCAGGCTCAAGAATTTCATCCTCTTCAAAGAGTTTATCTTCTACAGCTTTACGCTCTATCTCTGCAATTAAAAGAGATAATGTAAAGAAGGCTCTTTGAACAGGTTGCATATTCTGAAATTCTAACTCTGGTAATTTCATAAATGCTTCTGCTCTTTGCTTTTCATCTGGAACAATGTTGAAAAGAAAATGTAATGTTTCTTTTACCATTAGATAGTAGTCCCTGTTGACTTCAACACTGATGACTGCATCTTTTTTAAGTTGTTTTAGTTTTATTGCCATAACGCAAATATAAAAATTATGAGTCAAACATTAAATATAGAAGAAATAAAAGAAAAGGTATATGCTAAACTTGAATCTTCAGGTTGGGCCAGAGTGCTTAGAGGATTTATTTATAGTAAAGAGTTTGAAGATATTATTGCTACTCTAGCAAAACAATCTAAAGATGGTAAGAGATTTACACCTACTATGAAAAACTGGTTCAGGGCATTTGAAGAATGCCCATATAATGAACTTAAGGTAGTTATTGTAGGTCAGGATCCATACCCAGGAATTAATCAAGCAGACGGTATTGCATTTAGTTTAAGTGAAGCAGAAGAGATGCAACCAAGTCTTAAATATATGCTGGATGCTGTAAACAAGACTGTTTATAATGGAGTATCTGCATCTAGAGATATGGATTTAAAACGCTGGTCAAATCAGGGTGTATTATTGTTAAATACAGCTTTGACAACTAATGTAGGTAAAGTAGGACAACACTATTTAATATGGAGACCCTTTATTGCATATTTGTTTGATTGGTTGACATGGAATAATAATGGTCTAATATATATTTACATGGGTAAGAAAGCTGAAGAATGGTCTGACTCTGTAAATGATAATAATTACAAGTACTTTTTATCACATCCGGCATCAGCTAGTTATAATAAACTTGCAGAATGGGATAGTAAAAACGTATTTGTAGAAACAAAGGATCTAATAAAGAGAAATTATAATTTTGATATAGAGTGGTAATGGAAGATATATACAAAAGACTAATTAAAGAAGGAGTATCACCAAACCAACTATATATTCTTTGGTGTAAACGTGCAAACATGTGTCCTTTGTTTAACATTAATCTTAATGTAGAATATATGAGATTAATGACTGATGGATGGCTTGATGAAGAAAAGAATCTTACAAGTAAATCTATAAAGTTAGTACAGGAGTTAGATTCATTCTTTAATACTAAAAAGAAGAAGACATCTAATGATATACTAGGTGAAAATTTTATATGTAGAATAGAAGAGTATTTAGAAATTTTTCCTAAATTTAAACTTCCCAGTGGTAAATATGCAAGATCAGATAAGAAGAACTTAGAGAATAACTTTAGGTGGTTCTTTGAAACGCATTCTTATACATGGGAAACTGTCATTGATGCTACAAAGATGTATGTTGATGAGTATGAAAGACAGGGTTACAAATACATGAGGACCTCTCAGTATTTTATTCGCAAGCAAAATTCTATTGAAAAGACTTTTGAGTCTGAATTAGCAAACTACTGTGAGATATTTTTAAACGGCAGCAATGATTATGGACATGATTCTTATTTTAAAGAAAACGTAGTATGAAAATAAAATTACTGCTGGTGGCTATCATAGGAACATTAGCAGGTTACTGGGTAACAAACATGTTTATCCAATCTATGAGTTTCTGGCAATATATGGGTATTGAATTTCTTATAACGCTATTGCACGCGCTATACAATATTGCCAAAGAAGAAGCTGTAAACAAATAATATATGGATAATAATGAGAAATCCTCTTCTAAAAAGAAGTGGAATAGTCAAAGAGAAGGTTTTCAAGACTCTTTGAAGTATTTACAAGGCAGGATGCATGGGCAGATTAAGAGTCTTAAAACTCCATGGCCTAAGTTTAATGATGCTATTACAGATGGTATAGAGTGGAATACTCTTACTGTTATTGGTGGTAGGCCTGGTTCAGGTAAAACTTTAATTGCAGAACAAATAGTAAGAGAGTCTTTTCCTCTTAATCCAGGAGAGAACTTTAGAGTACTGCAGTTTCAGTTTGAGATGTTAGCAAGAACATCTGCTATACGTGAATACTCTAGTGTTATTGGAAAATCCTACAAGTACTTATGTAGTGCTGATGGAAAATTAAGTGATTCTGATTTACAAAAATGTTATGATTACGCAAAAGCCAAAATTAGATATCCCATAGATGTAGTAGAGAAGCCTTGTACCATAGAAGAGTTCAAGCAGATTATAGGGGAGTACATGATGGAACATGCAAGTTATGATTCTGATAATAATATGATTTTACCAAAGGTTCTGATTACCATAGATCACTCATTACTGTTTAAAAAAGCAGGTTATGAGAAAGATAAACACGATATGCTTAATAATCTTGGTGAAGCTTTGACATTACTCAAAAGACAATTTCCTATAGCTTTTATTGTGCTTAGTCAGCTCAATAGAAATATAGATAATCCGGAGAGAAGTGAAGAAGGTAAGTATGGTAATTATGTTCTAGAGTCTGATTTATTCGGGGCTGATGCTCTGTTACAGCATGCGGATACTGTTATAGGTATCAATAGACCTGCTAAACAGAAGATTAGGTTTTACGGTCCTGATAGGTATGTGATTGAAGATGACAGAGTTATTGTATTACACTTTCTAAAATGTAGAAATGGTGATACTAGACTCAGTTTCTTTAGAGCTGAATTTGAAAAGATGAAAATTGTAGAAATGATTACACCTCCTCAACAGGAGAAAAGATTATCAACCAAATAGTAAATTATGAGTTTATCAACTAAAGCAACAAATGTAAACAGACAAGAAAAGACAGAAGAATTACTCAAGCATCATGAATGGAAATTTAAGTTAATTCAAGAAGACTCACCATTATTTATTCCTAAATGCGCATATGTACCTAAAGGTATGAGTGAAATGTGCATTGGTTTCTTTGCTAGTGAAGTAAAGAAAGGTAAGGATATCTATACTGAGTTTACTAGTATTGATTTAGATCCGGAAGACGCAAACAGAACACTTTATAAGTGGAGATTTAATCCTCACTATGATGAAGAGTATGAGCGTACTGAACCTGGTGCAAATGGGCATTTTAGATATCTTGTTCCTGTGTCTGAATTAGTAAAGGTTGAGATTGAGGTAGAAGAACCTAATCAACCATCTTTATTTCCTGACTTTGAGGAAATTATGGATCCAGATATGGATGCACCTTTTAATCAGATTACTATACGGGATTTAGCAGCTATTATGCTTAATAAACCTGTAAGTCACAAGCAATGGTTAAATGAAATAATTAAATCAAAGTAACATGGGAATAGTATTGCCAACAGAAAAGCAAGCTCCTACTCATAAGAGCCCTAAGAATCTTATTATCTTTTCTAAACCTAAGATAGGTAAGACAAGTTTGTTAAGTACACTTGATAACTGTCTGATCTTAGACTTAGAAGGAGGTACTAAGTATCTGAATGCTATGAAAGTAGAAGCAAGTAGCTTTGAAGAAATCAGAGAGATAGGTAAAGCAATTAAAGAAGCAGGTAATCCATACAAGTACATTGCAGTAGATACAATTACTGCATTGGAAGAGATGGTTATACCGTATGCTGAAGTGCTTTATTCTAAAAGTCCAATGGGTAAAAACTGGTTCAATCCCGGTGGAGGTAAAGAGAAATATGGTAACATTCTTGGTTTACCTGAAGGTGCAGGATATTTCTGGACACGTCAAGCATTTACCAAAGTCATTGACTATATTCTAACCTGGGCTCCTTATGTGATCTTTGTTGGTCACGTAAAAGATACTCAGTTAGAAAAGGCCGGTGGTACATTTAATGCCATGGACCTGGATCTGACAGGTAAGCTGAAAAGAATTACAACTTCTAATTCTGATGCTATTGGTTATCTCTATAGAAAGGGAAACAGAAACATCCTTAGTTTTAAGACTAATGATGATGTTTCTTGTGGAGCAAGACCAGAGCATCTCAGAAATGAGGAGATTGTAATTGCAGAAATTGATGAGAACGGTGAGTACAAGACTTACTGGGATAAAGTATTTATTGATTAATAATTTAAAACAAAACAAAATGGCGTTAAGCACAACAGATTTAGCAAAAGAAGGTGGTTCTGGACTACCCAAAACAATTGCACCAGGAAATCATACGGTTAAACTAAACAGTATAATTCTTGAAGATTTTAAGTTTATTGATGGAGCAAAGCATTTAATGTTAAATGTGGAAACTGAACCAATTGATGGCTTTGAAGGTTTTATGATTGATAAAGATAATCCTGAAGCAGGGCATCACGCAGGTCAAATTGGAAGAGTAAAGGCATCACAGTATGCATTTGCAGACGGTAAAACTAAATCAGGAGTTGTTATTCAAAGAGACCGGTCAATTCTAATTTTCTTACAAAACTTTTGTAGAGCATTGGAGGTTAATGACTGGTTTGTTGCTCAGAACAATAAGCATGAAACAATTGAAGAATTTGTAGAAGCATTTAATTCTGAAGCACCATATCGTGATAAATATTTTGATTGTTGTGTTGCAGGTAAGGAGTATGAAGGTAAATCCGGATATACAAATTATGACATGTGGCTTCCAAAGGGTAGCAAAGATGGCTATGCTTATGGTGTCGTAGGAAGTAAGATCCTTGCATATAATGAGGCTGACCATCTTAGAAAATTAGAAGCTAAACCTGTAGAACAGTTTGGTGATGATGATTTTGAGATACCAGCCAAAGCTGCATCTGACTTTTCACTTGACTAATTGTTAAGGGGGGTTGGAGACAGCTCCCCTTTTCTATTAATTTTATACCTATGATTTCTACAACAACATTAATTACATCTTTATCAGATGTGCCAAGAGAATGGGTATTTGAATATTATCTGAATTTAAAAGAAAAACTTACCGGTCAAGATGTGAAAATGCTTTCAGCATTTAATTCTAAAGATAAAGTACCATCAATGTTTGTATATTTTGATACATCATCTGATGTGTATAAATTCAAAGATTTCTCATCTGGTCATCAAGGTGGTCATGTTGACTTAGTAAAGCATCTTTATAATATTGATACTTCAGCTGCAATAGCTAAGATCCTATCTGATTATGAGAACTTTATTAAAGACAACGGTAAACCTGCTGAAACTTTTATTAAAGTACAGGATAAGTATAAAGTAGTTGATTATGAAATAAGACACTGGACAAATCTAGATGAAGCATATTGGTCTAAGTATAAAATTGGATCTAAGCTACTTGAGTATTATGAAGTTGCTCCTTTAGAATTTTTCAAAATGGAAAAGGAAGAGGAGAATGAAGTTATTACGCATGTATTTAATAGCAAGTATATATATGGTTATTTTAGAAAAGATGGTTCTTTATATAAGATCTATATGCCTAAAAATCTTGATAAAAAGTTTATTAAAGTACAGAACTATACACAAGGTGCTGATCAATTAAATTTTAAAAACAAAAATCTTGTTATTGCATCTTCTTTGAAAGACCTAATGTGTTTTGTAAGACTAGGTTATAAAAACATAGAAGTTATTGCTCCGGACAGTGAGAATAGTATGCTTAGTGAGCCGACTGTTGATAGACTAAAATCTATGTTTAAGAAGATATGTGTTTTGTTTGATAATGATACTGCTGGTAAAGCATCTATGCAAAAGTATCAAGAGAGGTTTGGTTTTGAACAAATACTATTAGATATGGAAAAAGATTTATCTGACTCTGTTGCAATACATGGATTAATCAAAGTAAAAGAAAAAATGGATGAATTATTAAAAGACAAATTCTAATGTGGATATACAAAGGTGTTGAGTTTACTGATATGCACATACCTGAAGGGGCTGTGGGGTTTATTTATATTATGAGAGCTGTAATTGATGGTAAGTCAGTAGCTTATATCGGCAAGAAGAATTTCTTTGCAAATATCAAGAAACCCCTGGGTAAGAAAGCTCTGGCTATGTCTACTGATAAGAGACTGAAAAAGTACAAACGTGAACTGAAACCTGACTTTCAAAGATACTATAGTAGTAACAAAATACTAAAGGACTTTGCAAAGACCGGAGGAGTTATCAAACGTGAAATGCTTATGATCTGTTACTCTAATATGGAGTTAACTTATCAGGAGGTAAAGCATCAGTTTATCTATGGAGTACTTGAAAAAGAGGAGTTTCTAAACGGAAATCTTTTAGGTAGGTTTTATAAAATAAAGTAGTATGGGTGAGTTAGATATAATAGAGTTGCTTTTAGAAGCAGCTCAGTATGATATAACTGGGATTATGATTCAGTATGACGGAGATAAACATCCTTACATAGATACTATATGTTTTAGTAAACTTCCTTTCAAATCTGCAGAAGAAATTGCTGATGAGATTGATCCTTGGGGAAATAAAGATTTACTTTATGATCCTAAAGATGACAATCAATTATATAAAAAACTTGAGACATACTTTGATGAGAAGTTAGGTGATCTTATAGAAGGTGATTGGTATGATGAAGGTGGTTATGGTGTTGTAACAATTATGGTACCCTCCGGAGAAA
>Ga0315902_10012407_pt1 | contig 11087 bp, 11 predicted proteins | sample LakEriMetagenome_9_FD_203523 | JGI IMG/M metagenome (GOLD analysis project Ga0315902, IMG submission 203523) | Freshwater fungal communities from buoy surface, Lake Erie, Ohio, United States - Buoy 12 MA117 | ecosystem: Environmental > Aquatic > Freshwater > Lake > Lake biofilm | place: USA...
ATTACTTAATGGCTGCCCAGACGCGGTGGGCATCGTCGTGGTCCTCCAGCGCCTGCAAAAACTCGCCCGCTTCCGCGCGTTGCTCGTCGGTGAGATCGGGGAACTGCTTCGGCACATAGCCGAGCTCACTGGTCACAACCGTCCAGCCGTTTTGCGAAAGCCATTTCGAGACAGCCGCTGTGGCGGTGCGTTCGGTCAGAAATTTTACGCCAAGCGCGCCAGTGGGGATGTCGTCATTCTCTCCCTCGGCGAGGATGGAAAAATCATTCGCGCCCGCTTCGATCGCGGCGGTCTCGGCGTCGGTGGATTTGTCGGGATGGTGGGCTTCGACGATTCCCACATTGTCGAAGAGAAACTTGTTGCTACCGGCCGTGCCGAGTTGGCCCTTCTTGAATAGAACGCGCATCTCGGGTGCCGTGCGGTTGATATTGTCGGTGAGAACCTCGACGATGACGGGAACCTTGTGCGGCGCGTAGCCCTCGAAAACCAAATGCTCGAGCGTGAGTTTTTCATCGCCGATGCCCGCGCCTTTTTTGACTGCGCGCTCGATCACATCCCTGGTGACCGAGGCTTTCCTGGCTTTTTCAACAGCGGCAAAAAGCCGTGCGTTGCCCTCGATATCGGCGCCGCCGGTCTTGGCAGCGACCATGATTTCTTTCACCAGTTTGCCGACGACCTGGCCTTTTTTGAGGTTTGCGACCTCGCGCTTGGCATGGAGCCATTGTCTTCCCATAGGCCTTCAAACTACGCGCTTCCCGCGAAGCCCTGCAATGCCCGTTTTGGAGGACGATCCGATGCTTGTGCTGAACACAATACCACTACCAACCAATTGAACGAACCTTGCTGAATTCGTTTTTTTTCACTCTCACTGGAATAAACCCTGCCTCGAATCATGCTATTACGGCGGATTGATCGAGACTGGTTTTTTCTTTACCGAGAAAAACAAGATTTCCTGTGAATCCAAAAGCTCCCACGAGCGTGAAAAGAGCGCCAAGCGCCGTCATTTTTTCGGATCCCACGCCAGCGCCGCCAAGTAGCAGGCAGACTCCGGTAGCGTAGTTGAAGAAAGCGGCGAGAAGGATTTGAGAGGAGAGGCGTAGGTGTGCGGTGGGTTCGTCGGGATTGAAGCCACGAAGGATGGCCTCGGATTGGTAAAGCAAGGCGACTAGAGCGGGAACCGCAACGCCAAGGATCGCCGTGAGGGCGGTGGCCGTGTCCAGGCCGACTGGTGGTTGGTCGGGGTTGCCCATGCGAATCCATGCGGCCCAGCCTCCTAAGAGCGTGGCGATGGGGAGAACCCAGATCGAGGTAACGAGCATCTTGGTGTCCCAATCGAGAATTTCGACGCGGCGCTCCTGTGTAATAGCCATGTGTCGCACAAGAAAGATCAAGACTCCGGAAAGGTAGACGCCGAGGCATACCAACACATAGGCGGCCGGGCCGAAGGTTATCGCCCCAAAGAGCCAGGCAAGTCCGGCATTTGTGATGTAGAGCGCGAACCACGAGGAATTGGTTTGTGGAGGGTCGTTGGCAAGGCGCAGCGAGGTGAGGCGCAGAGCCAAGCCGAGGATGGCGTTCATCACAAAACCGAGGAGGCAAAGCTCCAGCGCGGCGGCCGACCATTGGGTGTCCTTGAGCGCGGCAAAAGTTGGCTCCTTCGAAAGCGGAAGGCCGAGCAGAGTGCTCATCGAGAGCCAGAGGAGAGAGATGGCAAGGAAAGCGCTGGATGGCTCGGCGAGGCCGCGTTTTTGCAAGGCCGCGCCGGCATTGATGAGAAAAGTCGCCACCCCACACGCCAGAAACAAGACGCCCATGCCGGGCTCCACGGATTCGGGGTGCAGCGCGTGAGCAAAGAGGATGCCGAAGCCAAACATGTGGAAACCAAGATGGATCAAAACCAAGTTTTCCCCGCGTAGCGGTGACGCGTAGGCCATCGGCAGCGCACGGTAGATGAGGCCAAAGACCGCCGGCATCACGAATCCGTAGAGCGTGAGATAAGTCCAGGCCCGGATGGGGGTGCTCAATCCCGAGTCGAGAAAGAGAGTTGGTTTCAAGGCGATCCAGAGCGTTGAAACGCATAAAAAGATCAGCGCCATGATCAAGAAGGACATGGCTCCTTTGGAGGCCTGCATGGAGGTGTTGGGTTCAGTTTTCATGGTTGTGTTTTGATTTGGTGGTTTATTGAAATTTGAAAACCGGTGAGGACAATCGCGATCGAGGCGAGTGAACTGAGGGGCATGATCACCGCAGCCACCAGAGGGTTCATGTGTCCTACCAACGAGGCAGTGACAGCGGTGGCGTTGTAGGTGATGGCAAAAGCAAAAACAGCATGGGTCGTCATAAGATGGCGCTGCGACGCGGTGAAGAGCGTGCCGAGACCGGCGAGGCTCGCGCCGAGGATGTAGAAGTCAGCCTTGTGCTCGAGCAGCCCCGAATCCACAGAGGGCGTGCCTCGGCAAAGCGCGGCATCAAAGGCGTGGCTGTCGTTGGCTCCGTCGCCGATCATCAGGGAGTGTCCGCTCCAGCGTTCCCTCACAAGCCGCGCCTTGTCCTCGGGCATGAGATTCCCGAATGCATGAGACGCGGGGAGACCGAGGGCATCAGCCATTGCGGTGACGCGGGCAGATTGATCGCCGCTCAGGAGGAAAACACTGTAACCGGATTCGCCAAGGGACTGGATTTGGGACTTTGCGGCAGGCCGGATTTGTTCCTCAAAGAAAAATGCGGCAATGGGCCGGGCATCGCGGGAGAAAACCGTTCCGGCTGCGCCGCCCGCCCAACTGGCGCGGCCGAGCTTCCATTCTCCTGATTCGAGGCCCATGCCGGGAATTTCCTTCACCGCGACGCCGTCCGCTGATGGATCGATGCCCTCGGAGAGGAGAACCTCGCGCAGGCAGGCGGCGACGGGGTGCAGGCTGGATTCGACAAGGCGGAGAAGGACGGCTTTTTGCTCAAGCGACAGGGCGGCGAGGGTTTCAGGATTCGCGAGCGCGAGAGTTTCGAGAGTGATGGTGCCCGTTTTATCGAAAAGAATGTTTCTGATGTGGCGGAGGCGGCCCCAAAGCGAACCTTCCTTGATGTAAATTCCTGCGGCCTGCATCCGCGCTGCGGCGATGTCATCCAATAACGGCAGCGCAACACCGATGGCGCAGGGACAAGAAACGACCAGAACAGAAACCACCACCTGTGTGGCGCGAAACCAATCGCCGGAGCCCATCCCCCAGACGGCGAACCCCGCCGCTGCAATTACAAGAACGATGGATAGATAAGTGCGAATGAGCTTTTGCATTCCAGCATTTCGCCACTCGTTTCCGGTTTCGATTTGAATGAGGGAGGCAAGGCGCGAGGTGGACCATGGCTCGAGCGCCTCGAATTCCACTGTGCCGTCAGCGAGATTTCGGGCGCCGGCAGGAACGACGCCCCCAGCTTGAAAAAGGCGAGGCATTGGTTCGCCATTGATCCAGTTGAGCGCGAATGCGGCCGGATGGACCTTGAGACGGGATCGCACGGGGACGGTTTGGCCTTTGCGAATCGAATAATGGTCACTCGGTTCGAGGGACTCCGCCGGTGCTGGCGTGCCGTTTTTTACGACCTTGCCCGGGGAGATTTTCATGCCGAGGAGACGGCGGCGATTCGACTCGATGCTGCGCTGCTGGAGCCAGCGACCAAGCAGCATGAGGAAAGTGAAAATCGAAATGAAGTCGAAGTAGGCGAATGAGTGGTCGCCATGCAGCCAAGCGACAACCGAGCCGGTGTAGGCAGCAATCAAGCCGAGCGAGATCGGGAGATCGATGTGCAGCGCGCCGACGCCGAGGGCGGCTAGGGCACGGCGGAAGAAATAGGTGCCGCCGATGAGCAGGCTCAGCGTTGCCAACCCGAGCGAGATGGCATCAAAAACGGGAACAAGGTTGTCCGAGGTTTGAATCCCAAGGTAACGGGGCAGCGTGAAGAGCATCGCATTCATGGCGAGAGCGCCACAAATGCCGAGTTTCAAGGTGAGCGGGCGAAGCGCGGAGCGTTTCGAGCCATCGTGCGGACCGAGGATATAGCCGAACCGCTGGACATCGGCGGCATAGGCAGCGAGGTCGCATTTTCCTGGTTCCCACCTCAGCTCGATCGTGCCGGATGTAGAGTTCACGCGGCAGGACTGCGCCCCCGGATGCTCGCTAAAGACGGCTTCGAGCAACCACACACAACCCGCGCAGGAGATTCCCTGAACATCGAGCGCAACATGCCCGGCCTCGTTGGTTTCCTTTTGAAGCTCGCGAAGCCACTCGAAGTCGCGAGCGTGAAAAACATGGTTCGCGGCGGGAATTTTGGTTTCTCCGAATTGGTAGAATTCTTGGAAGCCACGCTTTTCGAGGAGGTGGTTCACAAACTGGCAGCCCGCGCAGCAGAAATCCGGATGGCGCTCGGTCGGCTGGAACATCGTTCCACAATGTTTGCAGGCGGCGAGGCTTGTGGCGCGGGCACTCATTGGCAAAACGGGCAACCGGTTTCCGAAAGCGCGCGGTAGGCGAGCATCACCGCGCAGGTGGCAGCAAGCCCACGGCGCAGGAATTCCATTTTTTGCGGGGAGAGGCGGGATCCAAGTCGGATGTATTGGCTTTGCAGCCCGAGCATCAGCGGGACCGTGCCGAGGGCGAACGAGGCCATGATTGCACCCCCCGCGAGCGACGAGCCGGCCAGGGCGGCGGCGGCGACGACAACATAAAGTGGCATGCAGGGAATAAACGGCGTGAGCAGCCCCAATGCGGCGGGACGCGCGATGGGGCCGAGGCGAAGTGCGGTTTGTGCGGCCGCCGCAGTCCATTTTCCCAGGGCGGGAAGCGGGAAGCGTTTATCAAGACCGAGGGCGGCCAGAAGGAAGAGAGCGATGAAAACCCATGTGAGTCCCTTGAGCGTTCCCGTGCTCAAAAAAGTGGCGACATGCCGACCGAGCGCCCCGGCGGCAAGCCCGGCGAGAGTGTAGGAAGCCAGCCGGGCCGCGTGGTAGGACAGCGCGGAGGCCAGGCGGCCCTCGCCGTTTTTTTTCACACAAACTGCACAGGCTGCCGGACCGCACATGCCGATGCAGTGCAGGCTCGTAATCGCTCCAGCGACCAGTGCGGCCATTGGCCCGGTGATCTCGGCGGGTATCATGGCAGAACTCCTTTCTGCAGGAGGACTGCTTCCTGCTGCGGGCTCATGCGGGTGGTATTGACCTTCGCGGCGAGGTTATAAACCGTGACCCAGACAGCGATGACGATGGCGAAGGCGAGCCAGACGAGAAGCCACGGACGGGATGCGAGGGCTTCGGGCACGATTTTCATTCGCGGAATGGGCCAAGGAATGGCACGGCCCGTTCGATCACGACTTGGCCGGACTCGCCGAGGATCTGGATTTTCACTTCGAATTGGCTTAAGAAATTTGCCAGCGGAAGGGTCAGAATAAGCGGCTCCTGCAGCTCATCCGTAGCTGGCAGCGTGACCTTTTGATTGTTGCCGCCGGCGACTTCGAGTCCGGCTACGGGAGAGACGACCGAGAGTGTGTAGGATTGAGGCTCTGCGCGCTTGTTGGCGATCCGGAGCATGAAGTTGTTCCGGATGCGCTCACCCTCTTTGTAATACGGAGCGCCTTGCATCCGGAGGGCGGAAAGAACGACTGGTTTCACCTTTTGAGTGGCCACGCCGAACGCCGTCGCCCCTGCAATCATGAGCGCGAGGTAAATGAACAGGCGGGGCCGGAGAAAGCGGGGCTTTTTTCCTGACAGGGCATTCAACGAGTCGTGGCGGATCAGGCCTTTTGCCCTGCCGAGCTTTTCCATCACCGCATCGCAGGCATCTATGCAGGCCTCGCAGGAAATGCACTCGATCTGGAGGCCTTGCCGAATGTCGATGCCCGTCGGGCAAACCTGCACACAGCGGCGACAATTAATGCAATCGCCTATGGACTTATCGGAGCGGCAATTTTCACTGGAGGAGCAGTTGTTGCACTGACCTTTGGAGTTTGACGCCTTGCCCCGGGGTTCGCCGCGTTTGCTGTCGTAGCCGACGACGATCGAGTTGTCATCGATGAGCGCCGAGCCAAGGCGTCCATACGGGCACATAATGATGCAGAACTGCTCGCGGAACCATGCAAAGTTGAAATACAGCACTCCGGAAAGGGCCACGACGAAGAGGAAAGAGGCGAGGTTTTCGAGCGGGGAGAGATGGGCCATCCGGTAGAGTTCCGGAATGGAAACAAAGTAAGACAGGAACAGGTGCGCGATGCCGGCGCAGAGGAGGATGTAGATGCCGTGCTTGATTGTGCGACGGAGTATTTTTCCGGAGGTGAAGGGGGCCTCGTCGATTTTGCGGCGCGTTGGCGCATCGCCATCAATAAGTCGCTCGACCCGGCGAAAAACATGGTCGAGAAAAACGGTCTGCGGGCACGCCCAGCCGCACCAAAGGCGGCCAAACAGGGATGTGATGAAAAAAAGTGCGAAGCCCAAGCCCGTGATCAGGAAAAAGAGCAGCCACAAGTCCTGGAACAGGAAGGTCAGCCCGAAGAGGTGGAGTTTTTGATGGAAGATATCCAAAAACACCGCTGGGGCGCCGTTGATTTGGATGATCGGAAGGGCGATGTAGACCGCGATCAGAATGAATCCTGCGAGGCGCCGGAGTCTTGTCCAAAACCCCCGGACATCGGCCGGATGCACGAAGTATCGTGAACCATCCTTGTTAATGGTCGTGACGCTGTCGCGAATCGGAGCTTTGAGCTGCATGGCAGGGGTTATTCCTTCGGCTCGGGGAAGGATTTGTTTTGGCTGATTATGTAAGCGACGACATCAACGATGCGCGCCGATCCGAGCACGGGCGCCCAAGTCGGCATGCCTTTCTCTGTGACGCCTTTCATGATGGTTTCGTAGATTTGGGAGGGTCTGCCGCCGTGGACCCATTCGGCATCCATAAGATTGAAGCCGATTCCCCCCTTGAGATCCGCGCCGTGGCAGGCGACGCAATTCGTCGTGTAGGTGGCCTTGCCCGCAGCGACGGCATCGGGGTTTTGGCTGAGCTTCCAGATTTGGAGATCGGTCGGTGTGGCGCCGGAAGCGAGCGCGGCCTTTTGCATTTCCGCGATTTGGTTTTCCACGCGCTGGTAGCCGGGTTTCATGTGGTCGGTCCAGTGGTAGTAGGCCCAATAGGCGGCGGCGAAAACCATGGCGCCGTAGAGCGTGAAGAGCCACCAGTTCGGCAGGCGCTGGTCGAATTCCTGAATGCCGTCGTAGGTGTGCGGGCGGAGTTCGATGTCTCCGGATTTCTCAGGTTTGTTCATGGAGTGGATTCCCTTTCGAGAGGCAGGTTCGCGAGTCGCTCGATCTTTTGGCGTGGGACGCGGAGTGCGAGCGTGACGACGAACGCAAACACGCCGGCACTCACAAAAAACGCGATCATGCCGACGATGCGGCTCATTTCAGCGAGGTGGATTTGATCGAACATCGGCGGTTAATGGGCGGCGGCGGTGTTGGCTTGGGGCGCGTATTTGCCGAGCTGCTGGAGGTAGGCGATGACCGCGATGATTTCCTTGTCCGGCGAGATGCGGATGTCGTTTTTAGCGAGGTCGTCCACGATGGTCTGCCCCTGCGCGATGCAGGAATCGTTGATTTGCGCGGGTGACATGGGCTGGAACGGCACGCCCATTTTGCGCAGCACATCGATTTTAGAGGGGAGTGCGGCGATATCGGTCTTTTGGTGGAACAGCCATGGATAGGCGGGCATGTTGCTGCCGATCGAGGTCGTGCGGGGGTTCATCATGTGCTGGAAATGCCAGAGATTCGGATACTTTCCGCCCTCGCGCTGGAGGTCTGGGCCGGTGCGCTTCGAGCCCCACTGATAGGGAAAGTCGTAGATGGACTCGGTGAGTTGGCCGCTTTTGCCGTAGCGAAGAACATCGCCGACGAGCGGGCGTATCATCTGGCTGTGACAGTTGTAGCAGCCCTCGCGCACATAGATGTCCCGCCCGGCGAGTTCGAGCGGTGTGTAGACGCGCTGCATCGGGCCATCCGAGGCCACGGCTTCCTTTGAGAAAACCGTGGGGAGGATTTGGATCGCCCCGCCGACTACGGCGGCGAGCAGGGTAAGCACGGAAAATGGCAGCCAACTTTCGAGAAGGCGCTCATACCAATGGCTCCACTTGATGCCCGAAATGCTCATGTGGATCATGGCAATGAGCAGGGTTTCCACCAAAAGCACGAAGGCGATCGTGCTGAACACACCCTTTGCAAAGCCCCACGAGCAGCCGAAAAACACAATCAGGATCGAGTAAAGAACCGGAGCGTTGAAAATACTCGCAGCCACGGAGAGGCCCTCCTTGGGCGGTGTTTGAGGAATCTCCACCTCGACAGTGGTGGTGACAGGCTTGCCCGACTGGATGGTCCGCCAGAGGTTGTAGCACATCAGCAAAAATCCAAAAAGGAACAACCCTCCACCGAGCACGCGCATGTGGAGCATCGGGCGGACCGAGTTCACCACCTCGAGGAAGTTTGGATAGGCCAGCACGCCCTCGGGAGTCACTGCAGTGAGCATCAGACCTTGGGTGATGCCGGAGACCCACATCGAGGCGACATAAAGCAGGATGCCAACCATCCCGAGCCAGAAGTGGATATCAGCTAGACGGACCGAGTAGAGCTTGGTGTTCCAGAGGCGCGGAGCGAGCCAGTAGAACATTCCTGCAGCCATGAAGCTGTTCCAACCAAGCGTTCCCGAATGCACATGACCGATCGTCCAATCGGTATAGTGCGAGACGGCGTTCACCGAGCGGATCGCCAGAAGCGGCCCCTCGAATGTGGCCATGCCATAAAAAGTAACGGCCGCCGCGAAAAACTTCAGCACCGGGTCGGTGCGGAGTTTGTCCCAAGCCCCGCGCAGAGTGAGCAGCCCATTGAGCATGCCGCCCCAGGACGGCGCCCAAAGCATGAGGCTGAAAATCATGCCCAGGGATTGCAGCCATTCGGGAAGTGCGGTGTTCAGCAAATGGTGCGGCCCGGCCCAGATGTAGATGAAGACAAGCGACCAGAAGTGAATCACCGAAAGCCGGTAGCTGTAGACCGGACGCTCGGCGGCCTTCGGTAAGTAGTAATACATGATGCCGAGCACCGGCGTGGTGAGGAAGAACGCGACCGCGTTGTGCCCATACCACCATTGGACGAGCGCATCCTGCACACCACCGAAGATCGGGTAGGCGTGAGTGAGGCTGGTCGGCCACTGGAGGTGGTTGACGATATAAAGCATCGCCACAGTGATGATCGTTGCGATGTAGAACCAGATCGCGACATAGAGGGATTTCTCGTTGCGGATCGCGAGGGTCCAAAAAAAGTTGATGGCGAAAACGACCCAGATCAGCACCACCGCGATGTTGATGGGCCAAATCAGCTCCGCGTATTCCTTGCCTCTGGAAAATCCCAGCGGCAGCGTGATTGCGGCGCCTACGATGATCAACTGCCAGCCCCAAAAATGCAGGCTCGATAAAAAATCCGACGCCAACCGGGCGCGGACGAGACGCTGTGTCGAATAGTAGATTCCCGCAAAGATCATATTGCCCACAAAGGCGAAGATGGCGGCGTTCGTGTGTAGGGGCCGCAGGCGACCGAAGGTCAGCCACGAGGTGTTGCAGTTGAGAACATGCCAGCTGAGCTGCGCGGCGATAAGGACGCCGAGGAGCATGCCGACCACGCCCCAGAAAACGGATGCGAGCATGAACTGACGCACCACCTTGTCGTTGTATTCGATTGTCCGTGTTGTCATCGATTGGTCTTGGAATTGCGCGGAACCGCCGCGCGGGGAGGGTTTGTGTTTTCTTTTTTGAACGGCAGCAGGCTGTCCCGCATCGGATCTCCACCCGAGAAGAGGTGGTGGTAAACGAAGCCCGCCACGAAAAAGATGGCGAGCATCACGCTGACGAAAATCGTGAGATTTAAAACGCTCATTGGAACAAGTGCCGATTCATTGAGGTTGGCTGCTAAGATGGAATTTTCTCAGCGAAGCGTCTGCGCAGGCTTTTGGATTCCCTGTGCAATTTTTTGGAAATCGTCCTAGCTTTTCATCCCACAGCGGCATGGGGCTAAATCTAGACACCACACTTCTCGACAACCGGCTCTACCGGGAATTCAGGACCGCCTTTGAGGAGGCCACTGGCCTGCATCTCGATATTGCTGCATTCGGTGAATTCCGTATCGCCGACGGGGCACCACATTTTTGTCGGTTGATGGATACGAACGACGCGTCCTGCCAAATCTGTCAGGACACGCACGCCTCAATGCAAGAGGCCGCCAGAGAAAAACCTCATACCACCGAGTGTTTCGCTGGAATGACCTCCACAACGATTCCCGTGAAGATCAAAGGAGAGACTGTTGGCTTTCTGAGCGCCGGCTGGGTTTTCCTCGACTCAAAACATCGTGCGAATTTTGAAAAACTTCGCCGCTTCGCCAAAGGGCATGGATTCAATGAGGAAGCTGTCGAACGCGCGCTCTTCAGCACGGCCTCAAGCAATCCCGAGCGCTACCGCGCCGCAGTAAATCTCGTCGAGATTTTTGCCAGACAATTTCCTGATTCGATTCCCACAGGCCCTATTGCTTACCCCGCCGTAGACCGGATTCTGAGCTTGGTGCGCGAGGATTTGGAGAGGGATTGGACGCTCGCCGAAGCCGCCAAGGCGGCGAATATGAACGCCAGCTATTTCAGTGATGTATTCCGTCGCAAAACCGGTGAGACCTTCACCCGATTCCTCGCCAGCCAGCGCGTGGAAAAAGCTCGCGCACTTTTGGAATCCAGCACCCTGCGTGTTAGTGAAGTCGCCTTCAGCTGCGGCTTCCGCACCATTTCTCAATTCAACCGCCGGTTTAAAGAGGTCACGGGTAAATCGCCTAGCGACATTCGTGCTATGGCACGGGCGGTGTAGCAACGCCATCGCCTCCGGCTCGGACGATCCAGCTGTAGGGCAGCGCGCCGTGCGAGAGCATCCAGTCGTTGAATTTTTTCAAACTCCAACCGCGTCCCGTGACGAGCCTGGCGTGGAGTTTTTCGACCTCTAGGCGGCCGAGGAGGTAGCTCATCGGAACGGCGGGGCTG
>Ga0315902_10012408_pt1 | contig 11087 bp, 11 predicted proteins | sample LakEriMetagenome_9_FD_203523 | JGI IMG/M metagenome (GOLD analysis project Ga0315902, IMG submission 203523) | Freshwater fungal communities from buoy surface, Lake Erie, Ohio, United States - Buoy 12 MA117 | ecosystem: Environmental > Aquatic > Freshwater > Lake > Lake biofilm | place: USA...
GAGCAAAACAATAGCATCTATATTAGAAAATTTTATTCTAGAAGAAAGAGATCCTCCTATATAATAATCATATATTTTATTTTTAACACCAAACATTACAGAGGTTTTTGAGGCGAACGGGAAAAAACCATTTAAAGGTCCTACTGAAAAAATTAGAGGTTTTTCCTCTTTAAATTCGGAATACAATTTTAACGAAAGTCCAACACCTCCAATAATATCTTGTAAATCACTTCTTGATCTAATATGATAAGTTTTCTTTTCTAAATCAATTTCTAGGATGTTTTTAACCGATGTAGGTATCTTCATCTTCCTCCTCTATAATTTCAAAAACAGATGTTGGACAAACTTTTACAATTTCTTTAATATTTAAATTATTTACTTCAGGGTCAATATCAACATGAAAATAAACAGTGCTTTTTGAAGAATCTCTTAATATTCTTATGGGAGCATCGGTAAGCCCTACTCTTCCAAGTTGTCTTTGAACTTCTAAAACACATAACTCACAACCATTACACCTATTCTCAAAAGTTGCTTTAAGAATTCTTTTAGCCATTTACTTTTTTTATAGCCTCCAAGCCAATTAAAGTTCCAGAACTTAAAAATTCTAATAATGCAGATCCCCCAACACTTACAAAACTAAATTTGTGAGTTAAATTATTTTTTTCCAAAAATGCCAAGGTGTCTCCACCACCAACAACAGAATAGGCTCCTGATTTAGAAATAAGATCAGCTATTTGTAGGGAGCCTTTAGAATATTTTTCATCTTCAATCTTACCAAGAGGTCCGGACCAAAAAATTGTTTTGGATTGAAAAATAATCTCACCAAATTTCTTGATTGTTTCTTCTCCGATATCAAAACCATCGACAGTATCTGAAGCTAAAATAATTTTTGGATTATTTTTTAAAGATTCTTCACTTGAAAGTTTTCCACCAACTAAAACATATTCAGCAACATTTAAGAATTTATCTATTGTTGGTTTCTTTGAATCAATTTTGGCTCCGCCAATAATTACAACTAAAGGTTTGTGATTATTATCTAAAACATATTTTAAATTTTCTATTTCTTCCTCAAAATGAAATCCTAAGTATGAAGGTAAGTATTTAGTAATACCTGTTATAGATGCGTGATCCCTATGCGAAGTAGCAAAACTTTCATTAATATATAAATCTTTTCCTATAGATAGCTCTTTACTAAAAGAATCATCATTTTTTTCTTCTCTTTCATCAAATCTTAAGTTCTCTAAAATTTCATAATTTTTATTTTTTAAATTATCAGCGAAAAATTTTTCTAATTTTTTTGTAGAAAATTTTTCGCTAGGTGATTGAGTTTTTCCTATATGACCACATATAAAAGCAAAACCACCGTTTTCTAAAATATAATTAATTGTTCTTAAGGAAGATGAAAGTCTAAAAGTTTCTTTAATTTCTCCGTTCTCATCTAAAACATCTAAATCACATCTAATTAAAACTTTTTTTCCATTTAAATCTACTGTTTGAAGAGATTTCATTTAAATATTTTAACATTTAGGCAGTAAGAAGTGCCATATCTATCATTCTACAAGAATAACCCCATTCGTTATCATACCAAGCAACAATTTTTACTAAATCCCCGTCTACAACTTTAGTCAGTTCTAAATCTACTATCGATGAAAAAGGGCTTTTAATAATATCTGATGAAACCAAATTTTCATCTTCGGATACTGCTAAAACCCCCATCATCTTTGGATCATTTGCAGCTTCTTTAAAAGCATTGTTTACTTCTTCAACTGTAACTTTTCTTGACATAACCATTACTATGTCTGAAATAGAACCAACAACAATTGGGACTCTAACTGAAGTACCGTCAAACTTATCCTTTAAATCAGGTATTGTTTTGGTGGCTGCTATTGCAGCACCAGTAGTAGTTGGGACCATATTATGAGCACTAGCTCTTCCTCTTCTTAAATCTTTCCCACCTCCAGGAGGTGGAGAATCAACAACAGCTTCTGTATTAGTTGTTGCATGAATTGTTGTCATGACAGATTTCAAAACACCAAATTTTTTGTGCATAACATGGAGAACTGGAGCTACACAATTTGTTGTACACGAAGCGTTAGAGATAATATTTTGCCCTAAATAATTTGAATGATTTACACCTAATAAAAAGGTAGGAACATTCCCTTCTCCCTTAGCAGGTGCCGAAAGAATTACTTTTTTAGCACCTCTTTCTATGTGTACCTTAGCAGCTCCATTTTCTACTAACCTTCCTGTACATTCAAAAACAGTATCAATACTATTTTCTGACCAAGGTAAATTATTTGGTTCTTTTTCTGAGATGTATTTAATTATTTTCCCATCAACAGAAATATTTCCATCAACAATCTTTACTTCTTTTTCATAAGTGCCGTAAGCAGTATCCCTTTTTAAAAGATAAACCGCAGTTTCTATTGGCATTAAATCATTGATTACAACAACTTCTAGTTCTGGATTATCAAATGCTATCTTGAAACAGCATCTTCCTATTCTTCCAAAACCGTTAATTGCTAGTTTGATGGGCATATTTTTATATTAAATTATAAATTTCCAGAAATCCAGTCTTTTAAAACTTGTTTTGGCATTGCCCCTGATTTTCTGGACATCTCTACACCATTTTTAAAAATAATAAAAGTTGGTATGTTTCTTACTCCGTTTTTTGAAGCCTCTTCTTCATTAGCATCAACATCTACTTTTTTAAATTCAACCTTACCTTTCATCTCTTCCTCTAGTTCTGCAAATATTGGTTTCATTGCTTTACATGGTCCGCACCAATCAGCGTAATAATCTACTAATGTAATCATATTTTTGTCCTTTCTTTTAATTACTGTTTTTATTTTATCATTAATTTATAAATCTAATATCTTTCTTTTCGTGTTTTTTTCGTATATTATAACGGTATGAAAAAGACTGAGTTAACTTTATTTTTAAACCCAGTTTCCGCTGGTTTTCCAAGCCCTGCTTCTGACTACATAGATAAATCGATAGATTTAAATGAAATCTTAATTAAGAATAAACCTGCTACATTTCTAGTAAGAGCATTAGGAGATTCAATGATTAATTGTGGGGTATTTCCAGGAGATATTTTAATTGTAGACAAATCTATTACACCAAATCATAAGAATATTGTTGTAGCAATTTTAAATGGAGAATTTACAGTCAAAAGATTTATTAAAGATAAAGAAAAGATTATCTTAAGACCAGAAAATACCAAGTATAAAGATTTTGAAATCAAGGAAGATGATGATTTCAAAATCTGGGGAGTTGTTACTTTTGTTATACATAATCCAAACTTATGAAAGATATTTTTGCTTTAGTGGATTGTAATAATTTTTATGTTTCTTGCGAAAGAATTTTTAATCCTACATTAGAAAATAAACCAGTGGTAGTTTTATCCAACAACGATGGTTGCTGTGTTGCTCGTTCCAACGAAGCCAAAAAATTAGGAATCAAAATGGGAGAGCCCTTTTTTAAGATTAAAGATTTGGTGGAGAAAGAAGGTCTTAAAGTTTATTCATCTAATTATGAATTATACGGGGATATTTCTAGTAGAGTAGTTCAGACTTTATTTACCTTTAGTCCAGATATAGAAGTGTATTCTATAGACGAAGCATTTGTTAACCTTAAAAAAGTACATACAGATAATTACGAAGACTTCGGTAAAAAAATTAGAGAGAGGATTATTAACTGGGTTAATATCCCAGTCTCTATTGGAATATCACCTACCAAAACTCTTTCAAAAGTTGCTAATCAGTTTGTTAAAAAAGATAAAAGTTTTGGAGGAGTTTTATCCCTTGTAAATAAAACAGAAAAAGAAATTGATGAGTTGTTAAAAAATCTAGATGTTAGTGATGTTTGGGGAATAGGAAGGCAATACTCTAAAAAACTATATGATGAGAAAATTTTTACAGCATATGATTTTAAATATTCAAATCCAAAATTTATTCAAAAAACTATGACAATAAATGGGTTGAAAACACAAAATGAATTAAAGGGGGTTTCTTGTATTCCCTTGGAATACGAAACCCCCGATAAAAAAGGAATCTGTTCTTCAAGATCTTTTGGAAGAGTTACTTCGTCTTTTAAAGAATTAAACGAAGCTATTTCAACCTATACAACAATTGCCTCTGAAAAACTAAGGAATCAAAATTCTAAGTGTAAAAAAATTACTGTTTTTATTAGAACAAATCATTTTAGAGTAAATGATAAACAATATTCCAATGCTCGTTCGTATAATTTTTTGGAACCAACTTCTTATACTCCAGATTTAATTAAAGCTTCTAAATTTTTATTAAAACAAATCTTTAAAGAAAACTATAGCTACCAAAAGGTAGGTGTTTTCTTAACAGAAATAGTTAATGAAAATGAAATTCAAAATTCTCTTTTTAATTTAGATCTTCTTCAATACAAGAATCCAAAAAAAGATTTTTTAATTTCCAAAGTAGATGAGTTAAATACTAAGTTAGGAAATAATACAATTTCTTTTGCTTCAAACGGGATAAAAAAAGAATGGAGAATGAAAAATGAAAAAAGAAGTGATAGGTTCACAACAAACATAAGCGAACTTTTAAAAATTAGTAATTGATGGAATCAATGTATTTTAAAAGTTCGCCATCATACATAATTCCAGGTCTAATCCTATTTATAGTAAAAAGAGCATCATCAGAAACAACAGATCCAAGTTTAGTAGTTGTGGCATTAGTGTAACCAGCATCTCTAACTAATGAAGCGATTTCTTCATTGTAAAAACCATAAGGATAGCAAAATGAATTAACCTTGGTTCCAAAAATAGATTCTAAATTTTTCTTTGAATCAACTAATTGTTTTATTGCCTCTGATTTTGAAATAATGGTTAGTCCAGGATGATTTAAAGTATGAGAACCAATTTCTAAAAGACCTTCAGAATAGACTTTAGTTAATTGATTTTTATTCATATAATTAGGCTTTCCAATAAAATCAGAAATAATGTAATTAGTGACTTTAATCTTATGTTTTTTAATTATCGGATATGTTTGAAGAAAAAAAGTCTCATAACCATCATCAAAGGTAAAGACAACATACTTTTTATCAGATTTATCTGAAAGAGCCTTTGGAATTTCAGATGCCCAAATGAATTCGTAACCGGCGTTTTTAAAGGTTAAAATTTGCTTTTCAAATATAAGTGGATTGGTGTTTAAGTTATCTCTTAAAAAATCATTTTTATTTTGATTAATTTCCACGTAATGAAACATTAAAACAGGTATTTTCTTAGTTTGAGGACTATTTTCTAAGGATTTGAAAGAAGCTACTTCAGGGTTTTTATAAGAATTTAGTAAAATATAGTTGTTAAATAAAGAAAAATATAGAAAAATCCAGATTGGTATTAGTAAAATAAATAAAATATAGGCAAAAAAGTCTTTATTAAACATATAGGTATTTTAATGCTAAAAGTAATATAATTAAATAATGAAAGTTACACTGTCCAACCAACTTTTTGATCTAGAAAAACTTGAAAAAGTAGCTAGAAAAAATAAAGATTTCCAGGAACATCTGGAAAAGGTTTATAGACAAAAAGAGTTTAAGACGCCTGAAAGCTTCATCAATCTACCATTTAATAAATTTCAAATCATCGAAATCCTTGAACTTAGGAAAAAATTCAATTTAAAAAAAATTAAAAAACTATTTGTAATTGGTATTGGAGGTTCCATCCAAGGAACAAAAGCAATCTATAATTTATTAAAAAGAGAGAAAAATTTACTATCTGTAGAATTTATTGATTACATTTCTGAGGATGTTCTATCAAATAGCATAAAACAAATTAAAAAAATGGATAAAGATGAATACTTAATTTTCATTGTTTCAAAATCTGGACAAACAATTGAAACAATTTATAACTATGAAATTTTACAAAACTATTTAGATATCGAACCTTCAAGAATTATCTTTATTACAGAAGAAAACAGCAATCAAATTTCTGTTATTAAACATAAAAAAATGAACATACTTTCCATGCCCAAAAAAATTTCAGGAAGATATTCTGTCTTTACACATGTAGGATTGGCACCTTTAGCTTTTTGTGGAATAAATATTGTAAAAATTTTAGAAGGTGCTGAAGATGAAGTTAGAAAACTTATAAGCGAAGAATCTGAAGCTCCTCTAGTTGCAGCGTCAAAATTTTTAGCAGAAGTAAGAATTAATGAAACACTTTATTCTGATAATTCTTTCGAGGAGTTAGGAAAATGGGAAAAACAATTATTTAACGAATCTCTTGGTAAAAATGATGATACTTTTTTTACCTCACATGGAAATTTCTTTATTGAAGCACACTCAAGTCTTCAATTTTACCTAAATTCTTCTCAAGTTTATTTAAATATTATTTCTAAAAGAAATGAAGAAAGTTTATTTTTAAACTCAACAAGTATTTTAAGTAAAAAGTATTTAGGATCAGATATCAATGAGATTGAAAATGCTATTTTGCTATCAATTCAAAAAGATTTAAATACAAAAGAAATTCCTTTTATAAACTTCGAATTTAGTAATGAAACAGAAAAAGAAATTGGCAGATATATGCAATTTAGAATGCACGAGGTTTTATTCTTAGGATTTTTTTATAAGATAAACCCTTTTAATCAGCCAGATGTCCAAAGTCACAAAGAAAATTTCGAAAAATATCTTTCCTAAAAAAAAGAAGCGGAAATAAATTTCCGCTTCTATCCAGTAAGTTTATAACAATTACTTGCTTGTTACAAGTATTTTTATACTTGCTTGTTACAAGTATTTTTATACTTGCTTGTTACAAGTAGTCTTTTAATTTTTTACTTCTTGCAGGGTGCCTTAATTTTCTTAAAGCCTTTGCCTCTATCTGTCTAATTCTTTCCCTAGTTACACCAAATTCTTTTCCTACTTCTTCTAAAGTTCTTATTCTTGAATCTCTCATTCCATATCTAAGCTCAATAACTTTCTTTTCTCTAGGATTTAATGTATCCAAAATACCTTCCATATGAACTTTTAAAAGTTCGTGTGCTGAAGAGTCAAAAGGCGAAGGAGTTGCTGAATCAACTAAGAACTCTCCTCTAGTAATATCATCTTCTTTACCAACTTTTTCTGAAGTTGAAGTTGTATCTTGTTTTAATTTCACAATTGTATGAGCTTTATCAATTTCAATTCCCATAACTTTTGATACTTCTTCTGGAGTAGGTTCTCTTTCCAATGTTTGTTTTAATTCTCTTTCAATTTTTTTATATTTATTAATTGTCTCGTGCATGTGAACAGGAACTCTTACAGTTCTGTTTTGGTCAGCAATTGCTCTAGTAATAGCTTGTCTAATCCACCAAGTTGCATAAGTAGAAAACTTATTTCCTTTTCTCCAGTCAAATTTATCAACAGCTCTCATAAGTCCAATGTTTCCTTCTTGAATCAAATCAAGTAAAGAAAGTTTTTTAGCTGGATATTTTTTTGCAATAGAAACTACAAGTCTTAAGTTTGAATTAATAAGAATTTTCTTAGCTTCTAAGTCACCTTTTTCAACTCTTTGAGATAGATCAACTTCCTCTGGTTGAGTTAAAAGTCTATTCTTTCCTAATTCTTTCAAATACATTCTGACAGGATCTGTTGAAGCACTTCCTTCTAATTTTACTGTTGTTAAATCATTTAATTCATCAACAATAGCTTTAGCCTTTGCATCATCTTCAACAACTCCTTCGGGAATATACATAATTCCTTCTTTTTCAAATCTTTCTAATAATGTTTCAAATTCAGCTAAACTTTCAGCAGACTCATAAACATTTGGAAAAACTTTTAAAATATCATCATCACTTAAAGACCCTTGTTTTTTACCTTTAGCGATTAAATCTTTAATTAATTTTTCTTTATTTGGATTGGTTGATACTTCTTTTTTTGTTCTTGGCATAATTTATTAATTTAATAATTTAGATAAATTTATAAACTCCTCAGTTAAATTTTTTACTTCTTCTAAATTACTTTCTTTCTCAGCAATTTTTATTTGATTGCTAATTTCTTTAATTCTTTTTCTTAAATACTCTTTTTTAATAAAATTTGATAAGTTTGTTGCTTCTGCTAAAACTTGATCTTTTTTATTTATTTCTAATCCCAAGTCCATGAGCATTAAATCTTGAACTACATTTACTAATTCAGGATTTAAAGTTTTTAGAAATTCGGAAATATCAAATTTCAAGGTCTCCAACTTTGGGAGGTAATTTTTAAAATTTTCTAAAACTTCCTTTAACTCCGTATTTTCAATGTAATTAGAGGGTAATTGTAACACTATAGGTTTAACAGTGTCAAGGTCTGCTCTAAGCATAATAGCAATCAAAGAGGCTTCTTTTTGTTTATTTAAAACCCCAATACTGTTTGAACTATTATTGGTTGATTTATTTTTATTTTCTTGAGAAGAATTCTCCCCTCCTGTTTTACCTTTTGTGTCTTCAAAAGAGACTTTTTCATCATTTTTAAGCATTTTTTGTAAAACTCCCTCTTCAGTATTTATAAGTTCTGAGAGTTTTTTTAAGTAATGACTTCTGGTTATTTCATTAGCGATTTTGGCATAAAATGGGCCAAAATCGCTCACAATATTCTTCTTTCCAGATGCTGAATTCTTATCGTATTTTTTTACCAGTACATTCAAATAAAAATCATTAATATCAATTGTATTCTTCAAAATATCTTGAGCTTTTAAATAATCTTTATCAAAAAACTCATCCAAATCTTTATAAGGAGGTTTAATAGTACAAACTCTTACCTCAAAATCATATTTATCCGCAATCTCAACACCTCTTAAAATTGCGGTTACTCCTGCATTATCGGAGTCATAGCAAAAATATAATTTATTGGTATATCTTTTTAAAATTTCTAATTGATGGGAAGTTAAAGCTGTTCCTGAGGTCGCAACTAAATTTTTAATACCGTTTTGAAAAGGTTTTAAAAAATCCATAGTTCCTTCAACAATCATTGCTCCCTCTTTTTTGACATCTAACTTGGTTTTATAAAGTCCGTATAAAAACTCTCCTTTTTTAAAAACTGGAGTATCACTACTATTTAGGTATTTTGGATCCTCTCCTGAGATTGTCCTACCCATGAATCCAATACATCTTCCATCAAGTGAGAAATATGGAAAAATAACTCTATCTCTAAATTTATCAATTAAGTTACCTCTTTTACTTCTATTTCCTAAATTAGCTAAAATAATTTCTTCATCTTTGTAACCTCTCTTTTTTAGAAAGTCTACTAAATTGCTCCAACCCTTTGGAGCATATCCTAATTTAAATTCTAATAAAGTGTCTCTAGATAAATTTCTTTTATCAAATAAATATTCTAAGGCGTCTTTGCCTTGAGTATGGGTTAAAAGTAAATAATGATAAAACTCTAAAGTTAAATTGTTTATTTCATAAATTCTTTTTTTTACTGTATCTTCTTTATTAAAACCATCATCTTCCAAAGGTATGCTAAATTTTTCTGAAAGAATTTTTAGGGCTCCTTTAAAATCTACCCCCTCAATCTTTTCTACAAATGAAATAATATCCCCAGATTCTCCGCACCCAAAACATTTATATATTTGTAAGTTTTGATTAACCATAAATGAAGGGGATTTTTCATTATGAAAAGGACACACTCCTTTAAAATTGGATCCTGATTTCTTAATTTCAAGGTAACTTCCAACAAGATTTACAATATCTATTTTTGATTTGAGTAGCTCTACGTTTTTGCTCATTTAATTTAATGCAAGAACAATCTAAGAAACAAGTATGTTCCTAGTGAGTTTAACATTAAAGAGAGAATAATAAAGTGTCTGTGCTTGATTCTAGAAAGTCCGATAAGTAAAACTCCAAACTCATCCGGAAGTGGAGACATGATAATTAGACATCCTACTAAAATTAATAAATATTTTAAAATATGATTTTTAGTTTTTAAAATGGAGATTACAAATCTATTATGTTTGAAAGATTTGATCATGCTTTCAAGTAATCTAAATTTAATAAATGAAAAAATCAACGTATCCCCCACAACTGATCCAATCGCACCCATCGCAGTAACTAACCAAAAATTTTCAGGAGTGACTACTTTTGCTAGAAAAGTATAGGCAGGAAAAGCTGTAATAAAATTGACAGAAAAAACACCAGCTAAAAAGTATGGGATATATTCAAAACCAACAAAATTTCCTAAAATCTTTTCTTCAACTTTTGAAGATACTAAAATGATGGAAAAAATGAGGACAAAGAATATAACTACAAAATCTATAGTCAATTCTTTATGTTTTTTAATGTATTTCCAAAAAGAGGCAGAAAACATTTGGTAAAATTATAGCAATTTTTAATAGGTTAAAACAAGATATGAAAAATTTAGAAATTTTAAGTAAAAACCCATATGAAAGGGAAAAAGAAGATTTAGAAAAATATGAGAGAAATTCTAGAGAATTTTATAGAATTTTTAAAGGGGATATAGGACTGCAAGATAATTTTACAGAAATACAGCTTGAAATAATTTTTGAATTAATAAATATTTTTCAGTCACAAATAAAATACCTAGAAAATGAAATTAAAAAGCACCCAAGATCTAGAAAAAGATTTGAAGTTCTTTTTTTAACTAAAGAAAAATATTACGAAAGAATATTGAATAGATTTAGTAAATATATCTCTCTTCTTTGTTATGGTGATTTTAAAAATTTAGAGGGAATTAATCTAAAAAACTTACAAAATTGTTTTAAAAAAGGAATTAACGAAGTAATTGAGGTTATAGAAAATGATGTCACTAAATATGATTTATTATTTAGTGAACTAGACGACTACCAAAATGATTCGAAAAAAATAGAAATTTATCTTGGTAGAGATGGGATTTATGCTTATGAAGCAAGAAGAGCCTTAGATATTGCTAGAAGAAAAAAACTGATAGGGGAAAGAGTTAAAAGAAGAAAAATTGTTGAAATCCATCCCAAATATATAAATTACAATACTTTAATTAAAGATAGTTACTCTGAAGAAGATAGAAAAAAATATTTAGAAAGTAATGGAATATTATCTGAACAAGATATGATTATTTTCGATACAGGATTTACTGGAAGCATTCCTGAACAAATTCTTAAA
>Ga0315902_10012410_pt1 | contig 11085 bp, 25 predicted proteins | sample LakEriMetagenome_9_FD_203523 | JGI IMG/M metagenome (GOLD analysis project Ga0315902, IMG submission 203523) | Freshwater fungal communities from buoy surface, Lake Erie, Ohio, United States - Buoy 12 MA117 | ecosystem: Environmental > Aquatic > Freshwater > Lake > Lake biofilm | place: USA...
CCTGACCGTTCACCACGTACTGACGTGACCAACACACTGAACTATCAATTCAGCACCGGTAATACCTCGACTTCATTCCGCCCTACTTACTCACGTAACATCATTAATCGCATACCATGAGTGATAAAAAAACACTGAAGCAAGATTACACTGAGCGTTTACGCAAGTACGAGCGTGAACTATCACTAAAACTTAGAGCCAATGGCAGCAAAGAAGCAGACAAACGCACAACCAAATAAGGTTGATGTAAAAGGATTGCGCTACAAGCTGCAATTATTCGATGGCTTTTGGTCTATACCACTTGCCTTTTTACTATTTGCTGTATCGGGCACGCTATCGGTGGCCTACTTTGGTGATGCGCTTATAAGTACGGAATATATCCAGTATATGATTTTAGCTGCACTGGTAATGGTCTTTGCCAACTTCGTTGTTTTTTTGGGCATTAGATTCAATTTTCGAGCACTACAACGGGAGATATATAACAAGGAAGTTAAGTATGAAATAAACACCTATCTAACGACATGGCAAAAGGTTGTCTTGTACCTGCTCTTATATGCTTTCTACTTTGCTGCATACCTGTATATTTTACACATGCTGATGACGGTTACTGCGTAAGGGTAACGGCTTCATCATTCGTAGGTGTAAAGGAGAAAGGCGGCAACAATATGGGCTTTAACGATAAGGCTCTGCTCGTCCTTATGAAGCAAGAAGGTTGGAAGCCCGGCTATGCATGGTGTTCTTTCTTTGTCATGGCAATGCTTAACGAGTGTGGCATCCCGCACACAATTACAGGTTGGTCACCTACTGCGTACAATCGCAATGATGTAATCTTTACTGAAGGAAAGTTTGTGCAAGCATTCAGCGACAAGGATGCGCTCGTAATGACGTTAAGCTACAACAGCTTTCGTGGTAAAAGGTACAAGGGCATCGGGCACACGGGCATCGTGGACAAGGTAGGCAAGTATTCCGTACGCACCATTGAAGGTAACACCAATGAACAGGGCATGCGCGATAGCCGTACACGCGATGGTGTCTACTATAAGATTCGTCCACTAACTAAACAACTACACATAACGCGATGGGGAAAAAAACAAAGCTAGGCATTGGTCTAGGTATTACCATTCTTGCACTGGCTGTGATATTCAGCGTACGCACGTGCAATCGTCCAGTAACAAATCCTGCAGTAAAAAGGTTACAGGATGTCAATGATTCACTTTACCAAATCATTCAAGTAAACAACTCCAAAACGGATAGCCTATTTGCTAAGATTGATTCACTACAGGTGCATCAGGACACCATTATCCAACAGCAACAAATCACTAATGAAATCTACCGCAATGAAACTTACAACATTCTTTCTGCTACTCCTAGTGCTACCAATAACCAGTTCCGCACAACGCTCAAAAAATCGGACAGCCTACTCAAAGCAGGATTTTACACCCGAACTTACAACCTACGATCAGCAACTTTTCAGTCTCAACTACAATAGCATGTTGTACTGGTATAACACAGCGCAGGAAATAGACAGTTTATATCAGATGGAGCGGTTAAAGGTTACATACTACGCAAAGATTACAGGCATACAGGCGGCGAGTTATGAAACGCTAGCGGAAATCCATAAGAACAAGCAAAGCATAGACAAGGCCGTAGCTACTGAGAAAGACAATGAGATTAAAGAACTAAAGAAACGCAACAGGCGGTTAATAATTTCTAACACAGCCATGACTTTAGGTGTCACAGCGTTAGCTTTTTCTACTATATATTTTGCAATACTATAATCATGGACATTCAGCCAAGAGATATCATAACAATTATTGGTGGTGCGGTATCGCTCACGGGGTTGTATTACGCTTTGAAGCGTGATGTAGTGAAGGTGTCGAGCGCACTGGGTAAAGTAGAATCATACCATAAACGAGAGGTAACAATGTTATCGGATTCAATTAAAGAAACTAAAGAAGAGTTTAACACCAAGCTAAACGTTATGAAAGAAGAACAAAACAAAGCCATTGACAAGCTCGAAAAGAAGATTGACGTTATTGCTGCGCAGAACTTGACTATCAGCACCAATCTTGCGGAGTTAGCCGGGTTTATCAGGGGCACTAAATAACACCATATGCACGGACCATATGCGGAAATCTATAAAGAGATACACGCAGGTGAGGGTACGATAGCAGACCGCATTCGCGCTGCTATGAAACGTCACAACATCAAAATGAAATACGGCTCATTTGAGCGGTTGTATTTTGGTTGGCGTAAAAGACATAGCGTCGAACTTGAAACCCCTGTCAAAAAGCCTGTAAACGGCAACCTGTCCAAACTTGAAAACCATTTTACTGACTTCGGGAACATGGTAAACGAGTTGATGCCTGAAGCAAGTAACCCGCTTGACCTGCCACCATCACAGGAATCAAATTACAAGCCTTACAAGTTACCGATAAACCACAATAACATTCTTATAATCGGTGATATCCACGTGCCATACCACAACATACAGGCGTTAACGCTTGCATTGAAGTATGGACTGGAGAATGAAGTAAACACAATCCTGCTCAATGGTGACATCATTGACTTCTATGCTATCAGTCGATTTGAAAAAGACCCGCGTAAAAGAAACTTTGGGCATGAAGTATTAATGACAAGGCAGTTTCTTGCCACGCTACGCAAGCTATTCCCGAACGCTGCTATCTATTACAAGTGCGGTAACCATGATGTAAGGTATGACCACTATATCATGCGCAATGCACCCGACCTATTGGGTATGGACGAGTTCAATTTTGAATCACTCATGCACTTAGATCAACACAACATAACTTTCATTCCCGATAAGCAGATAATCCATGCCGGGAAGCTAACCATTCTGCATGGTCATGAACTTGGTGCATCGGTATTCAGTCCTGTAAACATCGCACGCGGGTTATTTTTACGTGCAAAGGACAGCGCATTGTGCGGTCACCATCACCAAGCCAGTGAACACACCGAGCCTAACATTAACGGCAAGATTACAACCTGTTGGAGCGTGGCGTGTTTGTGCGAGCTGCACCCTGACTACATGCCCATCAACAAACACCATCACGGCTTTGCGCATGTACGTGTAATGGACACGGGCGAATTTGAAGTAAACAATTACAGAATTGTGAATGGTAAGATTAGATAACAAAAAGCCTCCACGTTAGGAGGCTTTTGTATCAATCAATAACAAAAACAATAATGCAATGAACCATTACACTAAGTCGCAAATATAGCACAATGAAAGGCAAGCCACATCCAAAAGTCGTACAGCGTAAGTTGGGCAGGGAGCGTGCTGATGGTTTGTACTGTGATAACGTAATTGAGATAGACCCTACGTTGCCTCCGATGCGCTACCTGATTGTGCTTGTCCATGAATATCTTCATCACATTCAACCCGAGTGGAGTGAAGAAAAGGTGGATGCTGAAGGTGAAGCACTGGGTAGGTTTCTTTGGAAACAAGGGTATCGCAAAGTATCGCAGTAGTTAAAACTTATCCGCTATTCCGGCACTGAGCAACTCGCTATGCAACCATTCGCGCACCTTACCTATTATCTCGTATTGTTCATGTGTAAGGTCTTGGTACTTTTCAAGGCTGCGCAGGTGCTGCCTCATTTCATCAACAAGGTCGTAATACTTTTTGCCATTGATTGCACAATCAAAAGAGTGCTGGTCATCTGTTAGGTCAAACGTTAGTGTTGCTTTCATTTTCTGATTTGTTTGGTAGTCCTGCTTTACAATCTGTATAGCCTTCGTTATAGGAATTAATAAGGTTTGTCATTTCACGCGTTTGCGCTTTCATCATGAACGCATCCAGTTCCACCCATGATATGTTTACCGTTGCGCCTTGGAATCTTCGCCTTAGTGATTTGCTAAGTGTACGGATTGCGGTTTCTTTTTTTTCTTCACTCATAGCCATTTAGTTTCTTTAGTTAATGTATAAAGGTCTTTATTGACCGATTTGATTTTATGATTCAGGTTGTCTTTAAGAAGTTTGGTTTTTGCGTTAGCGTACATGGTTAGCAGCGTCACGCGTTCCACCTTAAGCACCTCAACTGATTTTGTTACCTTTCGTCGCATTGAGTTTTAGTATTTCGTTTTTGACGTGCATGTAGTATGCTTTCACGCTGTAGTATTCTCCGGTTCCTTCAAAGTCATTCACGATGTCATCAGGTGCATTTGTCAATGCTTCATCTACGCAGAACAGCGCAGCGTTCACGGCTTTGATGTGGGCCTCTACTAACTCGCCTTCTTGCTTACCATTCTCGATGATGTCAAAATAGTTCGAGTACAGTTGCCATGCTTTGTCTTTTGCTTTCATTGTTTAGTTTGTTGATTAATTCGATTACTTGCTCTTTGTTGTAATAGTGCTGCATTGAATTGCGCACGTGGTCTTTGAGTTGTTCGGTGGTCATTTGTCACCTCCATTTTCTAAAAAAATATACATTTCATTTGCTAATTCCATGACATCATAATATGTCATACGACCTGATGCACATTGTGCTGCTACTATTTCAGTTGCCATTTGCAGTGCCCTTTGTCTGTTATTTATGTGTTCGCTCATTGTTCTGTAAAATTTGGAAGTGTTTTTCCTGTTGAATAAAAATATAATTGGTTCAATTCATCCATGTATTTGACATATTTATACATTGAGAACAATGTACCACCTTCTTGTTTATGCCTAAGAACAGCTCTCGGAGTCCATCCAAACTCAAAGCCGATGTTATCAAACCAATATACTCTATCGCTTTCTGATGCTCTAAATCCGTAATCGAGCAGCGTTGCTTTGTTAATTGGTATTCTACTCATAGTGCTAAAGTATTAAGGTATTCACGCCACATTGGTACACGTTCCTGAAGCTTTGCGATTGCGTCAGCATCAAACTCCACAACCTTTTCGTGGATGCGGTCTTGCACTGGTATGTCGTATTCCCAACTTGACAAATCACTTTCAAGATTAGCGTGTGGATTCTCCGCAAGAAAGGTAGGCATGTCGTAAATCATATTACGTTCGATGCGCGATGCCTTCTTGATGAACTCAGGGTTGCTTTGTGGATCAATAAGATTCATGCGCAATGATAGGCGATACTTTTCTGTGTCAATCATTTGACTTGGTGCATTCACAAGCACGAAACAAAACGTTGCTGTTGGTGCGCCCGTTAACCACATGTATGCTTGGCCTTGCCAGTAGTAGTCTTTGCTCAACTCGTTAGCCTTTGCATCAATGAAGGTGTGGATGTCCCAACTGCTTTTAATATCCGGCACGTTGATTACTGCGCCACCATCTTTGATAAGCAAATCAGGTGTGCCCTTGATGTAGTCATTAGTGAACATCTGCTCATTCTTAAATACAATTTGCTTGCGCTCCCTGCGCCACATGTCGATAGCGTCATTCTCAACCGCTACACCTTTCTCAATGTACTTGTTGCTGATTTCTTTGAAGCGTTTGTACTTCTGTTGGATGTAGATTTCAAGCAGTGCGCTCTTGCAGGTTTCACTTAGTCCTGTCTTAGTACGTGCATCGGTCATAAGCTTACCAAGCTGCGATGCTCTAAATACAGTTTGTTCCATTTGTTCTTGTTATTGATGGTGTGAAGATACTACAACAATCCGCTTAGTTGCTCTTTTTTAACATTTACTAACGGTTCAATCTGTGCAAAGAATTCTTGCGGGCATGCTTGGAGAATGATGTCACAATCATCAAGGCTCTGTGCTTTCTCAATTAACTCAAGCAAGTATTGCACATCCTTGTTCGATGCGTTAAGGTTACCCTTTAACTTGAATGGTTTGTACATGTCCACGTTCTTGCGGTTAAGGTCACGGCCTAACAACTTACCAAATGACACAGCAGCGTTTTTAAGGCACTCTGTTTTAAGTTTAGGAAACGCAAGGTCTAATGCATTAGGTTTTTTATTATCTGCGTTTAATGCCCATCTATTGCGTTCGATGTTGTCAAGGTTCTGCGGTGCTCGGTCAACCATGATAACAATGGATGCTGCTCCCGTGCGGCGCAACTCGTAGCCGGTTATCGGATGGATCACTACAAGGTCAAGTGAACCTACCACTTCATTAGCCATGCGTTCCCACTTAAAGTTCTCAGTACGCCAGTGCCCGAAAAACATTTCGTCTAGGGTTGTTTCTACGTGCGATATAACAAGCGTTAGCGCCTTACCATCGGGTGTTTTTTCAATACCGACTTGGTCAGGTGATGCATTGAGCATTTGCTGAAACTTTTGCAATGCTTCAAGATTGTCTTTGTGAAATGAGTTCATGTTGTTATTGATTTGGATTAATACTTAGCAAGGCAATCGTTTAACTCTTGGCAGTAGTTCAGAAGTGCGAAGATTACGATGGCTGCGATAACGTAGCGAAGGATAGTAGATGCTGTTTTCATTGTGTATTGTTTTTAGATTGAAAGATTGCGCGTTACAGCCGCGCCCCTGTTTTGATTATAGTGATTTGCAAAATTCAGCTACTTTAGATATTGTAGTGTTGTTAATCAAATCTTGCATATTCATATATGAATTCTTGCGAGCAGTTCCTAAGTAATTAACGGTAGTAATTACGCAGTCATTGTAAATGTTTACTGTTACTTCAAATCCTTTTGCTACTTCGATTGTGTGTGTCATTGCTTTGTGTTTTTGTTGTTGTTTGATGGGTCAAATGTACTGCAAATAATTACATACACCTTGTTAAAAATTGTTAAAATTGATGGGGACAATTTGTCCCTAGGCCCAAGAATAGGAGCCGTAGTTTGGGAATAGTTCGAAGTACATGCGCATCATGATGGCATCCGCATAGTCGGGAGACTTCCCGTGCATGCGCGCTATCTCGTCTTTACTGATTACGGCTAACTTGCCATCAGCTTCAGGGGTGCGGCGGCGTATCATGTCCAGTTCTTGTACGATTACGTCCCGGAAGGATTGCACTTTAAACACGACCTTGTTCTGTTCGATTAGTTCTGCTAACTTGAAATAGCACTCAGCCTTTTGATTGGTGAACTTATCGGGTTGCTTGGCGCGGCCACCATTAAGGAACCCCCGGCAACGAAGTGCATCGACCGCACCCCCGCCAACCCCGTCCTCGTCACAGATCACGTTGCTTAATTTTATTCCGTGCTTGTCACAAATTTGTCTAACATTTGTTACAACTGTTGTGATGGGTTGCTTACGCAGCTCGTGTATCTCGATTAGGTGCAAGCCATGCCATACACATATAACCGTTCTATCTTTTCCTAATCGCGCAATGTCGGCACTTATGTATTTATCACCTTTGCTTTCCTCATCCCGGAAGCAGCGCAATAAATCCTCGTAGTCATATATCCAGTCAATGCTCTCGTCATAGTCCCAATCTCCTTCTAACAATCGCTTGCGGTCTGCTTCAGGCAATCGCATCATCTTAGCTTCATAGACTTCATCAGGACTTACTGTGTTATCCTTTAGCAACGCTTCAACAAATGCTTTGTGTGGTGGTAATAAATCTTTTTTCCAAGGATACCAAATGTCATTGTATAGCCAACCTTTTGAAGGGTTACAACTCATCAATCCTTTTGGTATACCGCCAATCAAATTATAGCGCACACGTGTATCAATGATGTCTACTGCCTTCTTTGTCATTTCCGCTACCTCATCAAGAAAGTAGTCGGTAATTTCAAGTGATCCAAATCGATGAAAGTCGGGGTCGCTGGGTGTAGCTGCCATGTCCATCAGAATTGTCTCGCTACCATTGAACCAACGAATCATGTTTAGTTGTCCGTTATACGTGTAGTGTTCACCTGCTTTCAAACCCATTTGACTACACAACTCCCAAAATCGTAGCATTGTAGATAGCTGCAATTTTTTTAATTCAGCACGACCAATAAGACCACGTGTATTCGGATGCTTCACCCTTCGCATGATTTGCCAATAACATCCTAGCCATGTTTTGCCACCGTATACACCACCGCCATATAGCACCTGCTCCACCTTGCTGGATGTAGACAAGTGCCTAAGTGCGGTTTGTTGCTTAGTATTGAATGTGGGATTGTAACTCATTGTACGTGTTTCCATCTACGCAATATCACATCTTTGATAGTGCTTGCTTTTACATTGTATTCCTTTGCCAACATTTCGCGTGTATACTTACGGGGTTGAAACTTCATGCGTATTTCTCGCACTTGTTCTTCAGTCAATTTAGCACCACCATTTTTACTTCCTCGCATTGGTGGCGCACCTTTAGGCATATTGATTCTGCCGCTGTTATAGCTATGCAAAGTATTTTCTTTAGCCGTACACCATTCTAAATTTTCAATTCGATTATCGGTGCGAATAAAGTTGATGTGATTTACTTGTGGTTTGCTTAAAGGATTATCAATCCAAGTCTGCGCAACTAAACGATGCAATGTAACCGGCTTTAATTTTCCTTCACAAACAATCAATGTGTGCAGATATCCTTTTTTGTTTGTTGCTGGTTTCATTAGGCTCGGCTTATTACTACCCTTAAATTTTAAAGTAAGTAATCGACCTTGGTTGCTAATCAAATAACGGCTTTTAGTATTTGGAACATACTTCCAAAATTCATTTGGCAAATCATCAATACCAATGTTGAGAGAGTGTAATGTAATCATGCTGCAATATAGCTTTATATATTGGTTGTGCAACCATACATAAAACCATATTGCAAACATGTTATAAACTAGAACGGCAAATCACCTGTGCCTTGTGAATCGTCTTCTTGTTGGCGTGGCGGTAATGGCTCGCTCATCTTACCACTAAAGAATTTGCCACTCTTGCCTTCTTTAACCCATGCAGCTAAGCGCATCTTCTTACCATTCACCATGATCTCACCTGTGTATTCAGGTGCATTGTTGGTTGTCTTGTTGTTTTTGAAAAGGGTAAACTGCCCTTCTTGCATTTGATAGTTGCTCATTGTATTTAATTATTTATGATATTGATGTCTTCGTACATGAGTGAAACTGTTTTCTTGCCACCAAACTCTGTTGTCTCAACAACATCAAAGTTCATTTGCTGGATGCTGTGCCCTTGTATGTACCCGATGTATACTTCCGTTTCATCCGGGTAGTGTGCTAATGCATCCCACAGTTCACCGATAGTCATAGCTTGTATTCGTCTTTATCAGTTAGCATGTAAAGTTCTTCAAAGATAAGACGCATTGTTAGATTATCGGTCATAGCTGGACGCATGCTTCGTCTGGCTGTTAGCACAAATAGTTTGCGTAGCAGTTCGGTTTCTTTTGCTTTATCGTATTGTTTCATTAAAAATTATTCATATTATCTATCCAAACTTCCAAATGCGTTGGATGAATTCTTATGTGACTAATTGCAAAAAGGGGACAATCATCTACCCATTCCATTTCTTCTTCAGTAAAATTGTATACTTCTTCAAAAGTGGATAAATCAATTTCCATTTCTTTTGTAGGAATACAGGGTAAATTTATTATTTTACCATGTACCGTTTCGCGCAAACTCAAATTGACCCTATCCATTTGTTCTTGCCAAATTTTATCATATCCGGATATTGGATCATTAAGAAAAACAAATTCTACTTTCATATCAATACTCGCTTTGTGTTTCTATCAATTCGCGGTAGCGTTCCTTCCGATATTCAGTGAACTGATACGGCTTGTTCTTATACACACGAAATCTCATATCGTTATCCCATGTTGGCAACTCATCGTACTCATCCATCAGCATTTGCTCAAACCGTGACGGCGTGGCACGCTTTGCTTCTTGTGCCGGTGTTTCTTCTATCCTGAGTTTATCCGCTGCCTGTTGGATAGCATCAAGCACCTGCGGGTGTTGGAACATTTCGTAGATGTTGTTGGCTTCTTGTTCAGCTGCTTTCTTTGCCCTTACAACTACTTGACGTTCTTGGTCGTATAATGGAAACCATGCAAGGATAGTTGCAGGGTCGATGCGGTTGTATATCGTGCCATAAGCACCAATAGCACCGCGATCTAAACATAACTGAATGTCTTCAAGCGAGTAAAAATATTTCTGTTGCATAATCTGTTCAGCACAAAACTCAATCTGCATACCGTTCATATTGTTCTGCACGTTCATGAGTTGAGTACATCGCGTCAACAACTGAATGATTTTATCTTTCGTTGTATGCGGGTCAAGCTTCTTCAAGAGACCAATCTGGTCTTGTGTTATCGCGTGCTCGACTGATAGCGACTGCTTCGGCATAAAGTTGGTTAGCTTTTGCAATGCTGTCTGCTGTTGAATTTGATTGTTTGCCATAAGAGTTTGATTTTTTATTTGCTTCAAATTTAAATTGGTTGTTCATCCACTTTCGTACTGTTGCTTCCCAAGAAACAATTTTTGCGCCCCCGGATGTTTTCCATCCAGTGCTTGTGTAGTGGTCAAAACAATTTTTACTTTCAGTTACGATTTTTGATTCAGACCATTTACCACCCGATTTCATATTCAATTCACCCATAAAATTATAAATATCATTTTCGGATGGTGGTGTAAACACCACTCTATTGTTTCTTGGTTTCTTTGTTTCTTGGTTTCTTTGTTTATCTATAGGGGCACTGCTGTGTTCAATGCTGTGTTCAATGCCGTTGCTATGCTGTATCAATGCCGTATCCAATGCCGTATGCAATGCTGTGGCTTTTTTGCTACGGCATATTGATATTATTGTGCTGCTATACTGGTTCTTAGATTCACTTATGATTTGAATGAAATTCCATTTAGCTAAATCGCTAAGTGCATCCAAGTAGGTGCGCTTATTACCAATGTGCAAACCTTCCATTGTGGCATTGGTTGGTATTCCGAACTGCTCTTTCCATCCAAGCCGGTTGTTAAGTTCAATGATCCACATGAACAAAGCAGTGTGCTGGCATTTTACCTCTGAATGCTCAAAGGCAAAATCAAACCACTTGCGTGAAAGGTCATAACCGTTATTTTTCATCAAGCAATGTTCTTAAATATTTTATCATTTGTTCAACTTCATACTCAGTCATAAATACATGAACTGCTTCTCCGTCATCTTGTCGAATCGCTTCAAACATTATAGTACCCTTATTTTTTAAAATACCAATAAAATTTTTATTGCGCACATCTCTAAAACGATTC
>Ga0315902_10012414_pt1 | contig 11082 bp, 13 predicted proteins | sample LakEriMetagenome_9_FD_203523 | JGI IMG/M metagenome (GOLD analysis project Ga0315902, IMG submission 203523) | Freshwater fungal communities from buoy surface, Lake Erie, Ohio, United States - Buoy 12 MA117 | ecosystem: Environmental > Aquatic > Freshwater > Lake > Lake biofilm | place: USA...
CCGCTGTCCGGGCAACCGAACAGCCGACCCGCCGGTGAGGTTGCGTCAGCCTCGAAGTTGGGAATGGTCGTAGCACGAGCGTTCAACACCTGATGGACGGGGGTTCGATTCCCCCCAGCTCCACTCTTACTTCGCGATGGACCATTTTCCGTCGGCAGAAATAACGATGTAACAGTTCTCGGGAAGAACTACCTTTCCAGAGAAATCACCGATCTCGTTTGCCAAGAGATCGTCGTAGAAGCCCTCCTTGGTGTATGTCGTGAGGGCGAAGTTTCCTTCGCCGGCATGCAAGACCGAGATTGTCGTGCGGCCACCGTCGTAGCGAAGGACTGAGTCACCTGAGCCAGCCGACTTGCCCAAGAAAGCGGCAGCGGAAGACGCAGGCGCAACCTTGGCGGTCCAAGATTCAGCGTTCTCGATCTGAAGATGGCGCGCTACTTCCGGAGTGAACGAATATCCACGATCCAAAAAGATGGTTCCCGTGTAGTCACCGATCTCATTCGCCAACAGATCGATTTGCTCAAGCTTCGAATCAAGAGACCACACTGCGAAATTTGACTCACCGCTGTGAGTAAAGGTGACGAGAGCAGGCTCATTCGCGGGGGATGTCAAAGCCTTTACATCTGGGCCCGTGCCCGAAAATTCGTAGGCTGTCCACGCCACCGCCAAATCTCCCGAGTCACAGGCGATGCCGTTTTGATCGCGATCAAGGGCTTTATTCGCTCGATAGACGGAAGCGCTGATCATCGCCTTCGTCTTGCCACGCTTCGCCTTCGAGACGGCAACACCCTTCGTGTGCTTCTTCAATAGTGTTGAGCAGTCCTTGAACTTCGACGACACGATTCTCGAGGCCTCCAATCCACTTGGTGTTGCGAGGCCGAGAATGACGGCAAAGATGATTGTGGCGGGACCTTTACGACGACTCATAGTTCCCGACAATCTCATACCTCTGAACGAACTGGCCATCCCTGAACCAGGAAATACCCTCTTCATCCAACAGACAGGATCAATCAACCGATTTCAGATGAGAACCTCGACAGAGTTCGCCCCCTTGAAAGCGTGTGGACGCGGAGAATCCGGCGCGTCGTTACACCTGCCCTACAGCAGACCCAGCACTAAGCCAGCGAGTGCGAGGTGATACGTCACCATGATTCCCACGCCGTGCCAGCGCTGCTCGCGCACGAAGCGCGATTCGGCAATCAAAGAATCGGATGCCATGAACAACACGGCACCCACAACGGCGACGGCTGATCCGGCCGCAATCGAACCGACTGCCATCGCCGAGATCACGACCATGTAGACGACGACGGGCATGACGAGTTCGCCACGACCCGACTTCTTGATCGCGCTGACGAACCGGCGCGCGAGCAACCCCGATGCGGGGATCGCAATGATCAACCCGATCACAAGCCGCCCGCCGCTCACGTCGCCCGTCGCGAAGCTGACGGTGAAGAGAATCTGTGCCACGGCGAACGACGCGAGCCCCGGAATGAATGCATCCCGCGGCAACATCAAAAAGACGTCGCCGGCAATGCAGAACGTGAGCGCCGCAAGACGCCAGCCCCACGGCGCATCATGGGCGACGTCGAGCGTCGCGACCGTCAAAAGCAACGCAGCCGTTGCGGCAGGTTTGCTGACGTATTCGAGAACCGCTGCGTTTCGCCCGACGGCTACCCAATCAAACACCGCCATCACGGCGGCAATCACAAGGAGCAAAACAGAGAAGGACGTCACCCGAGAAGTATTTCATTCTGGGTGACGTCCCTCTCATCGATAGACGAGCCGAATCAGCTCATCGAATTGTTGACCGTGAAGAACAACTCGATCTCCGACAGATTGGTGGTCGGCTCGTAGGCCTCGCGCACGAAGTACACGACCTTGTATTCGCCGTTCGGCAGATCGGGTGTTGGCTTGGCATTCCGTGTCAACTCGTCGGGCAGGTCGGCAGGTCCGGTATCGGTTGCCCACACGTAGTGACTGTTCGTCACGTCGTAGATGCCGACCCAGTAGCCGGCAGCATCGGAGGCCAGGGTCCCTTCACTCCAGCCGAACTGGAACTTTGCCGTTCCGTCAGCGGGGTTTCCGAGCAGACGCACGAAGGCGCCGTCATCCGTTGCCACGTTTGGCGGTGCGGCGTTCACCATCGACCCGCCGATTGCGAGCATCGATGCCGCTGCAGCCGCGGCAAGTGCACCTTTCATCATTCGCTTCATCTCTGTTTCCTCTTTTCGTTCGGTTGATTCCTTTGGCGACGGCCATTGGGACTCGTCGCAGGTACAGCGAACGCCGTGGATCCGTGCTTCAGCCGATTGGTTTGTCACGCCGCAGAGGGCACATGTGCCGATTCGACTGTTCAGAACTTCGCCAGCGCCGTGGACAGGATCTCGTCGAGGTCAGCAACTGTCAGCTCCGGTTCGAGATCTCCAAGAACGATGTCGACTGCCGTCACACCCATCAACACGGTGCCGGCTCGGATGAAAACCGAGTAGATGTTCCACGTGCCGACGCCGCCGGCCTCTTCGAATTGCGCGAGGGCCGCCACGCGTTGATCGCCGATCGATTCGATCTCGGCCTCCGTGATCGTTCCCGGACCTTCCTCGCCGGCCGGAATGTCTCCGAGGCATTCTTTGACTGCGGCAGAGATGTCGTCGAAGACCAACTCGAGCTCATCCGACTCGCCCGAGGTCAGCCATTCCTGAACGAAGATCATGTGACCCTCACGGTCCTTCGGTGGCTTGATTGCATTGTCAACCGTCTTGTCGATCTGACGGAATGCCTGCCACTGGATCGCGTTCAGCGCGTCACGCGACTCTTGACTGGCGGTGTCGCATAGTTGGATCTGGGGCAACTTGTCGCGGTTGGTGTCATCGATGATTCCGGTTGTCGACAAGTCGGCCCCTTCGGGCCCCGAATTCAACTTCCAATTGCCCTCGAGGTCATCTGCAACGAGGAGTCCGTCGGCCAACTCTTGGGTTGACAAGACGACCTTCGGCGACCGCGAAGATCGTGTGCATCCAGACGAAACAAGAACCAAAACGGCGACGAGAGCCAAAACGGAAATCCGAACTTTTCTTGACATGGCGCGAAGGTAAACCGTCAGTCAGTGATTGGTGCAGGACCCGTCTACTCAACTCAGCGTGGAACGTCACTGCAAAGGCCGTGCACGGCGACGACAAAGCATGACGACACCGGCTGCGATGGCGACCTGCGCCGGAAGCAACAGCCATTTCACGGTGGCGGGTCGCGTGGTCATGATGTTCTCGGTTGCGCCGTTGATGACCACCAACAGGATGAAGAAAAGTGCGGCACCGTGCCAAAGAATCGCACGTCGAGCATCGGTTTCGTTGCCCAACCTGCCCGCGTGAACAGCCAGTGCGAGTCCGATTGCGACGATGCCGAACAAGAACGCGGTGGCTGGAAGATCGCGAACTACCGATCCCCAGCCACGGATGCGCTCGTCGTCGGCAACTGTCGGGCTTGTCTTCACGATCGTCGACCACACGGCAGCAACGACAATGCCGATGGGTACCCCGATGAGTGTGAGCAGTGAATAACGAACCAGTCGTCGGCCACGCGTGGTTTCCATCGCCGACATCGTAGGAAGCCCGTCCGACCGGCTGGCCCGACGAACATCCCTCTCCCACCCCACCGAAACACCGATTCTTTCGGCTTCCATCCACAGTTTGTACTTTGTCCAAACTTTGATACACTCCATATCTGTGAAGACAGACCACGCCGCAGAACTCCGCCGACACGGCATTCACGTGACCGCTCAACGCCTTGCCGTGCTGCGCGCGGTATCGATGACACCGCATGCGGCAGCCGACGACGTCGTCGATCTGGTGCGCAAGGACATTGGTTCGATCTCGCGCCAGTCGGTGTACGACACGCTGAACTCGCTGAGCGAACGCGGGCTTTTGCGTCGCATTCAGCCGATGGGATCCCCTGCGCGTTACGAGGACCGCATCGACGACAACCACCATCACCTGATCTGCCGAAAGTGCGACCGGGTCGTCGACATCGACTGCGCGGTCGGTGCTCGCCCCTGCCTGACGGCAAGCCACGACCACGGCTTCACCATCGACGAGGCCGAAGTCATCTATTGGGGCCTGTGCCCGCGTTGCCGGCCCCGCAAGACGAACAAGAACTGACGACAACACCCCCCAACCCGAAAGGAAATCCCCCATGAGCACAGAGACCACTTCCAAGTGCCCGGTTGCACACCACGCAAACGTGCACAACGACATGTCGGCAACCGCCTGGTGGCCGAAGACGCTGAACTTCGACATCCTCCACCAACACGACACCAAGACCAACCCGATGGACAAGGACTTCGACTACCGCAAGGAAGTCAAGAACCTCGACGTTGACGCGCTGAAAGCCGACCTGCGCAAGCTGATGACGGACAGCCAGGACTGGTGGCCGGCGGACTGGGGCCACTACGGCGGGCTCATGATCCGCATGGCGTGGCACGCCGCAGGCACGTACCGCACGGCCGACGGACGCGGCGGCGCGGCCACGGGCAACCTTCGATTCGCGCCGCTGAACTCGTGGCCCGACAACGCGAACCTCGACAAGGCCCGCCGCCTGTTGTGGCCGATCAAGAAGAAGTACGGCAACAAGATCAGCTGGGCCGACCTCATGATCCTCGCCGGCAACGTCGCGTACGAATCGATGGGGCTCGAGACCTACGGCTACAGCTTCGGCCGTGTCGACATCTGGCACCCCGAGGAGGACATCTACTGGGGTGAAGAAAAGGAATGGCTCGCATCCGAGCGCTACACGGGTGACGACCGCGAGTCCCTGGAAAACCCGCTTGCCGCCGTGCAGATGGGTCTCATCTACGTGAACCCCGAGGGCGTCGGCGGTAAGCCCGATCCGCTGCGCACCGCTCAGGACATGCGCGTCACCTTCGGTCGCATGGCGATGAACGACGAAGAGACCGTTGCCCTCACCGCCGGCGGCCACACCGTGGGCAAGGCGCACGGCAATGGCAGCGCGGGAAACCTCGGCCCGGCACCCGAAGGCGCCGACCTGCACGAACAAGGCCTCGGCTGGGTGAACAACACCTCGCGCGGTGTCGGCCGCGATGCGGTGACTTCGGGTATCGAAGGTGCCTGGACGACCAACCCCACCAAGTGGGACAACGGCTACTTCGATCTCTTGTTCAAGTACGAGTGGCAACTCGCCAAGAGCCCGGCGGGTGCGAACCAGTGGCAGCCGATCGGCATCAAGGAAGCGGACATGCCCGCCGACGTCGAAGACCCGTCGATCCGTCGCATGCCGATCATGACCGACGCCGACATGGCGTGCATCGTCGACCCGGAGTTCCGCAAGATCTCCGAGCGTTTCCGTGACGACCACGAGTACTTCTCGAAGACCTTCGCTCGTGCGTGGTTCAAACTGACCCACCGCGACCTCGGTCCGAAGTCGCGCTACATCGGCCCCGAAGTGCCCGCAGAAGACCTGATCTGGCAGGACCCGATTCCCACAGGACCGAAGAACTTCGACGCGAAGGCGGCAAAGGCACGCATCGCAGCGAGTGGCCTGAGCGTGTCCGAACTGGTGTCGACCGCATGGGACAGTGCCCGCACCTACCGCGGCTCCGACATGCGCGGCGGAGCAAACGGTGCGCGTATTCGTCTCGCGCCGCAGAGGGACTGGGAAGGCAACGAACCACAGCGTCTTGTCAAGGTGTTGTCGGTCCTCGAGCCCATCGCGGCGGAATTTGGCGCAAGCGTCGCCGACATCATCGTGTTGGCGGGCAACGTCGGCGTCGAGACCGCGGCCAAGGCTGCGGGCTTCGACATCGAGGTGCCGTTTGCGCCGGGTCGCGGTGATGCAACCCAAGAGCAGACCGACGTCGAGTCGTTTGCGGTGCTCGAACCACTGCACGACGGATACCGCAACTGGGTGAAGAAGTCGTACGTCGTCAGCGCCGAGGAAATGCTGCTCGACCGCACGCAACTGATGAGCCTCACCGCACCGGAAATGACGGTGCTCATCGGCGGCATGCGCGTGATCGGCACGAACCACGGCGGCACGTCGCACGGCGTGTTCACCGACCGCGTCGGCGCACTCACGAACGACTACTTCGTCAACCTTCTCGAGATGGCGCACCGCTGGGTTCCGGTGTCGGACGGTCTCTACGAGGTGCGCGACCGCAAGTCGGGCGCAACCAAATGGACCGCGACACGCGTCGACCTGGTGTTCGGGTCGAACTCGATCCTTCGCGCCTACGCCGAGGTGTACGCACAGGACGACAACAAGGAAAAGTTCGTCCGCGACTTCGTCGCGGCATGGACCAAGGTGATGAACGCCGACAGGTTCGACCTGGCGGCGTGACGATCAATTGGTGACGAGCTCGAGGCCGGTGGCAGAAAAGGCGGCCTCGAGCCCACCGAGATCGACCACGTTCGTGAAACCCGCATCCTTCATCAGCGCCACGGCCTGACCCGACCTGTTGCCAGACCTGCAATAAACGCCGTAGGCGCCATTCGGGTCGAGGGACGGGATCTGTGCGGCAAGCGTGCCGTCATTGAAAGGAATGTTCGTCGCATTCGGAAGATGCCCTGTCGCAAATTCCTCGACATCGCGGACGTCGATCAGCGTGAGATTCGACGTCGCAGGAGCATCGGCGACGCCGGATGTCTCGACGACCGACTCGGCGACGGCGGGTGTGCCGGCTTCGTCGTCTCCCCCGCAACCCGATGCGAACAGCACAAGTGCGGCAACGACTGCCGGAGTAACGCGTCGCGAAGTTTTCGAACCGTTTTTCATCGTCGCTCCGTCACTGCCAACGACACTGCGCATTGAAGCCGAACTTACGCAGGACGACCGAAGCCGGGCAGGCACCAACTGCGACGTACATCCACTGGTTCAGACCAACGAACGCAGTGAGCAGAAGAAACCATGGACTAACGAACGCGGCCAGGCCAGCACTGACAAGTGCCACGGTGCCCGCCATCGCAAAGAGAATTCGTTCAAGAGGCCACTTCGGCGAGATGCCCATGCAACGTCCTTTCAAAGAGATTCAACAAAGAGTTTCAACCCGACTTTAGTATACCCCCAGGGGTATAGCCATTCGACCGTCAGTCGACGAAGAACTTGTTGCGGATCTGGCCTTCGGGTCCGTACACCGGCTCGTCGCGGGTGGTCAGATACATGCGATTCCAGCTGCCGGACGGCTTGCGACCAATCAACAGGTCGCGCATGGCGAGGTAATTCGGGTGCGTGAAGTGTGCGGCAAGCGACGTTTCGTCTTCCCACAGTTCGTAGACTTGAATGCGAGTCGGGTGACACGGATCCGCGGCGAAGCAATAGGCGTGGCAGCCCGGCTCGTCGTCGCGTGTCGCCTTCTGAATCGGTGCCGACACCGAGACGACATCGTCCCGAGTGGCTTGGTCTGCGAAATCAAGTTGGGCTGCGACAACGATCATGGTGGAGCAACGTACCTGTGATCCTGTCGCTTCACCCTTGTGAAGCGACAATAAGCGAGGCGAGACCGGCCATCTCTCCCCCATCGGCAACGAACTCGGCACCGGTGCAATAACTCGATTCGTCGCTTGCAAGAAAGACGACGAGGTGTGCCAGTTCGTGGGGATGCCCGGCACGCCTCATCGCCACGTGCGTCTGTGACATGTCCATGCCGTCGGTCATCGGCGTGAGAACGGCACCGGGATGCACGGAATTGCAACGAACCTGCGAATCACCGAGGTCGAGCGCAGCTGCCTTGGTGAGGCCCCGCAAACCGAACTTCGCCGCGCCATAGCCGACCAAACCGCCGTAGCCCTTCAACCCGGCGGTCGAAGAAATGTTGATGATCGACGACGGGGCCGCCGACTTCAGTGCGGGTAGTGCAACCTGGATTCCGTTGAACGCACCGCTCAGATTGACAGCGATGACACGATTCCACTCCTCTTCAGGGAATTCTGCGATTCCCCCCGCGGTGAGGATGCCCGCATTGTTGACGAGAACGTTCAGCTTCCCGAATCGTGCAATTGCCGCATCGACGGCGTGACGCCAATCATGACGGTTCGTGACGTCGAGGCGCGCGTACATCGCTGCGTCACCGAGCTCCGCCTCAACGGCGAGGCCCTCTTCATCACGCACGTCGCCTAGCACCACGCTCGCTCCCTGCGCCACCATCGCACGCGCGAAGCTTGCGCCCATCCCGCGTGCAGCGCCCGTCACCAGTGCAACTTTGCCGACGAGTCTGTTTCCTTTTGGATAATCGACGGATCCCATTGCACGAGGATCGCCGCGATCCAGCTGACAGAGACGTGAGATCTGTAGCCGATCTGATACCCTGGGGGGTATGTGTAGACGAGTGGCATGTAACAAATGTGGCAAGGCGGATTGGGCCGGATGCGGCGCCCACGTCGAACAGGTACTGGGCGACGTGCCGGTTGCAGACCGCTGCAATTGTCGCAACTCCGGGGCTGCAGCCACCACGCGTGGCGGTGGGTTGAAGAAACTCTTCGGCCGACGCTGAGGACTACTTCTCGCGGCGCGGGCCGAAGAAGATGAGGTAGAGGGCTCCGACACCGATGAGAGACGTACCGATCCACATGGATGTGATCCATCCGTCGACGAATGCATGCCGAGCGGCGTCGATGATGCGCGCCGCATCATTTCCGGCGTTGGCGGCGACACCGAATGCGCTCGCCAAGCCATCGCCTACGGGTTCGCGCACCGCGTCGGGAAGATCGGCAAGTTTCGAGTCCACCGATGAGCGGTAGCTGGCGCTGAGAATCGACCCGAGAAGCGCAACCCCGACCGATGCGCCGAGTTCACGCGTCGTGTCGTTGATGGCGGATGCAACACCCTGCTTTTCGGGTGGCAGACACTCGGTGATCGCCTCGGTTGCCGGAGTCATGGCAAGACCCAAGCCGAGCCCAATGAGGATGAGGCCGGGGAAAATCGCCGAGTAACCGCGCTCGACCGATGCAAACGACGCCATGAAGACGAGGCCCGCGGCGAAGGACAGTAAACCGGCCGTCATCGTGGCGCGTCGGCCGAAGCGAGCGGCCACCTTCGGGGCAACCGTCGACAACGGCATCAGCATGAACATCATCGGCAACATGGCGCTCGCCGAACGCAGCGACGACCAACCAAGCACCGCCTGAAAGAACGGAAAAAGCACGAGGAAGATGCCGAACATCGCGGAGAAAATGATGACGAGACCGACCGTCGACGAAGCGAGACGACGATCGCGGAACAGCGATACGTCGAGAAGCGGATCCGCATGGCGACGCTCGACGACGATGAATGCAACGATCGAGACCACGCCGACGATCAGCCCCGCAAGGGTGAGCACGTCGGTCCATCCGCGCTCGGGCCCCTCGTGAACTCCGAAAACGACGCCTCCGACCGCGAGTGCCGAAAGTATCGACCCGGCGACGTCGAACGGATGGTTCCCCTTGTCGCGCGACTCGGGCGCGAAACGCGTGGTGACGACGAGAGAAATCGCAACGAGTGCGAGTGGCATCGCGAAAATCCAACGCCACGACAGCACGTCGATCGCAGAGGCCGAAACGAAGAGGCCGATCATGCCGCCCCCGCCCGCGAAGCCCGCCCAGATGCCGATCGCTTTGCTGCGACTCTCCGGAGGAAAGCTGGAGGTGATGATCGACAACGTGACGGGCATGATCATTGCGGCGCCAACGCCCGCAACGACTCGTGCCGCGATCATCGTCGCCGCGGAATTTGCGAACAACGCACCAACCGTTGCCGCGCCGAACAGCACGAGTCCGATGACGAGAATCTTCTTGCGTCCCCAGCGGTCACCGATTGCCCCAACCGGCAAGAGGCACGCAGCGAGGGTGAGCGTGTAGGAGTTGATTATCCACAGCACGCCGATCTGCGATGCGCGCAGGCCGGTGGCCATCTGCTGTTGGGCCACGTTGAGGCCCGACATTGCGGCGATGACGGCGACGAGCGCCGTGATCATGCCGATCAGGATGAAGCGCAGCGTGCGCGCATCATGAATGAGTTCGTCGTGCTCGACGTTTGATTCGGGTACGGCGCTGTTCATGCGCCACCGAACCTAGGACATCATCGAGTCGTCGACCCAGCTTCCATGGAAACCGAAGGGCACGCGCTGGGGCAGGTGCACGCGTGCAACCGGCGCCTTTGCCATGTCGGATGCGTCGAGAATGACGAGCTCGGACGTTTCGGTGTCGCTGTAGTACACGAAACCCATTGCGTAGCCCTCGTCTTCGCCGGCCTTGTCGGAATCCTGCACGAAAACAAATTCACCGGGGTGTCCGTACGCACCGAAGTCGTGAACCGTCTTCGATCCGTCCTTCATGTCGTACTTGGCGACGACACCGGCCGAGTCCATTGCGCCGACCTTCGCATCGCGCGCGCCCGAAGCCCAGCCGTAGCGGTGCTTCAGGCCAACGACGCGGTCGTCGACGCGCGGGAAGCCGTGCGCCCAGTCGTCGTACTGCTGTTCGCGGACCGCTCCGGTCTTCAGGTTGAACGTCCAGCGCCACATGTACGACGGGTCGAAGTCGTCCATCGACTTCTTCCACATCGTGGCGTGACGGCCGACGTCGCAGATCACCTCATCACCCTCGACGTACGAGTTGAGCGGATGGAAGACGTAGCACGGGTCGACCTCGAACCAACGAATGTCGGCGTCGGTTCCCATGCGGGGCATGATGCCGATGCGCGCACCGTAGGTGTCGTCCCAACCGATCGGCGGCAAACCCTGGGCGATCTTGTCGAGGTCGAACACGACGGGCAGGTCCATGAAGATCGCGTGGTCGCGAGTGATCATGAAGTCGTGCATCATCGTGCCCTTCGGCGTGGTGATGGGGGCCGAGTGAACGAGCTGACCCTTCGCGTCGAGCACGTGGTAGGTCACGTACGGTGCGATTGCCGAGTATCCGAAGAAGTGGAGCTCATTCGTCACCGGACAAAGCTTCGGGTGCGCAGTGAATGCGGTGGTCAACTTGCCGCCGAAGTCGTCGCAACCCATTGTTTCGAGATCGCGCGACAGCTCCCAGGGGAAGTGTCCCTCTTCGAGAGCCCAGATGCGACCGGCATGACCGAGAACGTGGGTGTTCGCCGCGC
>Ga0315902_10012416_pt1 | contig 11082 bp, 9 predicted proteins | sample LakEriMetagenome_9_FD_203523 | JGI IMG/M metagenome (GOLD analysis project Ga0315902, IMG submission 203523) | Freshwater fungal communities from buoy surface, Lake Erie, Ohio, United States - Buoy 12 MA117 | ecosystem: Environmental > Aquatic > Freshwater > Lake > Lake biofilm | place: USA...
GTTGCAGCATACCCCCCTGTTATAAAACCTAAAAAATACTTATCCTGATTAGTTTTTTTGGATTACGCGATAAGTTAAGAAGAGCAGTTCATGAGATATAAAATAATGCTGAAATATTAAGATTTTAATATTTGCAGTAAATACAGATTGCCTTCCGGCTCTCGCTTTGTTAATATTTATTTTATAATTAACAATTAGTTTAGGTTTGGAGGGTGTATGGGAGTAGAGATAATTTGTGCAAATGTTTTAGCCAAAGTTGGTGAAAAACTGTTGGGTTCGGGCGTATCTCGAAATCCTAATCATTCTTTAAGTACTGTTTCAAATCCGAGGCATGAAGTTAATCGCAATGCTGGTATTTCTTTAGCGCGTACAAGTTAATTATTATCAAATACTAAGAGGTAGTTTCTTTTTAATAACAAGCATACAAGGGAGTTTGCAGGGATGAATTTATTTGAATCAAGGTTTTCTACAGATCGCTTTTGGGGTTCCAAGCGTAAGTCATGTCCTAAAAAGAAAGTTTTGGATAAAAAAGTTTGCGGAGGGTATGGGAGGAAAATGTTTTGACCGCCAGTAATTGGCTATAAATGGGCTTGAATACTATAGCAAATCACCTCTTTTCAGCCGTTGTCCATTAAGCCAGTCACTGGCCCTCTGCGCCATTTTACCTTGAGGTTTTAAACTTAAAATTTCAAGTATTCCTTCTTGAGTTTGAATACAAATAGATCCAAGGTCTTTTTTAAGATCCACTATTGATCCGGGTTTTAGACCAGATTCATCTTGGGCTACTTTGGTTTCTAGTAAGATGATTTTATCATCGCCGCGCATAAAATACGCTCCAGGCCAAGGATACGTGCCTCTTACTAAGTTATGAATATTTATGGCAGAATTTTTTTTGGTGATTAAAAAATCACTTTGTTTTGGGTTGGCGGATTTGTAATTTAGCTCCTGAGCTTGAAACTCAATATGACCAAGGTTTTTATCCATAAAAGGAGCCAGGGTTTTTTCGGTTAGTAATTCTGGTTGTTTTTGGGGCTTAATGTTTTTAAACTCCCTAATAGTTTTCAGCATCAGTTCTGAACCTAGCTCTGCAAGCTGATTTGAGATGCTATTGGCTTTTTGATCGTTATCAAAAGTCATCTCGGCTTTCAACAGTACATCACCGGTATCAACTCCAATATCAGAGAGCATAGTTGAGACTCCGAGGGTTTTTTCACCATGAATTATTGACCAATTAATGGGGGCAGGTCCTCTGTAATCCGGTAGCAGAGAAGCATGCAGGTTTATGACAGGGGCGATATTAAGAATTTCGGATTTTATGATCTGCCCGTAAGCGCAGGTAATAATAAAATCTGGACGCATATTTTTTAAGTCTTGGATCAACACGGTATCCTGATTGAGTTTCTCAGGTTGGTAAATTTTTATGCCATGCTCGAGTGCTAGAGTTTTGACTAGGGGGGCTGTTAGGATTTGCTTGCGCCCGGTCGGTTTATCGGGTTGGGTGACCACGGCTAAAACTTTTATGTCTGGGGCTTGAAGAAGCTTTTCAAGAGTCGGTATTGCAAAATCAGGAGTACCAAAAAATACGATGTTGTGGATATTATTTGAATCTTTGAGTTCCATGGACGCTAAGATTCTAACATGTCACTCTTGAACTGCTCTCTTTAATTGTGCATCAGCCTTGAAAAGTCTTTTATTAGCATAGCAAATTCGTTTTTTTTGAGTAGGGGTAAGCAGGGGGGGTTAAGAAAACAAATAAGTATTCGCTCATCTTGGTATTTCAAATATTCATGTGAAATTAAGAAGACCAGTTCAAGAAACATTTGTAATTAGAATTCATCTATATATATAGTGCCTTAATTGGCTCTACTTTTCATGCTTAAAAACCCCTACTACACCCAAGCTTCTACTCTAAAATTTAATCCCTTAAAATATATCGGGTTTGTTCTAGCGATTGTTTTTTGGTGTTATCCGGTGCAGGCTCTTGAATCTGTTCGTGATACTTACCAGGCTATTCCGAATCTAAGTTTTACAAGCTTGGTTGACTATCAAAACCAGCGACCAAAAGCTAATCAGCTATTATATGCTAATCACGCTGGAACAGATTATAGTCCTATCAAGCTAGAAGCCTCACTGGAAGAGCCTTTTATAATTGATTTGGAAAATATAATAGCACTTGCTATTGAGAATAATATTAATCTTAACTTGGCTCGCTTAGATACTAAAATGTCTAATTGGAAATTTTGGCAAAAATTTGCAAACGCCCTTCCTGACATCCAACTGCGAGCGTCATCACAAAAACGAGATGGTACTTTTTATTTAAATTCTCAGTTCCAAAGAGAGATTAATGAAACTATTACCAACGCTGGAGTTAGAATTAATTATCGAATTTTTGATGGTGGTACCACAAGCTTTTTAGCGATGGCAGAAAAATATTACCGTTCATCAGTCTCGGAGCACGAAAAAGCAGTCTATCAGCAGATCTTACTTGATTCGGTCACTTACTATTTCGATCTTCTGCAAGCACAAACATCTCTTTTTGCTCAGCTAAAAGCTTTTGAAGCAGCTAAGAGTAATTTAGACCTTTCTGAAAAATTTCTAAAAGCTGGTACTGGCACTAAATACGATGTTTTGCAAGCTGAATCTATTCTTGCCCAGGCTCAAAGATTGATGATAGAAAGAGAGGCTAATTTTAGAAATGCTCAAATCAATCTTGCAATCCATCTAAATCAAGCCCTTGAAACACCCTATTTGATTGATAAAAATACGATTGATGTGATCAGGATTGTTGATGAGGATATGCCTATAAAAGATATTTTACGCTCGGCTTTTCAAAAAAATCCTAATATAATTAGTGCTCTTAAAGCTAAGCAAGGCGCTTATAAAGAGGGTTTGTCGTCAGCTGGAGAGTTTTTGCCTAAGCTTGATATCTACGCTGATTTTCTTGGAGCTGGTGAAAACTTTGGGGATTTAGTCGGCATAACTACATTGGGGTTTGATGCTAGTTATAGTATTGGTGATGGTTTGGGGCTTACAGCTTTTAGTAAAGCAATGGAATCAAAAACAAAAGTCCAGAAGGCGAAGCTTGAATACGCTCGTGAGCTTCAAGGTATTGAAATGGGTCTAAGAGCCTCGTACATCAATCTTCAAAAATCCAGATCAATAGTTTATGCTTCTCAAAAAGAATTGCAAGCAGCACAAGAAGCTGTTAGGCTTTCTAAAATCCGCTACCAGAATGGGCTTGAGATTTTTGCTAATTTGATCGAAAAAGAAAAAGAACTTATACAAGCGGAGTTGAGCTTGATTAACAGTACGGCTAGTTATAATGTAGCGCAAGCTGAGCTTGCCTATAACATGGGAATTATAGAAGTAAAAAATATTTTAGGGACGATATAGTGGATAAGAAAAAAATCAAATCCTTAGATCTATTAAATTGCACAGGTTCAGGTCTGGGAGAGCTTTTGGGTCAAGTGAATTCAGAACTTAATTTCAAAAGATTTTTTCAAATTTTGCTTTTGGGTAATTATCAAGATCTTGAAAAAGAATTTAATAAGTCACCTGATTTGATAGATACGCCCAAAATTAAAGCTTTATTTTTGTTAAATTTGATTTTGCAAGGTATTCCTCTTAAACATCATCATATTTCAATGAGACCCTCTCAAGAATTCATTTTAGACGCTTTAGCTTATGAACTTATTGAGGTTTTTAAGATGTTAAAAGCTCATAAACACTCACTAGAAGTCAATTTTTATAAGTATTTAGAGGTTTTACCGTCTCTTGTGATTTATTATAGTGACTACTTGCTCAAAGATAGCTATTGGGGGAATCAAGAAAGCTCGGAAGCTTTAAACTCAATCCTGGAGATGGTTTGGGTCTATCTTGATGATATTAATTGTTGGAAATTTATGAATCAGGATTTAAATTCCCAGCGTCATAGATTAACAGCGCTCTTCCATAGAAGATCCATGAATAAAGAATTGGCAGAAAATGCACTTGTGAAGTATCGAGAGCAATTCACGCCAGACTTGCAGGCAAAAATAAAAATCAATTCTATCGATCTTACGCAAAAATTTTCCGGGATTCAAGTTTTGGAAAATATCGAAAATATATATAATGAAATCGCTTCAATTCAGTCTGAAATCATGACAAGGACTGGGATTGATTTGGATTCTTGTTTTTATTATTCTTGTAATGATTGTTGTGCTAAGGATTTTCCTACAGTTTCTTTACTTGAGTTTTTGTATATCAAAAATTGGTTTCAAGCTAATAAAATTGACATGAAACCCTTTGTTGATAATGCTTTGAAAATCCAAAAGCAACATCAAGAAGTTTTTGGAGAGCCTATGAAAATTGTTGATCAAACAAAATCAAACTCTCAAGAAGAAAATCCTTTTGGACTTCAATTTAGATGTCCTTTTTTAGGTGCTGAAAATGTTTGTCAGGTCTATGCTGCCCGCCCGTTGGTTTGTAGGTCTTTTGGAATTTCAACTATTGACGGATCTAGTGTGCAAGCTTGTAAATATTACCTAACTCAATATCAGTACAATTCTAGTCCGCGCAATGAGCGCGATGTATTTAGCTCCATGACTACTACGCATATGTTTGGTGAGGCTAATGAATTGCTTGCAAAAGACCATGGCTTAGAAGGTATGAAACAGCCCGTAGGCACTCTTGTGGCTTGGCTGAGTCAGATGTCTTTGGAATAGGAGTTTATCTCTTTATACCAATTGCTAATCCATCTTGAATTGTTATTATTAAAGAGTCAAAACCCTGATGAATAGAGAGTTTGTCATTAAATTTTTGAATTGCTAATGTTTGGTTATCTGGGTTTTCGGTATTGAGGACTTTACCATCCCAAAGACAATTATCCGCTATTAAAACTCCTCCACTAGGAAGCAATGAATAAGCAAGGTCTAGATAAAGAGGGTAATTGGCTTTATCAGCATCAATAAATATCATGTCAAAAATTTGATTTTCATTTTTGAATTTATTCATCAAATCTAGTCCAGCACCTTGCTGGACGTTTACAAGATACTCAAGACCTGCAATCTGAAAATATTTTTTGATAATCTTACATTGTTTTTCTGAAATCTCAATACAATCCAATCTATGACCTGGTTCTTTGCTTTCGAGCTTTTGAAGGGCACGGGCGATCCAGATAGAGCTATACCCAAAATAACTTCCAAGTTCCAGGACTCTACGTGGTTTATGAAGTTGAATAAGTAAGCTCAAGAATTTGCCTTGATCTGGTCCGATATTCATCATAGGACCGCCCCCGGCTAGCTGGTCTTGAAGAATTTGCTTAAGTAAATCGTCTTCAGGGGCGAAGCGGGTGGAGATGTAGTTTTGGATATTATCTCGAAAGTCGGACATTGATGGATTCTAATTTTGAACTGCTCTCTTTAATTTATCACAAAGTTTAAAATAACTAATAAGGTCTTATTAATTTCAATTTAAATAAATAGAACCTAAGGTTATTTATAAAAAGCCATAAAAGCAAGGCCCAGATTGATATTTTTTTAGAAATGAAAAATTAAGGAGAGCAGTTAAAAAGAGGGACTAATGTATATACGCTCAACTGTCTTTTTTCTGTTTTTTTAATTTATCAAGTCCTTGTTTAACTTTCTTTTCAAGCTCTTTTTCTTTTTTTAGAGTAAGTGACCAAAGATTAGCAACTTCTTCTTCAGCAAATCTTTCAGCTTCAATTAAAAAGTCTCTAAGTGGTGTAATAGCAACATTCTCAATTGTTTCACGAATATTACTAACCACATGATGCTCATGATCAGATACTTCTACATTGTATTCTTTATCGCGTTCTTCATCTACTCTGTCGCTATCGTTATATTCACTAATTTTTGATCCTTGCTTAAGTTTTATTAATTGTGCGATCAATTTAGCAATCTCTGCAAGCATGACTGGGGATTGCTGAATTTGCGGGTTCTGAAGTGCAATCAGTAAGTTGGTTACAGCAGGATTAGCTCGCATGCTGATAAAAGCAGATTTATTATTTACCAACCAAGAAGCAAATTCTTTTGGACTGGTAACCAAGGGGGTCACAGGTATAGGTAAGCTCGAAGCCGCTCCTGAAGCGCCATCTCGGCTAAAAAACAATGCTTTAGCGGTGCGGGTACTTTGGTCTTGAGTTTGGACAAATTTATCATTAACCTCTTTGATTATTGGTTTAAAAGCTGCCTCTAATTGTTTTTCAGTGTTTGCATTAGCACTACGGGAGCGCAATTCATCAAACAGGGTAGATTTTTTTACATCATTTTCTTGATTGGTTTGAAAGTATTGAATGAGGAAATTCTTCATCTCAGAGAAGGTCCCTGCTTGTCCACTAGCAAGTAGTTTGCGCACAAGTCTACTTGCAACCATTTCAGAGACTCCCATGCGACTTGCTACTAATTTGATCATTGGCATCAAATCACGTTCCGATGCGCTTCCGGATTTCATATCCATTAATTCAGCAGTTTCACCTGAGTATCGATTAGGGGTATTGAGGCCAGCTTGATAAGAACTTTGCAGATTTGCAAAAGAGTTAAAGGGGGTAATATTATTATTTATGTTTATTTCGTTCATCGACGCAATAGCGTCCTTCGCAAGAAGTTTAATCTTACTTTTTAATATTTCGCTTATTAATATTATACCACATTTTTAACCTAAAATGAACTATTTTTAATTTAAGTTAAAAAAGTGGCTGTAATACGGGTTTTTCTCTTGCTAATTTGCCCTAATCTATAGTATTTTGCTATAAGGTTCCTTTGTTTGGAACCGTGAAAATCTTAAAGGAGAAAAGACCTCATGAACAAAGGTGAATTAGTTGCAAAAATTTCTGAAGATCTTGATCTAACTCAAAAACAAGTTGATCAAGTTGTAACAGCGTTACTTGAAGAAATTAAAGATCAAGTAGCAAAAGGTGAAAAGATCACATTGACTGGCTTTGGTGTTTTCCAAAAACGTAGTCGCAAAGGTAGAACCGGTAGAAACCCAAGAACTGGCGAAGAAATCAAAATCCCAGCTTCTAGCGTTCCTGCTTTCTCAGCTGGTAAGCAATTCAAAGATACAGTAAAAGCTAAGTAGTTTTGACTTTATTAAAAAAAATTGGCTAAAGTGATTTAGTCTGTTAAGGCCCAGGTTTAATAGCCTGGGCTTTTTTTTGTTGAACCTAGTCCAAAGAACCAAAAATGTAGTAAAATCAATGTTTGTGAGCATTTCGCTCAAATTTTAAAATGAAAGATTTATTTAGAACTGGCGGTAAAATTAACGAAATTTCAATTCGTGATGAAATGAAACAGAGTTTTATTGACTATGCGATGTCGGTGATTGTTAGTCGTGCTCTGCCTGATGTGCGCGATGGTTTGAAGCCTGTTCATAGAAGAGTTCTTTATGCCATGCATGATATGGGCATGTACCCAGATAAGCCTTTTAAGAAGTGCGCCCGTATTGTCGGGGAAGTGCTTGGTAAATACCACCCCCACGGTGATACCGCCGTCTATGACACCCTGGTGCGCATGGCACAGCCGTTTAGCTCTCGTTACCCCACTATAGACGGTCACGGCAATTTTGGAAGCTTAGATGACGGCCCAGCGGCGATGAGATATACCGAAGCTAAATTACAGAAGGTTTCTGTGGATATTTTGGCTGATATTGAATCAAATACTGTTGATTTTACTGATAATTTTGATGGATCTTTAAAAGAGCCAAAAGTTTTACCTACTAAAATTCCTATGCTGTTGGTTAACGGCACCACTGGTATCGCTGTGGGTATGGCTACAAATATTCCACCTCATAATTTAACGGAAGTTATGCAGGGTTTAATCGCCATGATTGATAAACCGGATATCTCAATCAAAGATCTAAACAAAATTATAAAAGCACCAGATTTTCCATCTGGATGCAGTATTGTAGGCACCAAGGGCATTGTGGATGCTTTTACTACTGGTAAAGGCTCGATCACTCAGCGCGGCACTTACAAAATCGAGGAGATAACCAAGGGTAAAACCTCGTCACAGACAGCGATTATCATTACTGAGCTTCCATATTTAGTAGGAGCTGAGTCCTTTATTACTAAGGTCGCTGATCTAGTTAGAGATGAAAAAATTACTGGTATAGCTGATGCTAATGATGAGTCGGGCCGTGATGGAACCCGCGTGGTGATTAAGCTCAAGCGTGATGCTAATCCGCAAGTGGTCCTGAATAACCTTCTTAAATTCACACCGCTTCAACAAAATTTTGCAGTTAATGTAGTTGCACTTATTAACGGAAAGCCGCGTCAATTGGGAATCATAGAAATTCTAAAAGAATTTATTGAGTTTAGAGTTGAGGTTGTAACTCGCAAGGCGCAGTTTGATTTAGACAAGGCAGAGGCTCGCCACCATATCTTAGAAGGCTTATTGATTGCGATTGGTGATATTGATAAAGTAATTAAACTCATCAAAAATTCAGCAAACACAGAAGAAGCTCGTGATGGTTTGATGTCTAAATTCCAGCTTAGTGAAAAACAAGCTGGAGCTATCCTTGAGATGCAACTCCGCAGATTGACTGGATTAGAGCAGGATAAATTAGAAAAAGAGAAAAAAGAACTCGAAAAAACTATCAAGGCTCTCAAAAAACTTCTATCTAGCCGTGATTTAATTTTGGATGAAATTAAAAAACAATCTCAAGAAATTATTGAACAGTATGGTGATCAACGCCGCACTAAGATTGTGGTTGATCACGGTGATATGAGCATGGAGGATTTAATCGCTGATGAGAAAATGGCAGTTTTTGTTACTAGCCAAGGTTATATCAAGCGTATTCCATTAATCACATTTGAGCGCCAACGCCGTGCTACAAAAGGCAAAGGTGGCATTAAAACTCGTGATGAAGATGATTTGGAGCACTTCTTTGTAACATCGATGCATGATACTTTGTTATTCTTCACAGATAAAGGACAGGCTTACTCTACTAAAGTCTATGATATTCCAGAAGGCTCAAGACAGGCTAAGGGACAGGCTTTGGTGAATTTTATTAGTATTAGACCTAGTGATAGAATTACAGCAGTAATCCCAGTAAAGGTTTTTGATGAGGGTACTTATTTAAGTATGCTCACCAAGCAAGGTACGATTAAAAAGACCACTCTGTCTGAGTTTGAGGCAGTTAGAAAATCTGGAATTATCGCTATTGGGCTTGATTCTGGCGACAAGCTTGCTTGGGTCAGAATTTCCGATGGGACAAAAAGCTTTATTTTAGGAACTAAAGATGGTATGGTCATTCGCTATAGCGAAGACGAAGTCAGACCTATGGGCCGCGCGGCAAAAGGCGTTAAAGCGATTAGCCTTAGAGAGGGAGATGAGCTAGTTGGTTTTGATATCGTTGATTCTGATAATGAGGATGTGAATCTTCTGGTTGTTACTAATGATGGTTTTGGTAAGCGAGTAAAAATCGGCGAGTTTAGAGTACAAGGCAGAGGAGGATTGGGTCTGATTGGTACTAAATTTAAGACTGCTAAATCTAAATTAGCGACAATTCGTGTAGTTGGTCCTAACGATGAGTTTATAATTGCTACTGCTAATGGTGTAGTTGTAAGGCAAAAAGTAAGCGAGATTTCTTTCCAGAGCCGTATGGCGACCGGTTCTTGCGTGCAAAGGCTTGAAGATAATGATGAGGTTGTTTCTGTAACTCCGATTATTAATCCTGATGAAGATGAGGCTGTTTTAGCTGCTGAAGGTTTAGCTAATGCTGCTGACGGATCTGAGCAATTAAGCTTAGTTGCGCTCGGTGACTCAGATTTGCCGCTTGATGAAGAGCCGTTTGAGGATTTATAAAATCATTTTGTGATTGCTATGGTTGATAGGAATAAAAAATTTAGGATCGCTATTGATGCAATGGGGGGCGATTATGCTCCTCTTGAAATAGTTAAAGGCGGTATTGAAGCGGCTCAGCTGCCGGGTATTCATGTGATCCTAGTCGGGAAAAAAGCTATTATCGAAGATTTGGTTAAGCAAGAATCTCCTAGAGGAGTTCAACTTGATCTTGAGATTTATGATGCACCAGGTGATATACCCATGGATGAAAAGAATCCTGCTCGTGCTGTCAAACGTGGTCACGATGCCAGTGTTGTAGTTGCTAACCAATTAGTTGCCGAGGGGAATGCTGATGCTGTGGTCGCGGCTGGACATACGGGTGCGGCGACTGCTTCTTCACTTTTTACTCTTGGTAGAATAGAGGGTTTTGAGAGACCATGTATTTGTACTTTGATCCCAACGATTACCGGTAAGATGTTTTTGATTGATGGTGGCTCTAATATCGAGACCACTCCTGAGCAGATGGTTCAATCTGCCTTAATTGGTAGTATACTAGCTAAGATTATTTTAAAAATTGATAATCCTAGAGTGGGCTTGCTTAATGTGGGCGAAGAAGAAGGTAAGGGTACGGATAGATACAAGCAGGCTTATGATCTTTTGAAAAATTATCAGCGAATAAATTTTATTGGTAACGTAGAAGGAAAAACAATCATAGACAGTATTTGCGATGTTGCGATCTGTGATGGTTTTACTGGTAATATTCATCTTAAAGCTCTTGAAGGTGGTCTAAAAGCTATGGCTGCGGCTGTGCAAAATCAAATTAAAAAATCAGGACCTTTAGCGATGCTTGCTGGATTGACTTTAAAATCCTTAGGAGTTTTTGATAGAATAAAAGCTCATTTTCATCCTAATTCCTTTGGTGGAGCGCTTTTAGGCGGGGTGAATGGTGTTTCTATAATTTCTCATGGGAGTTCTAATGCTGAGGCGATTAAGAATGCTTGCGTTCATGCTCGGGTTTTGTTGGAGCATGATATTATTGCCAAAGTGACCAACCTTTAACTGCCCTCCTTAACTTATTAAAGTACTTTTGACCCCTTTTATTCTTTCCGGTCCCTGAGCCAGAATGAGGGGCATGAAACACCCCAAAAAACGCACTACCCTATGCCCCTACTGCAATTCAAGTGAAAAAATCCAAAAACGTGGTTTTTTCATACGCACATCGGATAAGAAAAAAATCCAAAAATACTATTGCCTATCCTGCTCAAAGCATTTCTCTGAGCAGACTTTAAGCTATGATTAT
>Ga0315902_10012417_pt1 | contig 11081 bp, 1 predicted proteins | sample LakEriMetagenome_9_FD_203523 | JGI IMG/M metagenome (GOLD analysis project Ga0315902, IMG submission 203523) | Freshwater fungal communities from buoy surface, Lake Erie, Ohio, United States - Buoy 12 MA117 | ecosystem: Environmental > Aquatic > Freshwater > Lake > Lake biofilm | place: USA...
TTTCCGTCACCCCCTCGTCGCCCCCTCTCTTTTTGACGGTGAATGGATTCAAAATGGCGGACATAGAATTACTGAGGCGCGTTGTATCAAGCGAAGATGGCTGGTACTGCGTCGTGGGAATAGATAAGAACGATAAAGTTAAGCAGACTTTTCATAAAACACTCGAAGAAGTGCAATCGCAGGCTGAGCAGAACGTACAAGACAAATTCAATACGTTCTTTGCGCTTGGTAAATTTAAAACCGACGACAACCGCAAGGTTGAGAACGTTGGCTGGATGCAAGCCTTTTTCTTAGACATTGATTGCGGTCCCGCTAAGGCCGCACCTGATAAGCATGGGCGTATTCAAGGTTACATAGATCAGACTACCGGCATTATGGCTGTCAAGGATTTATGCAAAATCCTCAAGTTACCAAAACCCACGATTGTTAACTCAGGTCGTGGTATCCATGTCTATTGGCCGCTTACCGAATCAGTTGATGTAAGCAAATGGCTACCTGTGGCGCAAACATTTAAAGCCCGATGCGTTGAGGCCAACATCATTGTTGACCCCGCAGTACCGGCAGATGCCGCTCGTGTGTTGCGTATACCCGATACTCTTAATTTTAAAGATGACCCTGCGTCAGCAGTTATCTTAGAAGGCATCAATCCGCATACGGCACCAATGGCGTTTGAGGACTTTGCCGCGTTGATGGGACCTTTGGTTCCTACTAGACCAGCGCATCTACCTAAACAACTGGATGACTTTACAAAGGCCATGCTTGGCAACCGGCAGTCACGGTTCAAAATTATTGTAGACAAGACATTGGCGGGCGAAGGGTGCGCTCAGCTTGAGTACATTGCAGACAACCAAGATGCCATCGAGGAACCACTATGGCGGGCGGGGCTGTCCATTGCTAAGCATTGCGTTGATGGCGATAAAGCCATTCACATGATTTCAAAGCAGCACCCAGACTACAGTGCCGCGGCGACAGAACGCAAAGCACAGAACATCAAGGGCCCCTATACGTGCGAAACGTTTAACGATTACCGCCCTGGCGTTTGTACATCGTGCCAGCACTGGCAGAAGATTAAATCTCCTATCACGATTGGTCACGAGATTGCCCGTGCTGAACCGGATGAACCTATACCCATAGTGGGGGCGGATGGCATTACCGCTGAGTTTGTTGTGCCCGCTATCCCTTCGTTGTATTTTCGTGGGCGTAACGGCGGCATCTATCGCACTGTAAAGAAAGGTGAGATGGACGAGGACTCCGAAGATGGCGGCGAAGAAAAGGTCATCTGTGTGTACGAGTACGACCTATTCGTCATGAAGCGTATGTTTGATCCCGCAGCGGGCGAAACTCTTTTATTACGCTTGTCGCTACCACGCGACGGAGCCAAGGAATTTACGATATCAACCGAAGCCTTGTTAGGTAAGGATGAGTTTCGTAAAACGGTGTCATTTCATGGGGTGCTAGCTAAGCCCTCTCAAATGGCGAATATTCTTAACTACGTTATAGATTGCGCAAAAGAAATGCAAGTATCACAAGAGGCAGAAATTATGAGAGTTCAATTTGGTTGGTCGGAAGAGAACGACAAGTTTATTTTAGGTACGCGGGAGATCGGCCCGAGTTACGTACGCTACAGCCCCCCGTCTAAAGCTACTAAAGATTTGGCTCCGCACATGCGGGCTGTGGGTGATCTTGAAGAGTGGAAGAAAATTATCAATGTGTACAACATGCCTGGGTTTGAGCCCCACGCCTTCGCGGTAGCCTCCGCCTTTGGTGCGCCCCTGCTCAAGTTTATGGGTGTTCGCGGTAGCGTGATCAACTTGCTTAACAACCGTTCCGGTACAGGCAAGTCAACTATCCTTGAAGTTATGAACAGCGTGTGGGGTCACCCTAATCACATGATGCTTCAATGGAAAGACTCCATGGCCGTCAAGCTACACCGCATGGTCGTGATGAACAACCTGCCGCTGGCTGTTGATGAGGTTACCAAGATGTCCGGTGATGACTTCTCTGATCTTGCTTATAGCGTGACGCAAGGTGCGCCGCGTCGCCGCATGAAGGCATCCGCCAACGAAGAGCGCGAAGCCCAAGGGTTTTGGGCTACCATCATGGTCTGCTCATCCAACGCCAGCATGACTGACAAACTGCAAGCCCTGAAGTCTACGTCTGAGGGTGAGTTGATGCGCCTGATGCAGTACCGTATTGACCCAACAGACAACTTGACCAAAGCCGAAGCTAAGATCATATTTGGGGGGCTACAGCGCCACTATGGTTTGGCAGGGGGTATCTACGCTCAGTACTTAGTTCAGAACTTGGAAGAAATTATTGATAGCTGTATGCAAACACAGGCTATCTTTGACAAAAGGGCTCAGATTGAAACCCCCGAGCGGTTTTGGTCGGCTACCGCTGCCGTTAATTTAACGTCTATGACCATTGCAAGAAACCTTGGCCTTTGGGATATTGACCCCCCACGAGTCATGAACTGGGCTGTTAACCAGATTGGTAACATGCAAGATGAGTCAAGGCTTGGCCAAACTGACTACGCCGCCATCGTCGGTGAGTACCTGCTCAAGCACAACGCCAACACACTGGTTATCAACCGCCACAGCACGTCTAAGTCTGGTATTGCCGCTACACCTATCTCTATGCCCCGTGGGGCTATTCTCGTTCGTTTTGAGCCCGATACAAAGCTTATTCACGTACTGCGTACATCCCTCAAAGAGTTCTGCGTAGAGCGTCAGATTACGTTCAGTGATCTACTTGATAAACTGTTTAAGGAAGGTTCGTTTGTTCAATCCAGCCGTGTACGCCTTGATGCTGGTACAGATATGCAGTCCCCGCCTGTGGAAGCATTGTTGTTTGATGCCGACAAGTTAGGGATTATACCTAGCGCCGCTGGCGATGAAGGTTGATGGGGTAACTTACGAGATAGATTGGACCGAGTTCCGCATAGGGAGCTCGTTCTTTATACCGTGTGTTGGCGTCACCACAGGGAAACAGCTTATAGAACGCAAGATGAAACGCCTGGGATTTGCAGTCATCGTAAAAATAGTTATTGAAGACAACGTAAAAGGCTTGCGCGTCTGGCGAAAGAAGAAGTAAACTAACCCCAACAGTCCTTGGTTGGGTTGTTAGTTGCCTTTGAATCCTTGATGAAGTGAAGAGATTACCCCGCTAGGGAAACTTAGCGGGGTTTTTTTAATCCGCGTTGTTCTCGGATATGGCGTCAACGTAGTTGGGTCCACCCAGCACGCCGCGCATCTTCTTGTCAATGTACAGGCCGTGGTCTGTTTGCGCAGATTTATTCATGCGATCTAGGATTGATCTTACGATTGCATCAGCGGGTATGGCCACACTGCTATGTTTGTCGTTGAACTTGTAAATCTTCTCCAGCGCTTTGTCAGTAACATCCGCATCGCCAGACATAAAACCAAGCGCAAACAGGTTCAGAAGGTTGGTGCGTTCTTTTTGCACCGCAACCTCTTGGCCTTTGATTTGAATGTTAAAGAACTGACGTTCTGCAAGTTCGGCGTTACGGAGACCCAGAGACTGCATCACCAAGTAGAACGGCCCCATCTCTTCCATCAGTGGGTCGCCCTTAAGGGTAGTTGCACCTTCTCTGCCGTAGCGGATGGCAGTCATTGGTGCCTTAGCAAAGGCGGGCAGTATGGACTCAATTGCCCGGTCAGTTTGGCCTTCATTGTATAACTGCGTAGCACGAGCCGCAGTAACAGTTAGTCCCACTGTGGGACCTAGCAGGTCTACCAAGAACGACTGCAAGGCTTCTACTTCGTCTTGGTTCTTGCGGCTATCGCGGAACCACATGTCGTCTAGCTTAGTACGGCTAGCAATATCAATACCGGCGGCGTTACCAATACCTCGAGTAAGCATGGTTCCGACGTTAACACCAAACGTATTGATTGCCCAGTTTATAAACTCTATCTCAAAGTCAAATGGCTCTTCGTCATCGCTTAGCCCGTTGACCACAGCGTTTGCAATGCTTGCCACGGTTGAGAAGCCCCAGATGCCAGTTATGCCTGAGAATATGCCCGCCATGCCCATGGTTCCAACAAACCGTGCGCGTGCTTCGCGTCTGATTTCAGGTGACTGACCTTTGTACATGTTTATAAAGTTATGCACTAGGAAGAATGTCATCTGCTGGGGGAATTGCTTGAACTGTAGTATTACGCCAGCAACCGGGTTCTGGAAAAAGCGTGGCTTGTTTGCTGAGGAGTAATCAAACATAGCCCTATGGGTTACGTCTTTAGCCGCAAGCAAAGCTTCTTCAAACGCCGCCTCTTTATCTTTACGACCTTTGCGTGCGTCCATAGCTTGACGGAACGCAGACATGGCCATCACCTCACGGTTAAACCGCTCAGCGTTGTGAAACAACCCAGTCATTATCTGCATGCCTTTGTGCGCGGCACCAAACTGATCACCCGTAGGGGCTGCGGCCAGACCTGACTGGTCATACGTAGCGGTAATATCAATTAGACCATCACCTACAAACCGGTCGTATGCTTGCCTTTCAACATCAGACATTCCTTCAAACCGGTTCATGGACGGGAAGTAACCGTCTTTTTTGTTGCCGTAGCCGGTACTTATGATCTGTGAAGCTGCTTTCTTCGCTTGCCATAACGCGTTAACAGTTGCTTGTGCGTAAGACATACCGGGGTTCATCCGCAGATTCATACCAACCAGTGTGGGGATGCCGATGATTGCACCGCCCAATACGTTGGTGATAGCAGATGCTGGCGCTGTCAGGTACCAAATAAAACCCACGTTGGATAACAGCGAAGGGGTAATAAAACCAAACAAATTAAACTGATCTGGCGGATTGAGCATGAGCTTCAACCGGTTCTCCATCTCAGTAACGTAATCGCTCAGCTCATTGTTTTCTTTAATGATCTTAGGGTCGTAGCCGTCTCTTCTATCCTTGATCTGCATACGCGCAGCTTCAATGTTTGAGAACATATCAGGTGAGTTTTCAAACCTGGATAGTTGGTAAGCCATGTGGAATGACGAGCGGGCAAAGTTACGCAACGCATCCTCTGAGTAACCAGCAATGTTGTTGCGGTTCATGAACGCTTTGCGGAAGCTCTGCTCTGGCTGGTTAGCCAAGTAGTTCTGGTAGATACTGTCTTTTAGTACCTGCTTCTGCAGATCAACTTCGGCCTCTGTACCTTTAAACTCAGCGCCGTCAATTGCTTCAAACGAGTTCTGCAGGAACTGAGACTGCCTTGCGTGCAAGTCCATCTGACCCTTGTAAGTACTACCTTCTTTTAAGCTGTCCGCTAGCTTAGGGTCTTTCTTAAGTCGTTGCGCCAAGTGCTTTTCTTTTTGCCCTTGGGTCTCAAACATGTAGTACTCGCGGGTTGCGCCTTCGCCAACCTGATACCAAAAACGACCGTGGCGCATGAGCGGAAAGTATGGGCCCCTAGCTCTGCTTTTCTCAAACTCTTCTCTGATGTCGTTCATTTTTTTATCGGTGACACCAAGAGCTTTCATGTCCGCAATACGTTTGTTGAGCACGTTCTGGTACTCTGAGTAGCGTGACTCATAAAACTTACGTACATCTTTATAAATTGTTTTAGCCTCGGGCGTTAGTTTTACCCACATGTCGCTGATTTCTTTGTTTTCAGCTTTTTGACCCGCGGTGTATTTGTTAGCTTCCCATGTCATAGGGTCAGGATCAAACTGCTTAATGGTTGCAGCGTGCATCACTCGCGCCAGCATCCGTGACATTTCTGGGTTCTTGCGTTGCATCTCTTCCCAACGCTGTGATATTTCTCCAGACTCTTGCAAGATGTTGTTTTTACGAGATAGGAATCTTTCTGTCACTTGAATGAAGTTGCCGACCTGCGAGATACGGCCGCGAACTAAATCGTCAATTTGGCGCAATGTCAATGCACCAAGAAGTTGTGGGCGTGTAGCAGATGTAGCGGTACTAAGAACGTACGGCATATCGCGGCGGATTTCGTTCCACTGCGAAGGCGTCATCAACTGCCTAATTGTGTTCGATGTAGGCTGCGGCATACCAGCGGGCACGGCCTTCAACGCAATCCTTGCCATTGCTTTAGGCGTTGACTTGGGACTCGAGATGTTCTCGATCATTGGGCCAGCCATCAGCATGTTGGTAGCACGCATGACTTCTACCATGACGTCACTCTCTTCTTTGGAAGGAGTCTTAAACAGTCTGGTAATCGCAGCGGTAAACTCGTTCCACAACGAGAACGTAGCTGACTTATAGCGCATACCGCGCAGCAGAGCCTGGAAGTCTGGGTTAGACATTGCCTCAGACACAAACTCGTGCAAGTCTTTAAGCCCGTAGCTACCCAAGTGTTCGCTGGCTAACGTGCCTTTGGAGTAGTTATACAGCTCAAGCAGTCGGTTGTAGGCTTGCTTACGTGCGCCTGATAACTTATCAGGGTTGTCAATTAGATGTATGGTAGCCGCGTGTAGAGCTTCGTGAAAGAACACGTTGTTGTCCATCATGCCTTCACGCATTGTCAGCGTGTCGGTTTCAGGATCGTACTTTGCATCCCAGTTAAATTCTTTGTCTAGTAGTTGTTGAGTCTCATCAACAATCTGCAGTTGCGCTGGATTGGTAAGCATGTCTCTAAGCTCAACCACACCAGCGCCAACGTCAAACAAATTCTTTGACGACAATGCAGATAACAATTCACCACGCTGTGCTTCTGGCAGGCTTGTTTCCACCATATCGCGTAGTGCGCGTAGTTGATTGTCAAGCGTCTCTTTGATCTTAGGATCATTTGACAGAGATGCAATTGTGTTCTGGGGCAACACTTTGGTCTTAGCTGTAAGGCCAGCTTCTAATAAACGTTGCGCCAAATCTTTAAAGTAACCGCTGGTCTTGTCGCCCGCCATGATCTTCAACGCGCCGTTGAGATCACCATCTTTTATAGCGCGTACAACTGCGCTATGTAGCTTGCGTTTTTCCGGTCTATTGTTAAATTCAACCGGTGCATCAATAATCTGCTCGTCACCTTCGGTTTCGATAGCTTCAATCGCAGCAGCGTCTTCTTTAGCTTTTTTGCGTTTCTCTAGGCGAAGTTGTTGGTTTGTAGCTTTCTCAGCCGCTGTAATCCTACGTTGAGCACTTGCAGTTTTGCGCTTTTGAACTTCTAAGTTAAATATAGTAACTGCTTTATTGAACTTAAATTCTTCTTCAATGTTTGCACGTTCGTTCTCAACCATTTGATTAAGGGTTGCAATCGTCTTGGGGTCTAGGTTCTGCTCAATCCAACGCTGGAAACGCTCAGCGTAGATACCACCTTCTCCATAGAACGTAGAGTTTGCACCAAAGTCTGTCTTAACTTTCTTTTGCTCAGCAGTCTGTGGTAGTTTCTGCCGTTCTTCGGCAGTTAATTCCTTGACATCAGCCGCACGCATACCGTACTTAGCTTCCAAGTACATATCGTATCGCGCTAGGTCTTGCGCCAAGTCAGCAAGAACAAATCCAAATTTAGAACGTGTTGGGTTTGTAATGTATGCCTTAGCAGCAATCATATCGGGCGTTACGTTACCGCCGCTATCAAACATCTGCTTAAGCTTGGTCCAAGCACCGCGCAACTTTGTGTCGCTAACCTTGAACTGCTTTGTGCCGCCTTCCATGGACGGCCTACGAATCTTGCCCTCGGGTGTTGTACCGGGGGTCATTGCCCGTTTGGTTACAACTTCAACGTCGGTTTCGTATGCGACCTTACCGGGTTCGATCTTGACCCTTGGACCCTTAGCGCCTAACGCGTTAATGAAGCTACGCACTTGGCCTTTAAGTGTTTCAAGCCCGCGGCGTGTTGTAAGGTTAGGCAGGTCTGCCCGCTCCAATGCTTGCGCTTGGGACATAGTGCCGGGAGTCTGCAAGAGTTTTAGCAGTGTTTTAAATTTAGTTTCGCCACCCACAAGGTCAGTAAAGAATTTGTATGCGGCTTTGACGCCAGCCGATGTTTTTTCACCAGCCTTGGTAATATCAAACTGCGTCAACATCTCAAAGATTTTTCGCTTCTCGTCGTTGATTTTTTCTTCTTCTTTACTACCGGGGCGTGCAGCAGGTTTAATTGCATCCAAGAAACTCTTGATAGCTTGCGCTTCTTCAGTCTGCTCAACGTTCTCGGTGCTAGTGTCGGGCGCGTTCTTATCTTCTTCAGCTTGTCTAGCTTCGGTGGCTTTCTGTGCGGCTTCTTTTGCTTGAGCTTCTTGCTGTGCTTCGACTTCAGACTTCTCGTCCTCGGCTACTTCTGCGCCAAACTCTTCAAAGTCTTCAGCAATGGAAGTAGGAGCCTTACGTTCTTTCTTAGGCTTCTCTTCTTTTTGCTTCTTTTCCGCAACAGGCTTGCCGAACATGTCAGCCTGCTCTTGCTTAGATTCAACCTTGGTAGGTGCAGCTTCTTTCTTGGTTTCTGGCGCAGGTGCAGGAGCTGGTTTGTAGGTCGCGGCCTCACCTTTGGCAGCTTCCATGTCTCTTCGTACACCAGCTAGTTCGCGTTCTAAGCTTTGAGTAATGTCACTTGCAGTGGCACCCATAGAACTACCGGTCTTCTCGGTCTTTGATCGTTCTAGCCGGTTAGCGAGATCAGCTTCTCTAGCCGCCAAGGTAAGCAGGCGCTGGAACGGGGACATAGATTCCCCAGCAGCTTGCTCTTTACCTTTGTTGCGTTTTTCAATCTCCGCCGACTTGCGTGTGGCTTCCATTTTGGCGCGAGTAGCTTCATCTGCAGGTGCGCCAAACACATCTTCCATGCTTTCAGCAGGTGCGCCTTCTTCCAACGGTTTGTTAAATAAGCTACCTTGCGAAGCTTTGGGGGTGCTCTTCTGTGTAGACAGCTGATTGATGGCCGCATCAATCTCAGCCAGAGCGCTTTGCGTGTACATCTGCGCAACTTGCTCGGGGTTCTTAGCCGCTTCGCCTTGGGTCATCCCAAAGCGTGGACCTTTGCTTTGCGCCCATGCTGCATCAAGCTTGCCGCTGGCCAGATCGTCAGCAAGTTTTTGTTTCTTCTCTTGCAAGAATTTAATGGCCGCCTGTGGGTTACCTTTATGCGCAAGCGCAAGTTGCGCGGCACGGGCACCGTTGATAAACTTACCAAACAAGTTACCCTGCATGGCTTTAGGTTCTGACACAGATTGCGCAGTTTGTGCGTCTTGTGCAAGATTATCCAACGGGCCCTTGCCGTCAAACATTGGATTCTTTAGATTCTTGATTAGCTCTTGGTTTTGTATGAGACTTGCGCTCTCATCAACCATTTGCTGCAGACTACGCACCAACGCAGCAGACCTTTTAGGATCACCACGACCATAGATTGGATCAAGTTCTTCTTTGAGCGCTACGTAGTTGTCTCTCAGGCGGGCAAGGCTATCGGGGTCTTGAACAGCTTCCGCTACTGTTTGCGAAGGCGCAGATGAAATTTCTTCCGTATCTGCTGGCGCATCCATCAAACCCGCTGGTTCTTGAAGATTAGTTGCTGGTGCAAAGTCTTCGTTGCCATACTTAGCCGACATAGGGTCGGTGTTTCTTTGGTTGGCATTTGCATCTGTAAGCCCTTGCTGGGCACGGGCGGCATATTCGTCTACGTTCTGTGGTGCAAGTGGTGGCACGGTCTCAGCAGGCGTGCCGTCACCGGGCATGCCATCCATTAAACCGGGTGGTTCGTTTAGTGCACCGGGTGCATTAGCTGCTCCCGCTGCAAGTCCTGCAGCATTCTGTCCAGCAGCATCCACTCCAGCTGGCTGAGCGACACCAGTTCCTCCGGCGGGGGCTCCTGTATTGGGCTGGCCAGCCACTGAAGTGCCTGCTCCACCTGGCGCACTGATAGATTGGTCAACATTTCCTTCTCCTTCGATATCTCGCGCGGCCCCCGATTGAGAGCTACGCAATGCAACTTGGCCTTCAGGTGTTTGACGAGCTCGATATGTATTGACAGCCCCGCTGTACGCGCCCATTGGACCGCCAAGCAGCAAAGCGCCACCAGCGGCTTCTAAGTATTCTTTAGCGGCTTCGGGGTCAGTAAACGGATTAAGTGCCAAGCCCGCTTGCCAACGCTCAAGGACCGACTGCGTAACCTCTTGTGGCACCTCAAATGCGATGCCTTTTGCGACCCCACTTGCAACTGCCTTGCGGTACGCTCTAGGATCAGTGGCGGCTTGGACAATTTCCTTCGTGGCCTGTTCAGCAGACTCTTTACCGGAGAAACCAACCAACCGACCCAATGGTTTGAAGTAGCTAAACCCAAACGCATCCAATGCTGTCTGACCAGTAGCGGCCGCAGTTGCGGTCATGCGGTTAACGTCTTCGTATTTCTTGCCTTTTTTCTCTTGCTCTTCTTTTTGGCGCGAGAGGTTGTCAGCAATGTAGGAACCAAGCGTAGTCAAACCCCATGCGGCTGTGCCTAACAATGCGGCGGGCGCGGCAGCAACACCTAATGCTGCAGCACCAGCACCCACAGCTACACGCGTACCTAAACCAGCGGCAATTGCAGGAGTCTGGGAGCCAAGAGATGAACCGGCAACTTCTTTGAATTTATCAAGCGTGCCACCCAGCGCATCACCAAACCGGCCTTCTTTAAACGCTGTGCCTAAATCGCTAAACTCGGTTTGTTTGTAGACGGATTGCGCCTCGTCCTTGGCTCTAAGCAGCTCGTCTGTCGCTGCCCGCTGATCACCAGCGCCAAAGTAAAGCTGTGCGGCTGGCGCGGCTGTAGTGGCGCGTTCTTTTAAAGCCTGCTTATAAGAACCAAAAAACCCACCGGTTTCGGTAGGTTCTTCGGGCTTTGAGGCAACTGAATCCTTGGCCCACCACGCATCGTCTTTCTTGGCAACTGCGTCGTCTTCCCAGAAATTCTTTGCCATATTTAACCTTTAACTCGTTCAACCCCGTTTGGATCAGTGTAAGTAGCGCCCTTAGGTAGCGCCCTATATTCTGCCTCTGAAATTGGTTTTGCGCCACCGCCACCGCCACCGTCGCCAGCGGCAATGCCACCAGACATTGCGGCGCGTACTTTTCTTTCTGTTGCGTCAATTCTAGCTTGAGCTTGGGCTTTCTCAGCAGGCTTAGCGTTCTTTCTGCTAAGCGT
>Ga0315902_10012420_pt1 | contig 11080 bp, 17 predicted proteins | sample LakEriMetagenome_9_FD_203523 | JGI IMG/M metagenome (GOLD analysis project Ga0315902, IMG submission 203523) | Freshwater fungal communities from buoy surface, Lake Erie, Ohio, United States - Buoy 12 MA117 | ecosystem: Environmental > Aquatic > Freshwater > Lake > Lake biofilm | place: USA...
TGACATGATTATAACATCGCATTTAATTGTTTAGACAATCTCTCTACTTGTCTTATTTGCCTACCTGCATTTTGTTCTAAAATACCACCCGCAGCATATACCGATGCAGAGACTTCTTTTTGAATTTTATCAAACTCCGTATCTATTTTTAATAATACTTTTTTAGTTACTTTCTTGGCTATAACAGCAGATATACAATTTAAAAAATTTCCAGCTTGTATAGCGCAATTTTGTGTATTAAAAAGAAAATTTTTAAGATCACTTTTTTTATTTTTGATTTTTTTATAAACACTTTCTAAATTATCAAGTGTATTCATCATACTTTTTAAGTATGAACCTATAAGTTGGAGTGGTGTGGCAATGGTTCTAGTTAAATCACCAACTCTGCGTGATATCCTGTCTGTTACAGCATTTACTATTAAATTACCTGCTGAGGCTGCTATAAATGCTATAGATTTAAATAAATTAGTTGGATTAGTCAGCAAAGTTGCTGCAGTCATACCCATGCAGAGTAACCCTTGAGATAGCTTTACTATTCTATCTAAATCATTTGCCTTGCCCCTAAAATCTCCTGCTAGTTTTAGAATCTCCACTAAAATATTTACTTGAAAAATTAAAAGTATCTCAATATAATCTATATATGAATATTAAAGTATCGCATGAATCGCCTTTATGTTTATTAAAAGAATCTATTAATTATAATGATTATGATTATGCATTGGTTCATTTATTTGAACAAAATAGCAATTATTTTAATTTCTTTAGATCATCTGTATTAGCTAATCGCGAAGTATTACTAGATAATAGTATTTTTGAATTGGGTCGGGCATTTGAAAGTGCTGAATATTATAAGTGGATTAAATTACTCGAACCTACTTACTACATTGTGCCTGATGTGTGGGAAGACTCTGATGCTACTATTATTTCTTTTGATAAATTCGTGACAAAATTTGATGATATTAAATCATTAAAGATTGGCGCAACACAAGGTAAAACATATCAAGATTTTGTTCGATGCTATAAATTCATGTCAGAGCATGCTGATTATATTGCTGTTTCCTTTGCATATAGCTATTTTGAATGGACAGGACTTGGTAATAATAAGCATGAGCGAATGGTTAGTGGGAGACAAAGGTTAATTCAAAATTTAATTGATGATGGTATTTGGAATTGGAATAAACCACATCACTTATTGGGTTGCGCATTGCCGCAAGAATTTCGTTATTACTATGATAAAAACATCTATAATATTCGAAGCGTTGATACCAGTAATCCAGTAATGGCTGGGTTCAACTATATGAAGTATAGTGGTGATTTAGGACTCAAAGATAAACCAAAAGGATTATTGGCGGATAATATTTCAACAACATTGGATGATGATCAATTAGATCTTATCAAATATAATATCGAATCTTTCAAACAAATCGTTGGCAGAAAATAATTTTCATTATATTATAAAAATATGTATATTTGTATTTCAGGTGCTCATAGCCAAGGTAAGACCACATTATGTAATGCATTAAAAAATAATGCAATGATGAAAGATTATGAATTCATTTCATCACCAATTAGAGATTTGCAGAAACAGGGTTTTCCCATCAATCAAGATGGCGATGAAGTAACACAGCTGTTTGTTATTTCAAAATATTATGAATATAGTAAAAAGAAGGGATTAATTGTTGCAGATCGCTGCGTATTAGATGGTTTAGCATATACTCAAGCGGTACTAGAGAATTTTGATGACTATGAATTTAAACATGCATTAGGAATCATTGCATCAAAATGTTATAAGAATTATGATATTATTTTTTATATTGAGCCGGAATTAGAATTAAAAGAAGATGGTATTAGACCAACAGATAAAGAATTTTTTGATAAAGTGGTTTATTATTATGATCGGTGGTTAGAGAATATTTCTACTTATAAGAATCCACCAAAGATCGTTAGATTATCAGGCTCCGTAGAAAATAGAGTAAGTATTTTTATACATGAAATTAAAAAATTTATTCAAACAAATTACTTAGTAGAATAATTGATATTATTAGATAATTCTCTATATAGTTCCTTAAACGCTTTAATTAATTGATTCCACCGCAATCTTCCTACATTGGAGGTTGCGGTTTTTTCTTCTCCGATAGAAGCATAATATATAATCTCCAAAAGTTTAACATCTTCTGTGGGTATAATAGAATTTGGATACGGCATATCATTTTCTTCTGTGTAATTGATACTAAATTCCCTCAATACAGCTTTCCTGTCTAATGTAGATATTTTTTTGATAGCATCTAATTGTATATTTCTAGTTCTTTGCCACAATACATTATTAGGTGCTTTATTATAAAGATATTCAAAATTATCTTTTATTGTTTCTATGACGCCGGCAAGAGTAGCTTCGAATTCTATTTTAGCGCGCATGTAATTATAAAAATCTTCTAAACCAACTCGACCGGGCCTAGGAACTACAACACGACTTTTTTCATATCTCCTCGAGTATTTTTTATCTGGTTGTGTTGCATGAATCATTTCATGATATACAATACCATATATTTCAGAATTTGTTTTTACTAAAATATCGGGCGTAAACATTATTTTCGAATATGCTGAATAAGCAAATCCAAATCCTTGACCCAATTCTGTTGTAAAATAAAAGTCAATTTTTATATCTTTTTGTGTTTCTTCGTCAAATAATGGCGCGGGTCCAAAATATAATCCGGGGTACGGTTCGTGATCAGCAATTGCACTCATGACGTCATCAATGACATCTACAATATAACCCTTTTCAGATAAATGATTTTTAATATAAAAAAGATTTCTTTTTCTTATTTTGGGATTTTTTTCTTGAAATAATGAAGTTATAAATTCATCATATGCGATGTGATAAAAATTTTCACGATGTTTTTGCTTAATAAATTCTTTTATTATAATAATTGCATTAGATATTAATTTGGCAATTTTTTTATTTTTTTCTTTCATCTGAAAATATAGCTGCTCATTAATTAACTGCCCATATGAAATCATATTTTTATTTATTGAATTAAAACAATGTAATATTAAATTATTATATGTTCAAATATACTCTTTGCGGTAGAAACGGATCATGCTGTCCAATTATTTCTGAAGAAGAAAATGCATTTACCATATCTGATGATTATGGCGGAAAAATTAAATTAACAAAAGAAGAATTTTTAATGTTAAAAGAAGCTGTTGAAAATTATCAAACATCAGAAAATGATTCATGTGGTTTGAATTAACTAGTGCATTGGGATTGACCTATATTTTGAAGTATGGGTCAATACTCAATAAATTAAGATCATTCTTGATTAAGAATGATATTTTTAATGAACTATTTAAATGTTCATTGTGCCTAGGATTTTGGTCTGGTACTTTTTTATCTCCGTTGATATTTTTGAAATACGATATAGTATATGCTATATTATTTCCCACCGCTGCAGCTGCATTTTCATGGACAATAGACACCATCCATGATATTATAACAAAAGATTAATCTTCGGTTTTATCTAAATCTAGAAGAAAATTTAATAAACGTTTGAGAGAGTTTTCAGCGTACCCCTTTTTCTGTTCTTTAGCTTCATCTAATTCCGCGCTTACTTTTTTGATTAATTCATCTTTTAATTGTTCCGCTGAATATTTTTTTATGGGTGCTTCTAAGATATCATCAACAGAGCCTAATCCCGTATTACTGCCTACAACAGGGCCATGACCAGGGCCCATCATCGATGAAGTAGTTTCATACGAATTATCATGATCAGATGTAACGTCAGCATGTTGATAACTTGATTGTGTTCCTACATTATAACCCTCATAAATGCGCTTAATTGCATAGAAATCATCTGCCATATAGATATTTAAGGAAAGAGACGTTATAATAAAATATGGAAAAAACAATTATTAATTGGCAAGAATTCCAAAGTGATATTAATACATGTATTTCACAAATTAAAAATAAAACGTTTGATCTTGTTGTTGGGTTGATGAGAGGGGGTTCTATCCCAGCTACTATCATTTCTAATCGTTTGAATATTCCAATGAGGATGATGGGTTTGAAATCTTATACAACAGATAATAAACAATCTGAAATATCGTTATATCAAACATGTTATGATAGTATCGTTAATGTTCTGACCGAAAGAAAAAATGTATTAATTGTAGATGATCTTTCGGACTCAGGTCATACCTTTAGATTTGCGGTAGATAATTATAAATATTATTTTGAGAATGTATATACATTAGCACCATACATGAAAGAAGGTACTTCATTAGAACCAGATTTTTATAGTAGACGCTTTGAAAAAAATACATGGTTAGTCTTTCCTTGGGAGTAATATGAATTTAGATCAATTAATTTTAATGATGCTTGAAGATTTTAATCCGCCTTATGCGCCTCAAAATCAATATTCATTCTCTGTAAATTTTGCTGGCTATGTTCCTATGGGTACTAATCCCATGGAGAATAAACCCGTTTTACTTAAAAAGAAGAGAAAAAGAAAGAAACGCTCTTAATATAAGGTATGGCAAAAAAAGTAACTTGTGTAATTACGGGTAAGAGCTTTAATTTTAATAACGAATATTACCAAAAGAAGGTAACAGAATTTGGAACAGAAGAAGAACTTCAAAAGAAGTATGTTTGTAGACAAGCATCGGGATTATTGAATCGTGGTTATTCAATTGATGAAATTCGTGATCTACTAAAAGTAGATAAAAAGGTTCCAGTAATAGATAAAGAGATTCTTGATGACATTAAGAATTTAAATGAAAATGATGACTTGGCTAGATTTGAAAATATCAGTATTAAAAAATCAGATCCTGAAGTAGCTCTCTTTATTGAAAACATAAAGAAACTCTGAGCTATTTATCTATTTTAATCATTGTTTTTTAAACACAGTGTGTCATAATCATACTTCCTAAATACATGTCCTATGAAAGTTGTGAAGCGAAATAAAGAGAAAGAAGAGTTCGATATTGAGAAAATTAATAAGGTTATTTCGTGGGCTATAGAAGGGATCGCTGGTGTATCTCTTTCAGATATCGAAATTAATGCTAAGATTAATATTGTAGATGGTATTTCTACCAAAGAAATTCATAAAGTATTAATTGAATCGGCTGCTAATCTCTTTACAGAAGAATCTCCTAATTATCAGTGGGTCGCATCCCGACTTCTTAATTATCAATTAAGAAAAGATGTCTGGGGTGGCAAGAACCCACCAAAGCTCATTGACCTCATTAAGAAAAATATTGAACGTTCAGTATATGATGCAGAATTATTAAACATGTATTCTGCTGATGAAATTGATAAGCTCGATGAAAAAATTAATCATGATCGTGATTATAATTTCACTTATGCTGGTATTAAGCAATTAGTTGATAAGTATCTTATTCAAAATAGAAAGACTAAAGAAATTTATGAAACACCACAATTTGTCTATATGCTTATTGCTATGGTTGCTTTTCATAAGTATCCACAAGATGTGCGTTTAAATTATGTAAAGAAAGCATATGATGCATTTTCTAAATTTAAAATCAATCTGCCTACACCACAAATGGCTGGTATTCGTGGTCCATTAAAGCAATATGCATCTTGTTGTTTAATTGATGTTGGAGATTCAAAAGAAAGTATCTTCTCTTCTGTTATGGCTTCTGGTTATGCAACGGCACAACGTTATGGTATTGGATTAAATTTTGGCCGTATTCGTGGTTTAGGCACAGAGATTAAAGGTGGTGCAGTAATTCATACTGGTGCTATTCCTTTCTTAAAGGTATTTGAATCTACAGTCAAATCCCTCCAACAAAATGGTTTGAGGGGCGGTGGTGGTACGGTTAATACACCCTTCTGGCATTGGGATATCGAAGATGTTATCGTTTTGAAAAATAATGGAGGAACTGAAGATTCTCGTGTGCGTAATCTTGATTATGTCATTCAATTTTCAAAACTCTTTTATGAGAGATTCATGAAGAATGAAGGCATCACTTTGTTCTCGCCGCACGAAGTTCCTGAATTAGTAGATTCGTGGGGACTACCTGAATTTGATGAGCTTTATAAAGCCGCCGAGAACAACGCAAAAATACGGTATAAACGCAAGATAAGTGCAAAGCAACTAATGTCATTGTTTGTCAAAGAACGAACAGAAACAGGGCGTATCTATGTGATGAATATTGATCATTGCAATGAACATGGGGCATTCTTGGATCGTGTTACTATGACTAATCTATGCACTGAAATTACATTCCCTACAACTCCAATTAACCATATTGATGATCCAAATGGTGAAATCGGTATTTGCATACTTTCTGCGCTTAATTTGCTAGAGATTAAGGATGATCAAGATTTGATTAATACATGTGACATTATTGTCCGTATGTTAGATGAATTGATTTCATATCAAGACTGGTTTACACCTGCTGCTAAGAACTTTATTGAAGGTAGAAGAGCATTAGGTGTTGGTGTTACCAATCTTGCAGCACTACTAGCCAAAAATAATATTAAGTACACGGATTCTGAAGCTGCTAATTTTGTTGATGAATGGTTTGAAAAAGTTCAATATCATTTGTTATCTGCTTCTTCTACCTTAGCTGAAGAGAAAGGTAAATGTGAGAAATTTCATTTAACAAAATATAGTAAAGGTATATTGCCTATTGATACATATAAAAAGAAGATCGATCAAGTAGTAACCAGAAAACCATCATTAGATTGGGAAGGTTTGAGAGAAAGAATTCTTAAACATGGATTACGCAATAGTACGTTAACTGCACAAATGCCCGTTGAAAGTTCCTCTGTTATTCAAAATTCAACAAATGGTATTGAGCCAGTAAGATCTTTAATGACTTATAAAACATCAAAGGCATCTACTATTCCAGTTTTAGTTCCTAACTATGCTACCACTAAAAACAAATATACATTAGCATTTGATATGGAGAGTAATACCGGGTTTATCAATGTGATGGCTGCAGCTCAAAAATGGATTGATCAAGCTATTTCCGGTAATCTCTATTACAACTATGATAATTATCCTGATCGTTTATTACCCGATTCAGTTGTAATTAAAGATCTTCTTTATGCCTATTCTATGGGTATTAAGTGTCTCTATTATTCAAATACATCTGATGGTGATAAACAATCTGCTTCAGATGAGAAATGTGCGGGGGGCGCTTGTACGTTATAATGCCATAAATATTAATATGGCTTCGGTAAATGAGATGATTGACATCCTTCTTCGTGAGAAGAAGGATGCTTGCTATTATAAGGTAAAGAGTAGATATAAAGTATGGCCTTCAGCATATGCTTCTGGTGCTTTAGTAAAATGCAGGAAGAAAGGGGCTAAAAACTGGGGTAAAAAGAAATGAACAAATTTCAAGAATTAGTTGAATTTCTCTTAGAGAAGTTTGATTTGGAAAAAGAAAGGGGATTAAAGGGTTGGTTCGACCGTAATCATGGAAAGGGTTGGGTTGATTGTAAAACAGGTAAAACATGCGGTCGTCAAGAAGGTGAAAAAAGAAAAGGATACCCAGCATGCAGACCTACTAAGGCTATGTGTACTGGTTCTAAAAGAAAAAAGAAGAGCAGCAAACGAATTAAATGGATATCTAAAAAATAATACTATAATAAAATTATGAGAACTGTTTTGAATATTACTAATGTTGATACGCGCCATGAACCTTTATTTTTAGGCAAAGATCTTTCACTACAGCGATATGATCAATTAAAATATCCAAAACTGTTTGAATTGGCAGAGAAGATGGAAGAGTTCTTTTGGAGACCAAATGAAGTGTCTCTCTTAAAAGATCGTAATGATTATCATGAATTATCAGATGCTGAGCGATTTGTTTTTGATACAAATCTTAAATGGCAAACCATGACTGATAGTATGTTGTCTAGATCTATCTTTAAAATGGCTGAGTATGTCTCTAACCCAGAATTAGAAGCAGCAATGAATGTATGGGCTTTCTTTGAATCCAATATTCATTCTCGTTCTTATTCACATATTCTCAAGAATGTTTATCCAGACGAATCTAAATTCTGGAATTCTATTCTTGCAGACGAAGAGATTCAAAACCGAGCCAATGCTGCAAAAAAAGATTATGATAAATTATTTGGGGAAAATAGTGATCTCAGAACTCAGATATTTGATGCGCTTCTATCTACGCAAATTACTGAAGGTCTTGCTTTTTATACTTCTTTCGTATGTAGTTTTTTCTTCGGTGCAAGAGGAAAGATGGAGGGAAATGCTAAGATCATTAAGCTCATTGCAAGAGATGAAAACCTTCATGTTGCGGTAAGTCAAAACATTCTTTCTTATCTTCGTGATAATCCTGAAGAAGGGTTTCAATCTATTGTGAGAGAGAATGAACAAAAGGTCTATGATGCTTATGGATTAGCCGTAGATATTGAAAAGAAATGGGCAGATTATCTGTTCTCTAATGGAGGACTCTTGGGGCTTAATGCAGACGTATTAAAACAATATGTAGAATGGTTAGCTAATAATCGTTTAACCTCTTTAGGCTATAAAAAGATTTTCGACACTAAAAAGAATCCATTGGGATCTTGGTATGATGCATTTATGAATTCAGATAAGGTTCAGGTAGCGCCCCAAGAGACAGGTATTACATCTTATAAGATTGGCGCCAGAAATACTGAAGTAGATGTATCTGCTTTCAATGAAATTGAATTATAGGAAACCTCTTATAATGCTTCTATGAAGAATGAAGCTCAAATTGTTAAGGGAACCAATATCAAGAAGGTAGTTGATAATCCAGAATGGCAAAAGCTACGTCTTTGGTTTAAAGGCAAATGGAATACTCAAGGCAAAGAATGTCTCGAAAAGCTTACGAATTATTTTGAAAAGGATCCAGAAGATCCATGGCGTGTGCGCAGAGTTCTTAATTATGTGACTTGTTCCGGATTTAGAACCTCTGCTATTAAAGAATCTGGAGTAGATGCTTTGAGGGAACGGGTAAGAAAAAAGTGGCGTGATCTCCTAGGTGAAGAACACGCCACTCACAAATCTGGTGGTAAATTGTAATTAGATTATCTCTTGTCTACGAAGACGAACTTCATTGGGTGTCCAAACATAATCAAAAGCTGCTGTTAAGGTTTGTACACCACTAGCAGCTGCAATATCTAGAGTAAATGGAATAGCAGTGCGATCTTCACAATATACATACAGTGTTTGCCCGTCATATGCACTGCCTGCAGATAATTCTAATGCACCTGTTCCTAATTTAACAACGGAAGATGCTGATTGTGTATTGGTAATAAGATTATAAGCTACTCCGACAATAGTCTTACCACTAATAGTAGCTACTTGTGAACCTAACTTAAGATTATTAGAACCTTTGTATACAGAACTTTCTGGTCTAGTTGATACGAATACGATTGAATCGGTTTGTGTTGCCATGTGATTATTTATCCTTTAATGAAAAAAAGATCCGGCTCTTTCGAACCGGATCTTAAAGGTTTTAGCTTTACAATACTTCTTAGAAGTATACGCTGTTTGCGCCAGGTGTAAATGCTTCTCCCAAATTCTTGACAAGAATAATGTGGTAATAGAGATTAGCACCGAAGATATTGTCAACAACGCCATAGCGTGTGAGCAATCCAACGCGAGGTGCAAAATCGTTAGGACCAATTGTTCTCTGAACCATAACTGGGATGTATGGGCAATAGATAATACCGGTGTCGTAGAATTCTGGTCCCTTGTATCCAAGGAGAGCATATTCAACACCAGCACGTGGACTGCCATATCCTTGATCACCATATTGTGAAGTATTTTGTACTTCTGTACGGGTATCACGATATACATTGAAACGGCCACCGAGATTACCAACTTTGGCAACTCCGACTGGTTGTGTATTTACAGAACCTTGAACTGGTGCCCACTGGAATTCAGGAAGCATTTCAAGGATTGCACATACGCGAGGTGTAGCTACAACGAAGTTAGCAGCGCCGCGACGGTTACGAACAGCAATACGATTTGCTTCAACGATTAAACGTTGATAGAAATCACGATTGCGCTCAACTAACCAACGACCATCAGCGGAAATTGGACTCCAGATAGAATATCCAGCTCCTAGTCCGCCATTGAGTGCGGTTTGGATCATGCGAATGATCATTTCACGATCGATTTCTGCTTGGATCTCATATGCCATAGCATTTGTGATCTCAGCGTCGATATCGATGCCGTTCATGTTCTTAAGATCTTGTTCAAGTTCAACGGACCAACGTGCACCGAGGCGGCGTGTTCCTGCTTCTACTGCTGTCTTCTCGAAAGAGACTTCAACGGTAGGAATCTTGGAGTTGATTTCAAATTGCTTGAGAATTTCAGCAACCCCTTGATCTTGTGCAGCGAATGACCATTCAGCGTTTCCGCTTAATGAACCAGAAGACGCGCCAGTATAACGTGTATCCAGGTGTTGATAACCAATTTCATTGGCATTTGCACCCGCTCCATAGGAAACGCTAGCGTAAGGATGGGTTGTTGAATCGCCACCGACTCCACCGTCTGCTCCACCACCACCAAGGGTAGTATTTGCATACTTATAACGGAGTGCGAAAGCAAGTCCAACAGGACCACTCATTGGTTGAACCCCAACAATCTCATTAGAAATGAGTTCAGGGAATGTACGACGAATCATTGGGATGAGAATCTTAGGAAGACGGGCATCACCAGTTGCGTAGCTATCGGTATTACCGAACTTTCCGCCTGTTCCGCCGACATTAACAGATCCGTAATTGAATAGGGAATCTGTTCCGCCAGCGACATTGCCTGCTTCGTTTAAGCACCATGCTTCTTGGTTCTCAAGTAGCATTGCGGTGTTTAAACGGGTGTGACTGTCTTCGAGAGGAGCGACTGTCTTGGAAGAATAATTGAGCACTGGTGCCCATTTCTCAAGAAGTGCTTCTGCACGACTCTTATCGATATATGCTTGTGTAGGTTTGATTTGCATAAAGATTGTCTTTTCCTTTCTTATTTTTTATTCGACCTCAAGGACTTTCGTCCAGGATGCTCAAGTAATTTGTTACTTCGACTAAATTAGTACTTCCCGAGCTCATTTAAGTAAGCTGGGA
>Ga0315902_10012423_pt1 | contig 11079 bp, 10 predicted proteins | sample LakEriMetagenome_9_FD_203523 | JGI IMG/M metagenome (GOLD analysis project Ga0315902, IMG submission 203523) | Freshwater fungal communities from buoy surface, Lake Erie, Ohio, United States - Buoy 12 MA117 | ecosystem: Environmental > Aquatic > Freshwater > Lake > Lake biofilm | place: USA...
CGCTTCGATCAACGCTCCATCTCCGTACGGCGTATGGGGCGCTCTTGGAACAAGAGCTAGTGGCGAGGTTGCGAATGCGGATTTTTAAGTCTGGTTCTTGAGCCTAACGATGTGGAGCTGGTATGACTTTCCCGATTTGCTCCGTTTCGCGAATCGGGATCGTCGCATGCGGATATGGCTTCACATCGATTGGTTTTCGATTGTTGATGGAACCGACCAACGGCGAGGACAAGATCGCGATCTTACCTCTCGATGATGGACAAAATGGATGTCCATTCTTCGGGCTTCGGCGACGCGAAGAAGATGCTTGAAGAAATCTAACTTCTAGAACTTGTAAACCTGTCCCTGTTTCATCAAACAAGACATGAAGTTTGTTTTAAGGCTCTAAGCAAGTGTTCAACCGATTGGTACTGATGATCTTTGTGTGGCTGATGGCGTTGACCACGCTTTTCGCGGATAATCCTTTACCGCGAAGAACGATCGAACTGCCCGGAAACGTAAAAATTGAATTCGCTTACATCGCACCCGGCAACTTTGTGATGGGTAGTCCCAACGATGAAGCTAACCGTGATGTAGACGAAGGCCCGGAGCATCCGGTGACGATCACCCATGGCTATTATCTGGGATTGCAGGAAGTCACTCAGCGTCAATGGGTGGCGGTAATGGACACCAATCCCAGCGTGTTCCGTCAGCCAGCCGAAGATGAAGATCACTTGGATCGCCCTGTTGATTCTGTGTCGTGGCAGGAGTCGCAGCGTTTCATTCAGCGTCTGAATGCTTTAGCTCTCGGCCGCTTTCGACTTCCCACCGAAGCAGAATGGGAATACGCAGCCCGCGCTGGAACAACGAGGCCCTATGCGTTTGATGGTGACGTACATCAGTTTGCCTGGGCCAATAGCCGTTCAATGGCACGCACTCATCTGGTTGGCCGGAAGCCTTCGAATGCATGGGGTCTGCATGACATGCACGGAAACGTTTGGGAATGGTGCAGCGATTGGTACGCACCATATACCGCAGGCAGCGTTAAAGATCCGATCGGTCCCATGAGCGGTAAAGAAAAGGTCTTTCGAGGTGGGAGCTGGTATGACTTTCCCGACGCGCTCCGTTCTGCAAATCGGCATCGTCATACGCCGGATAAGGGCTTCACATCGATTGGTTTTCGACTGGTAATGGAACCGACCATCGGCGAGGAAAAGTTAGCGATCTTACCTGGCGGTATCACCATGCGGTTTATCAGGCTTCCAGCGGGAGATTTTGCCATGGGTAGCCAGCAGTCGGAAGCCGGTCGGGCTCCTGACGAAGGTCCCGTACATCGAGTAACGATTTCAAAGCCAATGTTTATGGGGATCCATGAGGTTACACAGACGCAATGGTCTGCTGTGATGGGCCAAAATCCATCGGTATTCACGGAGCACGAAAACAACCCAGTGGAAATGGTCTCCTGGAGGGATACTCAGGATTTCCTCAGCCGCCTGAACGCCTTGAATCTTGAAGGCACGTTTCGCCTACCTACGGAAGCCGAGTGGGAGTATGCAGCACGGGCAGGTTCGACGACACGTTTCGGTTTCGGGGACGACCCCGAGTATGGCGCTTTGCTACAACACGGCTGGTTTTACTCAAGAGCCGAAGGTCGAAGCCATATCGTTGGTTTGAAGAAACCGAACGCGTGGGGATTGTTCGACATGCATGGAAACGTCTGGGAATGGTGCAGCGATTGGTTCGCCCCTTACGCTGATGATCAAGCGGTCACAGATCCTCAGGGCCCTGCATTAGGAACCCATCGGGTTATTCGCGGTGGTAGTTGGTTTAACGAACCTGAGGCGTTGCGCAGTGCAAACCGCCATAGGCACGACCCCGATTCACGGCAAACGAATCTCGGTTTGAGGTTGATATGGGTGCTTCCTTGATCGATTTATGCACTCGAATACTTGGTCGCGTTTGTGTTTTGATTTCGAATTCAAGATCAACGAGAAAAAATGATGAGACTTGTTTTCTGCCTTCTAGGTATCTTTTGGCAGAGCTTTGTTTCTTCCTCGGCTTATCCCCAGGCGCCGCAGGTCGAACCCCAAGGCGACTCGGAAACTCGGCCACGGATTGGAGATCCTGGTTGGGTGTTTGATGAAAGCCGCTACGACCCTCGTTTCCCCGAAATGAGAGAATGGGCCAAAGCTGGAGTGGAAGGGGGCATTCCCTTACGAACCACCCTTTCAAAGAAACTTCGAGTGTCTGAAGGCGATGATCTGCAGTCGGCGATCGATCGCGTTGCCGAACAAGGTGGGGGCGTCCTATTGCTCGGCCCTGGCGATTATTGGATCGATCGGACAATCCAGCTAAAATCCGGAGTGGTCATACGGGGCACCCACAAGGATTCAACTATCATCAAGATTCGCATGAAGGCTCCTTTCTTCAAGATTGCCGGTGGGAAGTCGGTGACAGCCATCGAGGTGAATGGTCAAGAACGCGTTGGCGTTGAAGATCTCACGATCCGCTATGCGGCCGTCGATTTCGAGCCCATGGATAAAAACGATTTTCATGCCCCTTGGGAAAACAGTTCCTTTCATGCCGATGAAGTCCGCGACGATCAATTGTTTGTCCACTCACTCATCTTTGCCAACTCGCGCAACTGCTGGGTCGATAATTGCAATCTGCTTTGGGCGGGAGCCCATCCGTTAGGCATGGCGAATTGTCAGCATATGACTATGCGGGACAACTTTGTCGATCGCTCTTACGTCAAAAAGGGTGGGATGCATGGAGGTTACTACGGTGTTTGGGGGACGAGCTATAGCCTGTTCTGCAATGAAAAGGTCCGACGCATCCGGCACTTCGCCTTGATGAGCCCAGGGTGCAAGTACAACGTCGTCTACCAGTGCGATATGGAGGTGGATGTCAATTATCATGACGCCGATGATGGGCAAAATCTGGTAGAGAAATCGCGAGTGGCCACCCCGGTTTGGCACAGCTGGGACGCGATCGGCGTGGGTGCGCAAGGAAAGCATCGACCGCCCGGACCGAGAAACTTTCTTTTCGATAATACAGTGATTTCCAAGGGGGTTGAGGGCTATAGTAGGCGAGGTCCGGTTAGCGAGACCGGCAAGATCTATCAAGTAATGACAGAATTTGGGCAGCCAACTGTCTCCGTTATGGAAAACGCACCGCCTCCGAAAGGAAATACATTGTATGCCATCACGAGGGGACTGCAGAAATGAACTTGCCCGACCGATAAACAGTTGCTCCTATGCGCGAACGCTGATTGATTCGACACATGGCAATCGAACTAGGCGTTTCTCTCTCGAAGCTTGGATTGGAGACTCTTTGTCGTCGATTGCAGTTCCTCTAGCGACATCATGTTCAAGTCTTGTCTGCTTAAAGCAGGACCGGCAAGTAGTTCTTGGAGCAATCCTTCCTTTTTCTCCCCCTATCGCCTCGCCTTCTTCACACCCTTCTACACGGGCGTCGATGAGATTGGACTCGTAGTCCAAAATTGCTTTTCTCGTGAATCGTGCATAGCTTTCTCCTCCGTTATCGTTTGAATGTCCCCAAGCTCCTTTGTTGCCCGCAAAAACGCCAGTCCAGGCACCAACTCTCGTAATTCCTCAGCCGTGGAATATAAAAGGACACGCATAGCAACCGAACAGGGCGGTTGGCTGAGCGTAACTCCGAGTTGAATACAATGACCATCGGAAATAAAAACGAGAGCGATAAGGAGTTTGCCGCCTCAGCAGAATCGAGAAACGCGGATCGCAACGACAGCCGCTGAAGATACAGTCGCTGAAGATTACGAGCCGAATTCGAACGCCGGGGACGTGGCGATTCTTCGATCGATGATTTCGTTCGGACTGAGAGACGCCAAGGCCTGCCAACGATCAATTTCACCCAAATCGCTTGGTGTGGTATAATAATCGTATAGCCAACCTGTTGGCATTTGGACTGTCTGTCTGTCAAGGAGTCACTGGGATGAACAAAACGATTCACGCCGTATTTGAGAACGGTGTATTCCGGCCGATTGAGTCCGTTGACTTGCCAGAGAAATCCGAAGTTGAGTTTGAGCTAAGATTGGTTGCAAAGAACAATGCTTGGCCGGAAGGCTATTTCCAACAAACCGCTGGAGCATTCGCTGACCAACCTTTTGAGCGTCCATCGCAAGGAACTATGCCTCGCCGGGACGACTGGTGATGCAATATCTGCTAGATACCAACGCTTGGATCATCTATCTGAAAGATCCTGACAGCGAGGTTCGCAAACGACTCTTGACAGTATCGCCGCAAGAAATTGTCACATGCTCGATTGTAGTGTCCGAGCTTCTACACGGTGCTGAGAAATATGGTAATCGCCACAAGCGTGCGACGATGGTGCAAACCTTGCTTGCACCATTTCAATGCCTACCGTTTGATGAAATCGATGCCACCTATTACGCAAGCCTCCGCCATCATCTGGAGACTCGCGGGGAAGTCATTGGCCCTTATGATCTACAAATTGCCGCCATTTGTCTCAGGCACCGACTTACGTTAGTCACAAGTAACATCACCGAGTTTACAAGGGTACAAGGGTTGACGGTTCAAGACTGGTCGTAGCAGTTGGTTGGCTATGCAATCGCGGTCAAAGGCATAGTAGTGATTCTGCGAGTGCATGGCACCGCCTGAGCGAAGCGAGCCCTCTTAGGTCGAACAGACCCGCTAGGTTTGCCGAGCAACCATATACACAGACCACCACGCTGCTCGTCAGCATGGTGCGTTGGCTAGATGGCGAGCGAGACCTGATCAGCATCCTACGTTGAAAAGCAACGCAGTGATGAACGAACTCACCTGCGCGCGGCTGGTTTCGGCTATCGTCCCACGTTGTCGAGCAACGTGATAACGAGGTGGCTCGCTTCGCCCATTCCAATTCGATTCTCGTGGGACTGGACAAACCATTGTACGTTTAGTCGTAGCCAGCTATGGTCGTGGAGCCTTGCTTGTGCATGAGGCTGCACAAACGGTTTATCGTGTCGTACGTGCGGGAGCCACCGCGTTGCCCTCGAGCAGCGAATCATTGCCAGTTAAACAATCTCGCATTACTTCTTCTTGGCTTTGGCTGGTTTCGGTTTGGGCTCGCGGGGTGTCTGCATGGCCAAGAGTTTGTCCTCTTCGATTTCACATGGGGCACCGTCTACTGGAATATCTTTTCCCGCAGTCCACAGAACACCATTCAACATGAGTCGACGCATGCCGGGTAGCGACCACGCGGAGTGCGCATCCAAACCAGTGAAGGAAAAAGATTTGCCACCATCAGGTCTTTCGTATACCCATGCAACAATATCGTTGTCTAAGCCTGCGCGACTTCCCGCATATTCTTTCCCCGACCATACCAAGGGGGTGATCCGTTTCCTGTCCTCGACGAACTCAATCCCATTGAGCCATCCATCGTTGATCTTCCACGGCACAACACCATGCGTAATCGGATGTTTGGGAAAATCCACGTGAGTGCTATCCCAATGCCCGCGACCTGATACGCGAGCTCGATAAACGCCGCCGAGCCATCGCTTTCCTTCCGTGACATGACTCTCAGGAAAGTCGACCGCTTGATGAATCATGACGATGCCCACACCCTTGTCGGCTAACTTCTGTAGGTTGGCAACGCGCTCGGGCTTCGTCAGAAACGCCTGTTTACCACCTCCATCGGTATAGAAAACAACCGAATGTGCTTTGTCGAAGATCTGCTCGTCCGCAGGCCATCCCTCCGACACTTGAATGACATTCACACCGGGAGTCTGACGCAGGAGAGCTTCCAAACACTTGCATCCTGCAAGATAGTCATGGTGCCCCATGTCATCCACCTTGGCCGTCTCTCCGGCGACGAGGACGATAGTCCGTTCGCTCGGCGTGTCCGACGCATCGACTTTGTTCACAACAGAATACGTTATCTGAAACAACGAGACAGCCAAAAGCCCAATCTTCCAAGTGGATAGTTTCATAAGATCTTTAGCGGAGCAAGAAGGTGGAGAGGTTCGTGCGAAAGTACGAAGGGAAGTGGATATTGTACTATCGGAAGATCGCTGGCACATCCACGGAATGTCGCAATCAGTAGCACAAACCCCAAATGGGTTTTACAACGCGACGAAATCGCGTTGCACCGCGATGAAATGCATGACACGCTCGTCCCTATCCCTATCTGTTTTTTCCCTCTCCCTTTTGCTTTGAAAAGGGAGAGGGTGCCGAAGGCGGGTGAGGGTTTGACGCGCGGCGTGGTCTTAGGCGAATGGCTTTCGATTCATGTCAATGATCCTAGGCACCTCGTGTTTATCCATCGCTTGCATGAATTTCTTGAGCCCATGTTTCAGCTCGTAAGCACGTTCCGACGCAAAGAGCGGGATCATGCGATAGAGCTGGACCATCTTGCCATCAGAACGCTTGAACGAACTGTCTGCAAAAAGAAACAATGCAGAAAAAGGACAACCCTTGTAAAGTGGTTTCGGCGGATCCTCGTCCGCAATCAGCGTAATGGGTGCGCCTAACCGTGTATCGCCATTGTGTGGGTACTGTGCCATTTTGCGAAGCCAGTGCAACGGCCAAGCCCATGACATCTCTTTCACTTCGCGGATCTTCCAATCGCCAGGAAGGTCGATGTAGATTTCTGCAAAGCGATAGTCTTCCGCACCAGCAGGCACATTCATCGGTTTGGTTAACATCCCATTGGTGAACAGCGTCATGTGCTTGCGATTGCCAGCGGGCGCGATGGTATGGATACCAACCGGAATACCTGTGGGAATGATCTGAATCAGCGATTTCTTGCTAGCAGAACCGATGGTCTTTTCAAAGTGAGCGATCAACTCAATAGCGGGACTGACAGAAACGTCTTGGTTGGAAGTGAGAACATTCTTCTTGGGTCTGCCCATGCCAGAACGCACCATTCTAGTTGCCACAGGCTCTTTGTGGCTCCCAAACTAAAGTCAGAGCCTTCATCACTGCAAACGTAGAGCGTCCATCCCTCACCCCGCCTGCGGCACCCCTCTCCCTTTGCAAAGCCAAAAGGAGAGGGGATGTAGGATCACATCTGCACCCTGGGGGCGCAATCAGCCATGCAAACCCCAATTGGCCAAACGGGGTTTTACAACGCGACGATGATCTCGCATCGAGTGTCTATGGCTGCAGTTTTTGGACCCAGATGTTTCGAAAGCGGACGGGCGTGTAGTGGTCCTGAATACCAAGTGTTCCAGATGTTGCATTTCCGCCAACAGCAACGTGGTCTTGGACCAACACGCCATTGTGAATCACGGTCAGTGTGCAAGGCTTGATTACTTTGCGATTGGAATCCAATCGAGGCTGTTCCAACGTGATGTCGAACGACTGCCATTCGCCTGGCCTACGACTCACATTGAAAAGAGGAGGGTGCTTTCCGTAAATAGCTGCCGCTTGTCCATCGGCGTAGGTTTCGTTGTCGAACGAGTCCAAAATCTGGAGCTCAGGATGTCCCAAGAGAAAGAGTCCACTGTTTCCTCGATTCTGTCCTTTCGCTTGCGGTTTGAAGGATGCTGGTGTAGCCCACTCCACGTGAATACGACAGTCCTCAAACTTCTCTTTGGTATAGATGCTGCCGCTGTTGGGGACTACTTCAAAGTACCCGTCCACGACTTTCCATTTTGGTTCGAGTACCGGCGGTTGCTCTTTGGCACCGGGTCTTCGAACCCATTGTGAAAGATCCTTGCCATCAAACAATATGATGGCATCGTTTGGCGGTTTGGCAAATTCTTTCTCGGTGCCAGGACCAGGATCACGTATCACCGGTTTCGGACGATTGAGATCGTGCGGTTCCCATGTCTTCTCGTCGACTGCTGTGCCTTGTTGTGCGTTGGCGATCGCGCACTGGATCCATGCCGGACAAGCCAGCATCGCGACGCCGACTATCGCGATGCGAATATTGTGAAATGAAAACAACCGTCGAAGGCTCATAGAAGCCGTCCTCTTGTAGGGTGTAAATAGAGCAGTGAAGGTTCGCGTACGAAGCGTACGAAAGTATAGTTGAAAACGATACCGACTATACGCGGTCACTACGCCAAATCTGTAGTCGGATTTGAAATCACTTGCGCGTTCAAGTCAGCTTTTGAATCCAACTGCATTTCCACCTGCGAAACCTTCTTCGAGCTTTCGAAATTGCACCATAGACATTCCGTTTTGGTTTCCTTGACTTTGCCGGCTGCTGCTTTGTTGTCAATCAAGTAGTCGTGACGCTTCCAGCCATACTTCTGCTCCCATTGTGTGTAGAGATCACTGGGATAGCCGCTGAGCATAAATTTCCCTTGGATGTTCGCCAATACATCGAGGAGTTCGCGATGCTGCGGCTCCGTCATTTCGTGAGCATACGCACCGGTTGCGGTACGCGTTTCGTGAAGATACGGTGGGTCACAATAGAACAGTGTATGCTCGCCGTCTTGCTTTCGAATGACATCGAGGGCGTTCTGGTTCAAGATCACGACACTGCGAAGTCGCTGATGAACATCCGGTAGTCCTTCGATGACGTTCAACCAAGCCGACACTTGTTCGTTGATCCGACTCCGCGTTCGATTCCTTGATAAGGTCGCAAAGTCTTTCATGAGCCCTTGGCGAGATTGACGTGCCAGGATAAAGAACCGGACCGCGCGTTCTACTTTTGATTCGGTAGCTGGCTCTGTGTGTGGCTCTGTTTGAAGACGCGATTCTGCAAGCGCCTCATCGAACTCTGCTTCACTAAAGGGAGTCGCCTCCACCTTCCGGCGGAACACTTCAAAGTCATCGGGGGATTGCAACACTTTCCAAAAATTGATCAACTCCCCGTGGATATCATTTGCGACTTCGCTACTTCCTTGAAAAGCGGCTGAAAGTTTTTTGCCACTAAAATTTTGATCGTTGGAGTCGGACATCCAGTCTCGATTCGGGTCGCGCGCGAGCAATATCCCGCCGCCTCCAAAAAACGGCTCGACGTAATGCAAGTGTGGAGGCATCAACCCAAGGATCCACGCTCTTAGATAGTATTTGCCGCCGTGCCACTTGATCGGTTGAGTTAATACAGCCATGTTTCAATACAGTTTGAAGAGCTAGGTTCGAGGAAGGGAGCAGAATACCAGGGTAGCCAATCGACTGCCAGTCATGTCGAAATCATCTACGGTTGCCACACGTGGGCGATCTGATTTGCGATGTGCTCGGCATGCAAGGCAAAGTCTAGCCGAATCAAGTCAGACATGGTAACGTGGGTCGGGTACTCTGCCTCGATGATGCTTTGTAATCGATGGGCTACATCCTCCGTGACGATAGACGATTTTGGCAATTGACGGATTTGCTCCTCGTCGAGGATCACCCGCAAGCGGAGACAAGCAGGACCACCACCATTGGCCATGCTTTGTTGAAGATGGACATAGTCGATCTGTTTCAACCTAGGGACTGTACGTTGCAATCGCGTTAAGAACGATTGGACCGAATTGGAAGCTTGACAGGCAGACGGGCATACCATTCGCCAGCCTCCATTGGAGTCCGTCACGATTTGACTGTTGAAGAGGTAAGTGCTCACGGCTTCGGCCAAGCTCAACTCGGAGGCATGGATTTGTATTGCGAGAAGCGTTTCTTTTGTCCGTGTAGAAAACTGCTCACTTAGTTGATTGATGAAGTCAGCACCGTCGACAAACGCTTGTTCGTGATACAGCAGCAAGTTTTCGTGACTCGTAGCGATCACATCATTATGAAAGACACCAGCATCGATCGCTTCCGGTGTTTGCTGGACAAAGAAACAGCGATCCGATGGTAGTTGTAGCGATTGAGCCACCAACTGAGATGCGAGCCTGCTTTGGCGTGGGGGCCTGCGTCGTGATTGCTGTAGTTCGCTTGGGCCATCATCGGAGCCATAGACGAAAACGTAGCAGCCATCGTTGCCAGATGGCGAGCACAATCGCATCCCATTGGCTGCCCCTTCGTCCCGTAGGCGAGCACACCCCAAAAGGGCGGAATGCACGCAAACGCGAGGGACATTAGCCAACAGAATGCACAATTGTTGATATCTTTCCTCGGATTCGATCGAGCGATGAAGATTGGCAGATAGGTTCGCGACTTTGAGATGCATGCATGCATCGATGGTGTCTGTCGCAGCGCTCATCGATGCCGCGTTAGCAGTCCACATGAATGCCGAACTATAGGCTGCAGAGAGGAGTGTTGGCGATGTTTCGGCACAGCGAGCCAATACACCCTGACGGTCCCCGGTGAAACCTAGGTTTTCAAGCCAGCCCCAAGCAGGCCGAGCGGGTGGAGGGAGATACAATTGCGTGATTCCGAGGGAGTTGACGAGCCGCATTTTATGCAGTCCCTCCAGTGCCGCCGCACGAGGATTGGACGCTCGGTGTTGGCTATCCTCGCTCGCTTTGTTTCCCACTCCTAACCCTCCGAAATGGTGGGTCGGACCGATCAGTCCATCTAAATTTAGCTCTCGAAGGGAACTCATGATGCCTCGCAAACTCCAACAAGAAACCATCCACTCCGTGGGATTGTGCAATCTGTGCGGATTTTGCGGAAGTTCCGACGAAGGGAATTTCAGACTTTCCTTTACCCGCTCGGTGCTATGGTTTACTATAAATTCGTAGCATTTGTACGCGATGGACCGTTGCTCGCGTTCGTTTCAGGTTTTTGGGAACAGTCATGACAAAACGCCGTCTCACGAAACTGAAAAACTTTGAGCAGCTTGAGCGGCGAGATTTGTGTGCTGCGGATTGGCAAAACGCGACCAATCGACTTGATGTAGACAGGTCTGGCATGGTGGAGCCGTTTGACGCTCTGGCGGTGATCAATGACATCAATTCGAAAGGCAGCCGAGTCTTGCCTTCGAAGCCGAGCAGTTATTCTGGCCCTATGCTGGATGTGAATGGTGACGGAAGCGTGGGACCATTGGATGCGCTAATGGTCATCAACTCGTTCAATCGCATTGACGTTGGCTCGATCGCACCCAACGTTCGATTGCCGAATCAAGAAGGTGAAATGGTCGACCTTAGCACCTTCTACAACAAACGTGCAATCGTGTTGTATTTCTACCCCAAGGATGATACGCCTGGCTGCACCGTGGAAGCATTGGACTTTAGTGTGCGGAAGA
>Ga0315902_10012425_pt1 | contig 11078 bp, 9 predicted proteins | sample LakEriMetagenome_9_FD_203523 | JGI IMG/M metagenome (GOLD analysis project Ga0315902, IMG submission 203523) | Freshwater fungal communities from buoy surface, Lake Erie, Ohio, United States - Buoy 12 MA117 | ecosystem: Environmental > Aquatic > Freshwater > Lake > Lake biofilm | place: USA...
TCTGGTACTTCCCGTGCCAGGAAGACCTGCGTGACCGGGGCATCGACGCCACGGGTGACGAGGCCGAGAAGTCCTTGTTCTGGCGCGAGGTCGGCTTCGACTACGCGCGCGACAACATCGGGCAACTACCCAAGGTCATCGCCGCTCGCATCGGCCGCCAGTGGGAACTCTTCCGTCCCGTGCAGAACACCCAGTTCGCCCCCATCGAGGGCCGCAACGAACAGGCCGCGCGTGCGGGCTTGATCATGTACTACGGACTCGCCGCGTTCTCCCTCGTCGGTGTGCGACAGCTCCGACGCCGACGCGTGGGTCTCATCCCCTTCGCCTCACTCTTCATCAGCGTCACGCTCACCGCGGCGTACGCCTACGGTACCACGCGGTTCCGGGTGCCCGCTGAACCCGCACTGTGCGTGCTGGCCGCGGTCGGGTTGTTCCCCGTCCTGCGGCGGATACGAGAGCGTTTCCCACCGTCCGATCGACACGACGATCGTGACGCCGACACGGTGACCAGCACCACGTTCGTGGCCGGCCACCGACTACGGCCACGGCAGTCGTTCACCCGGGGTGCGCTCAAGGCGTGGCTCTCCATCGGAGCGGTCGTCGTCGCCGTCGTGGCGGCGCTCCCGGCCTTGTTCCGCTCGGTGGGTGCGACCATGGAAGAAGGCTTCATGTTGGTCTTCCCCGAGCGCGTCCTGAAGGGGGCGATCGCCAACGTCGACTTCCTCCATCTCTACGGTCCCGGGTCCCTTCATTTCCTCGCCGGGTGGTTCGAACTCTTCGGTGCGTCTCTCACCTCCGAACGATGGTTCGGACTGGGCCAACACCTGTTGGCGATCTCGGCCCTGTACGTTCTGGCGCGACCGTGGGGACGTCGCATCGCGGTCGTCGTCGGGGTCAGTTCGACCCTGTTCATCCTCACGCCCATCGGGCTGCAGGCCCTGGCGTGGAGCGGCGGACTGGGACTCGCGCTGTGGTCGGTGGTGTTCTTCGTTCGATCGATGCACCAAGAATGTGCCGGCCTCGAGTCCCGCCTCGCGAGAGTGACCGCGGGTGCGCTGGCGGGCTTGGCGCTCACGTTCCGTCCCGACCTCGTCGTGGCCCTCGCTCTCGTTGGCGGCTACTCGTTGTGGAGACGTTCGGTGCGGGCCTGGGCCCTCACGTTGGCCGGCGCCGTCGTTGGTGCGGTCTCGCTGTGGGTGCATCTCGCCCAAGCGGGTCCCCGAGCGGTGATCGACGGGATGCTCATCGACCCCGTCGTCAACCTGCGTCCGGGTCGTGAACTTCCCCGCCCTCCTTCGTGGTCCCATCTCGACGGTGCGCTCCAGATCATCAGCGAGAAGGTCGCGCCGTCGTGGCCGTTGCCGCACATCGCCGAGTCCAAGCAACTCTTCGTCTGGTTCTTCCTGCTTCCCGTGTCGGCGTTCCTCGTCACGGGAGTCGGCATCATGGCTCGCCGACGGGCCCGGCTCGCCGACCACGCCGGTCGATCCCGCGCCACGGTTCTCGTCGTGGTGGGGTTGATGTCGATCGGCTTGCTCCCCCAAGCGGTGCAACGACCGGACAGCGCGCATCTGCTGTGGGTGGCCTGCGTACCGTGGCCCTTCCTCGTCCCCACGGTGCTCGAATGGCTTCGTTGGTCCCGGCCCCGCGCGCACCCGACTCCTCGGACGGCGATCGCGGTCTCGACCTTGGCGGCCTTGGTGCTCGTGGTGGCACCCTCCTACACGATCCGCACCTATGCCCATCTCGTCGGGGACTCACTCTCGAACGAGCAGCCTCGCTACGAGGTGAGTCGCGGCGACCGCTACTTCTATCTGGGTGACGAGCGTCCGTACCTGGCGGCCCGCGACGTGATCGCGGACCTCGATCGACTCTCCCGATCAGGTGAGCGATTGCTCGTGGGGCCGGTCGATCTTCGACACACCGCGTACAGCGACGCGTTCTTCTATCACCTCTTCCCCGAACTCGTGCCCGCCACGTACTTCATCGAAATGGATCCGGGCATCGCCAACGCCGCGGACTCTCCTTTGGCCGACGAGGTTCGCTCCGCCGATTGGCTGATCCTCACGCGCTTTTGGTCCGAGTGGATCGAACCCAACGACTCGGTGCTCTTCGGTCCCGACGAGCCCAATCAGGTCGTGGAGGAAGAATTCTGCTTGCGTGGCTCCTATCAATACGACCTCGTGCGCCTCTACCAACGCTGCTCCGAGGGCGACGGCATCGGTCCCTACGATGCGCCGTATCGCCCCGAGTTCGATTACGCGGTGGAAGTCCGCGTTCCGGTGCCCCCTCGTCCCGACGGCACGTGCACACCGACCTGCAACGGCGAGTTCGATCCGGATTACGCGGCGTTGAACACGTCCACCATCGAACCCGACTGACGTTCCACTCAGCCCAGTGGCAGTCGGCGCCACACGGGACCGGGAAGGTGCCGCAGAACGGCGAAAACCAAGCGCAGGATTCCGGGAGCCCACACGATCCGGCGACCGGACTTCAGTCCACGAACCGTGACGTCGGCGACCGCATCGGGGGTGGTGGCGAACGGCGCCGCCTTCATTCCCGTGGTCATGGCCGAGTGCACGAACCCCGGACGCACGATCAACACCCGTGCCCCCGAACCCTCGAGCGAATCCGACAGACCCTGAGCGAAACCGTCGAGACCGGCCTTCGTGGACCCGTAGACGAAGTTGGCCTTGCGCACGCGTTCGCCCGCCACACTCGACAGCACGATCAGCCGACCGTGTCCCTGCCGACGCAACTGTTTGGCGACGTGCAACGAAACGGACACCGCCCCGGTGTAGTTCACGTGAGCCACCTTGACCGCCGTGGCGGGGTCCTCATCGAAGCGATCCTGGTCCCCGAGTTGTCCGAAGGCCAGAATCACCACGTCGGGATCACCATGATCTCGACGAAGCTGCTCGACGAAAGCCTCGTGGGAATCGGTGTCGGCCGCGTCGAACGCGACGGCGCGCACGTCGACCCCCTCGCGTTGCAGCGAGGCGATCTGGGTCGTCGCCGCATCCGGACGCCGACAAGCCAACACGACCGATTTCGTCGCCGGCGTGATCAGTCGCCGCGCGATGGCCAGACCGATCTCGCTCATCCCGCCCAACACGACGATGTTCTGGGTCTCCCCGAATGCGTTCTGCACGTGGTCTCCTTATCCCAACAGCGCCAGGCGGCGCGACAAATCGCTCTGCCAGATCCCGTCGGGATCGACCGAATCACGGATCCGTCGCCACTCCGACAAGCGGGGATAGCCCCGCACGATGGACTCGGCGCGGGTGTGGGCATCCTTGGCCAGATAGTGGCGACCGCCGGCCTCCAGCACGACGTCGTCCAATCGCCGGCACAACTCCGACAACCCGTCGGCACCGGCCGGCATGTCGACGGTGAGCGTCCATCCGGGCATGGGAAAACTGAGCGGGGCACGATTCGCCGCACCGAACCTCTTCAGAACCACCAACGGGCTGGCCAGGCGGGACTCCACCACCAACTCGATGCAACGACGCAACGCGTCCTCACGTTCGAACGGGACGACGAACTGGTACTGGATGAACCCGCGTGGACCGTACAGACGGTTCCAGGAGCCGATGGAGTCGAGGGGATGGAAGTATCCCGGAATCGACTTGATCTGACCGTCCTTGCGACGGGGCTCCTTGCGCAACCACAGTTCGTTGAACGTGCGCGAGGTGAGCAGGTTCACGAGACCGGGTGCGGGAACGATCGGAGGCACCGATGCGAGGTGCCGCGGTTCGTATCGCAGGGGATCGACCGCCAGTTTGGGGGCCAGGTCCGACACGCGCGCATGATCGCCGCGCCACAGCACCCCGCGTCCGAACGATCGCCCACGCGCCAACAGATCGACCCAGGACACCGAGTACCGATGATCCTCGTCTCCGACCGACATCTCCGACAGGAGTTCGTCGAGGTCACGACATCTGACGGTGCTCACGATGCACCGACTCGTCTCGATCGGCAGCACGGCGAACGTCGCTTCGAGGATGATGCCCGTGAGTCCCATTCCTCCGACGGTGGCCCAGAACAGATCGCTTTCGTCGGTGGGCGACAGTTCGCGCACCGTACCGTCGGCCAGCAGCAACGAAAGACGTCGCACGTGCGCCCCGAAGGAACCATCGGCGTGATGGTTCTTTCCGTGAATGTCGCTGGCGATCGCACCGCCGACGGTGACGAATCGGGTCCCCGGCGTCACCGGCACGAAGAAACCTCGGGGGACGATGATCTTGAGGAGATCGTCCAAACTGACCGCTGCCGAGGCGGTCACCGTGGCGGACTCCGGATCGACCACCACGTCGGAGACCGAGCCGGCCAGGCGCAGGACCGATCCACCCGAATTCTGGGCCGCGTCGCCGTACGAGCGACCGAGACCCCGAGCGATGACCCCACGAACACCCGAGTCCTTGACACACGCGGCCACATCGGCCGGAGCGACGGTGGCCACGCGGGCGACCGACGGTGCGGTCAGACCCCAACCCGTGAGGCGCGTGGAGACGAAGTCGGTGGACATGGGCGACGTCATGTTACTGACGGGCGTCGATCGAGGCGGGACGCCGACCCTCAGCCGACGTACACGCCGAGACCGAACACGATCACCCACGCCACGCCCATCCCCTGCAACATGCGGTCCGCCGCGAACACGTCCTCGGGGGCCGCCCCTTGCCCCTGCTCGAGCACCAGCAGGTACCGCAGAAGAGCGCCCAACATCGGGATGATCGACAATTCGTAGAAGGGCCACGTCGACCCGGAGATCTCCTTGGTGGCGAAGGCCCAGGTGCAGTACGCCACCAATGTCGCCGCGAGGCTCACCGACAAGACGATGCGCAGAAAGCCGAGGCTGTACTCGGTGAGAGCCACCCGAGTGACCCCGACGGTGTCGCCGGCGTCACGCAACTCCGCGTATCGCTTCCCGGTGACGATGAACAGCGCCCCGAAACTGGCGCACAACAAGAACCACGTGCTCATCTCCACACCCGAGGCCTCCGCACCCGCGATGGCGCGAATCACGAATCCAGCGGCCACTGCCATCAGGTCGAGCACCGCCTCGTGTTTCAGACGCGCCGAGTACGAAACCGTGAGCACCACGTAAACGACGACCGCCACCCCACTGCGCCAGTCGGGCACGAAGGCCAAGGTGACGCCACCGACCAGCAGGATCGTTCCGACGATACGGGCCGAAAGCATCGACACCGCACCCGACGCCACCGGGCGGAGGCGCTTGCGCGGATGCGCGCGATCGGCTTCGACATCGAGAACGTCGTTCCAGTAGTACGTGCCACTGGCCGCCATGCACAACGCCACGAAAGCGACGAGTGTCTGCCACAACGCCGACCATTCGTTGAGCACACCGGCTGCTCCGGGGGCGGCGAACACGAGAACGTTCTTCGCCCACTGCTTGGGGCGAGCCTCGCGAAGATGGGCGCCGACGCTCATGCCGCCATCGGCTCCGGGGAGATGGGCTGGCGGCCCACACGCACCGGCACGTTCGCCATCGCCAGCATCTGATCGTCCCCGGCCGAGTCTCCGTAGGCGAAGATGCGGGCACCCATCAGACCCCGCGACGCCATCCAGTCCCGAAGTCGACGTTCCTTTTCCGCACCGCGACAGTTGCGTCCCCGAATGCGACCGGTGCACGAACCGCCCGAGCCCACTTCGATCTCGGTGGCCAACACGTCGTCGCAACCGAGCAGTCGGGCCAGATGATCGAGATACTCCCGGTACGAGGCCGACACCAGCACCACTCGGTGACCTTGTTCGCGGTGCCAACGGAGACGTTGCACGGTGTCCGAACGGAGCCACGCCGGAAACACCCGTCCGGCGAAACGCTCCGCCGAGGACTGCACGATCGTCAGCGGACGACCGGCCATCGCCGCCGCGGTCACCAGGTTCTTCACCTCGTCGCGATCACGACGCAGGATGGCCGACGACAAGGGAATCGCGCGTCGCATCAATCCGAGATACCACCGCCAACCAGCCAACTCGCGCAGGAACGGAACCACGCAGTCACGTTGGGTGAGCGTGCGATCGACGTCGAAAGCGGCCACGGTGGGCTCGCCGACTCCCGGAGCGCCATCTGTCGTCGCGGCCGCATCCATCGGAGGAGAGTTTACCGATGGGCACCCTCGAGAAGGGCGCTTCTCACCGACCACCATTCGGGCCAACTCTTGCCCACGACGGTCGGATCATCCACCGAGACGTCCGGCACGACCAGCGCCAACAGCGACCACGACATGGCCAATCGGTGATCGTCGTGCACCGACAATCGCGCACCGTGATACGTGGCTCCCGGCGTCGGTTCGATGCGCAGGCCGTCGTCTTCTTCGACCGCGGTGCACCCGATCGCCGACAGACCGCGCACCAGGTCCCCGATCCGATCGCTCTCCTTGCGCCGAATGAAACCCACACCGGTGATGCGTGTCGTCGACGACGCGAAGGCCGCCACACACGCCACCGTGGGCACGAGATCGGAGATGTCGGACATGTCGATGTCGATTCCGTGCAAGGCGCCGGTTCCGATCACCGTCGTCGACGTCGACGTTCGACGCACGCGGCAACCCATCGCTTCCATCACGTCGGCGAAACGCGCGTCTCCCTGCAACGCACCTTCCCCCAAACCATCGACGCGTACCGAGCCGTTCGTGATGGCCGCGACGGCCAACGGATACGACGCCGACGAGGCGTCGGCCTCGATCACGTAGTCACACCCCGTGTACGACGACGGTTCGACTCCGATCCGGCGTTCCCCCACCGTGATCCCCGACGCCCCGAACGACGACATCACCGACGCCGTGATCGCCACGTACGGCCGCGACACCAGGGACGTGGTGAGATCGATACGCAAACCGTCGGGTAACAACGGCCCGATCATCATCAACGCCGAGACGAACTGGCTCGAGACGTCACCGCGCATCTCGATGCGTCCTCCGGACAATCCACCGCGCGCCACACTCACCGGCAAACATCCGTGGGGAGACACCACCTCGGCGCCGAGACCGCGGAGAGCCTCGTGCAGTTCACCCATGGGCCGACGTCGCAAGGCCGCGTCACCATCGACCGTGGTGGCGTCGCTCCCGAGCGCGGACACCGCGGTCAAGAATCGTGACGTGGTTCCGGCCAATCGGGCGTCGAGGGTCGAACCGCCTCGAACGACTCCCTCACGACCCTCGATTCGCGCGCGGTCACCGTCCATCTCGACGCCGACCCCGAGCGAACGCAGACAGTCGAGCATGGCCGCCGTGTCGTCGCCAGGTGCCATGTTCGACAGGTTCGTCGTTCCTCGAGCCAGTGCCGCGCACACCAGCGCGCGATTCGCGATGCTCTTGGAACCCGGAACCGCCACATCGGCGACGATCGGACCGGCCGCGACGGGTATCGACACCGACGGGTCCTCCATCAGCCCAACCGTTGGATCGCCGGACGGAATCCGCGGGCCATCAATCCGCCTCTGAACACCTCCGTGCTGGAGGCGTCGACGAGGACCACGGCCACGCCGCGATCACCTTCGGCGGAGTGCACCACTTCGAAGTTCGCGATGTTCACGCCGATCTCGGCGGCCAAGGTGAAGACCTCGGCCGCGGCACCCGGACGGTCGGGAATCGGAATGCGAACCTCGGCGAGTTCCGACGGTGCCTTGATCCGACCGGGCAGATTGGCCCGCGCCTCGCGTGCGGTCGACAGGCGCGCCAACAGGCGGTCACGATCGCCGTCGGCCACGATCGACCGCATCGACGACAAGCCGTCGATGAGAGTGGACAGGGTGGACACGATGGCGTCGCGATTCTCGTCGCAGATGTCGAGCCAGATGGCCGGATGACCCGATGCGATCCGCGTCATGTCCCGGAAGCCGCCGGCGGCCAAGCGCAACAAGGCCGCGTGTTCGGTGGCGCGCGAGCTGGCCACCCCCATCAGGGTCGCGGCCGTGAGGTGCGGAACATGGCTGACCACCGCCACCAACTCGTCGTGACGCTCCGGCGACAGACCGACCACTTCCGCCCCGAGGTCACCGACGATTCCGGCCACGGTCGCGAAGGCCGAATCGGACGTCTCCGGGGTGGGTGTCAGGACCCAGACCGCACCGGTGAACAGATCGGGATCGGCGCCATCGAGACCTTCCAGTTCGCTGCCCGCCATCGGATGACCACCGATGAACCGGGCGTCCCGAATCGACTCGCACACCGCGGACTTCACACTGCCCACGTCGGTGACGAAGCCGTCCGTCTCGATCAATGCCCGGCGCACCTGATCGCCCACGGCCATCACGGGAACCGCCACGAAGGTCACCTCGGCACCACGATCCACACCGGCTTTGGCCACGATGCCACGGGACAACGCCTCGGTCACGCGCGAGGGGTCGGCGTCATCGCCACTGACGATCCAACCACGGTCCCGCAAAGCCACGCAGATCGAACCCCCGATGAGGCCGAGTCCGAGCACGTTCGCTCGTCGAGGTTCGGCGGGCGAGATCTGGCTCATCGGTCTCGATCGTACTTCCGGACCTCGGTGGCCACCGCCTCGGTTAGCGCGCGCAATTCATCCAACGTCAGCTCTCGCCACTGCCCGGGTCGTAACGTCCGATCGCTGATGGGGCCGATGCGCACGCGAACGAGACGACGCACCGGGTGACCGATCGCGTCACACATGCGACGAACCTGCCGATTGCGACCCTCGTGAATGGTGATGCGCAACACCCCGGGTTCGGGTTGGGACACCTTGGCCGGAGCGGTGACACCATCGTCCAACTCGATGCCGTCGCGCAATCGCGCCAGCCGATTGCCGGCCACTTCACCGCCTTCCACCTCGACCAGGTACTCCTTGTCCACCCCGTGGCTCGGGTGCGCCACGAGGTTGGCCAGATCTCCGTCGTTCGTGAGCAGGATCAGACCCTCGGTGTCCACGTCGAGACGGCCCACCGCGAACACGCGCGGCTCGGGGGGAACCAAGTCGACGATGATCGGTCGTCCATGGGTGTCGCTCGACGTCGTCACCACACCGGTGGGCTTGTTGACCAGATAATGGACGAGGCCGGGCCGCACGCCCACCGGTGCCCCGTCGACTTCGATGCGGTCGGTGTCGACGTCGACGCGCCGACCCAACTCGGCCACGACACCGTTCACCCTGACCCGTCCCTCGGCGATCAGGTCCTCGCACACGCGACGCGATCCGAAGCCGTGGCGGGCCAACACCTTCTGCAAACGGTCACCTTGGGGCAACAATTTGGATTTGGCCGCCAGTTGCTCCCACAACGGGGGTTCGGGGCGACGCTCGGTCATCGGTCAGAGTTCGGGATCGGACGGCTTCGGTTCGGCGATGGCGACATCGGCGACCTGAGGAATGCGCAAACCCTCTTCGAGGGCTTCGACCACGTCGGCGCCGGGCACGAACTCGGCGATCGCGGGGAGATCGGCGATGGAGTTGATGCCCAACTTCTCGAGGAATGCCGGTGTCGTGCCCCACATCACCGCTTGTCCCGGCCCCGGATCGCGGCCGATCTGATCGATGTAGCCACGACCCTGCAACGTGCGCATCACACCGTCGGGATCCACGCCACGGATCGCGGCCACTTGGGCCCGCGAGATCGGCTGCTTGTAGGCGATGATCGCCAGGGTCTCCAGAGCCGCGCCGGACAATCGAGCCCGTTGACCGTCGAGGATGTATCGCTCGACGTACGCAGCGACGTCGGGATGACTCTGGTAGCGGTATCCACCGGCCACCTGCACCAACTGGAACCCGTGACCGGCCTCGTCGTACGCGGCGGCGAGGGAGTCGCACAGCGAGGCGACGACCTCGACGGGATGCCCGAGGATCTGACCCAACAACTCGACCGGGACCGGTTCGGTCGCCACGAGGATGATGGCCTCGAGCGCGCGCACCAGTTCGGCGTCGATGGCCCCGCCGTGCGTCGGTTCGTTCGGGTTCGGTTCGTTGTCGGACATCTTCCTTCTCAGCCTTCGTAATCGTCGATCGCAATGGACCCGACCGCCATGGACACACCTTCGCCGATCCACACGATGTCGATGTCGCCGAACTTCTCGCCCTGATCCAGTTCCACGTAACCCTGCTTGAAGAGTTCGAGGAGCGCCAGGAATCGGACGATGACTTCCATTCGATCGGCCAGGTCGGCGGTCAATCGTCGGAAACTGATGCGCCGAATCCGGGGCAACTCGTCGACCAATTCGGCCAGCGCGTCGCTGACCGACGCCTTGATGACTCCAACGTGGAACAGGTCGACCTTGGGCACCACCTTGGGTGTGGTGGCCCGCACGAACGCCGCGTGCATCTGCTTGGGCTTCACACCCTCCAGCAGATCGGGCATGAGTTCGGCGAAGCGCTCGTCGGGGCCGCACCGGCGGGCATAGGTGCGATCGGCGGCATCGGCCAGTCGACCGAAGACCTGACCAACATCCTTGAACGTCTTGCACTCGAGCAAACGGGACAGCAACAAATCCCGCTCTTCCCACAACGCCAACTCCTCGTCGAGGTCGACGTCCTCGCGGCCCGGCAACAAACGACGGGCCTTCAACTCGACCAACGTGGCGGCGATCAACAAGAACTCGGTGGCCACTTCGAGGTCCAGCGACTGCATGGCCGCCAACTCGGTCAGATATGCGTCCACGATCACCGACAGGCTCACCTCGTGGATGTCCACCTGTTCTTTCAAGATGAGGTGCAACAGCAGGTCGAACGGCCCCTCGAACACGGGAGTGGAAACGTCGACGGCCATGCGGACGAGGCTAATCGGCGCGGCCGGTTCCGGACCCCCTTCCCGACCGAATACACCCTCGTCAGCGGGGTCGTCGCCGTTAGCCTGACCTCGTGACCCGTGTCCTGTCTTGTATCCAGCCCACCGGCGTCGTCCATCTCGGCAACTACCTCGGCGCGCTTCGAAATTGGGTCAGCGGGCAGCACGAATGCGATGCCTTTCATGGCATCGTCGATCTGCACGCCCTCACCGTCACCGATCGCCCGGGCATCGTCGGACCGAGCACCTTGGACCTCGCCGCGACGCTGTTCGCGGTGGGACTCGATCCGCAGGTCGCCACCGTGTTCGTGCAGAGCCACGT
>Ga0315902_10012429_pt1 | contig 11077 bp, 9 predicted proteins | sample LakEriMetagenome_9_FD_203523 | JGI IMG/M metagenome (GOLD analysis project Ga0315902, IMG submission 203523) | Freshwater fungal communities from buoy surface, Lake Erie, Ohio, United States - Buoy 12 MA117 | ecosystem: Environmental > Aquatic > Freshwater > Lake > Lake biofilm | place: USA...
TACCCGGCCCCAGATACCGTGCTTCCATCAATCCGAAAGTAGATGCGTTGATGGTGTTTTGACTAAATACACCCATCGTACCTAAAATACAGATAAGAGAAAAGATGATCTTTTGCATTGAAAACAATTTTAAATAAAGAACCCCGGTATATGCCGGGGTTTCACGAATAGAAAATATTTTACTTGGCTGGTTTGAAAAGAGATGCATCTAAATTGGTATTGACCTCTATGGATTCGATGGTCAGATCGGCATTCATGCCTGGACCCATCGGAACTGTAGTACTCATCGGAACAACAATTCCGGATGCATGCTTTTGATAGTTGCTATACCCTGTAGAAACTTCGGCTTCCTGTCCGTTTGCACTCATAACTGTAACCGCCTTAATGATATAATAGGTTGCTGGATCAATAAAAAGCGTTTGAGCTTTTCCACCTTTCAGCGTCATTTTCACTTTAAAGCAATCGGTTCCATCTACATCCTCTTTGCCGATAAACTCCGCTTTATGTCCTTTGGCAGCATAGTCAATGAGTACCCCCTGAATATCCAACTCTTCCTGCTGATCTTTGATTTGTTCAGCCGTCATCGCTTCAACGGTAGCCTGTCCCTGAAACGGCATATAACTCCAGCCCTCCGTATTCGTTACAATCTGATAGCCGGTCATGCCCATCAACGAAATATCCGTACGCGCAGCAGTATTGTGTATGATGGAGCGCTTCATCTGAATTTCGGCACCTTGTACAGACATGGTACCGTTCTGCACCATAGAGGTGAGCTTTTTCCAGTTATCCTTTCCGCCAATGGCATCAATGTGTTTGCTGATGATGTCATCGGCTGACTGAGCAAACGAAACGGTTAAACTAAAAAAGGCTGCAATAAATAAAGAAATCGATTTCATGTGTTTACTTTTTATTGTTTTTAAAGATTCCAAAAAATAGCTAAATGGATATTCATGGTTTTATTTTATCTCAGTTTAGCTATAAGATTATTGATTGGTTGATAATGTGATTGGATGGTTTCTGATTCAATGGTTACAATTCTAATCTTAATGTAGAATCGTAACAAAAATAGAGACTTTCCGATTGCAAGTTCTGCCTTTCAGCCTTAACTTGAGCCATTAATCGAAAAAAATGTCAGATGTTTTTCAGGTCATAGGAAATATTGTTAACGTTTTCACAAAGGAAATCTATTCCGGAATCCTCGAAATCAGCGCGGGTAAAATCCTGTCTCACAAAAAAATAGGTCCAGAAAAGAGCGACTCCCCTTATTACCTGCCCGGCTTTATCGACAGCCATGTACACATTGAAAGCTCCATGCTGGTGCCCTCCGAGTTTGCCCGTCTGGCTGTGGTACACGGAACAGTTGCCACCATCAGCGACCCGCATGAAATTGCCAATGTCTGCGGCATCGAAGGCGTGGAATATATGATCGAAAACGGGAAAACCGTTCCTTTTAAATTCAATTTCGGAGCGCCGAGTTGTGTACCTGCTACTATTTTTGAAACAGCCGGCGATGAATTAAATGCAGAGGCCGTTGAACAATTACTGAAACGCCCGGAAATCAAATACCTGAGCGAAATGATGAACTTTCCCGGAGTATTAAATGGGGATTCGGAAGTATTGAAAAAGATTGAAGCAGCACGCATACTTGGAAAGCCAATTGACGGACATGCACCGGGATTGCGGGGAGAGCAGGCAAAAAAATACATTCAAACTCCGCTTGCAACGATAGCCGGCGAAGTGATTATCAGTACCGATCATGAATGTTTTACAAAAGAAGAGGCCTTGGATAAGATTCATCATGGTATGAAGATCATCATCCGTGAAGGCAGTGCGGCTAAGAATTTTGAAGCCTTGATTGATTTACTGAATGATTATCCGGATCAGATTTTATTTTGCAGCGATGATAAGCATCCCGACAGTTTAATACTCGGACACATTAATCAACTCTGTGCAAGAGCTGTTGAAAAAGGCGTTCACATTTTCAAAGTGTTGCAGGCTGCCTGTGTAAATCCGGTGACGCACTACAAACTGGATGTAGGACTTTTAAGAGAAGGTGATGCTGCTGATTTTATCTGCATAGATAACCTTAGAGAATTTAAAGTACAGGAAACTTATATTAACGGACAACTTGTTTCAAAAAACGGAGTTTCACGGATACAATCATTAAAACCCGGAATTATCAATCGTTTTCTTTGTGAAGAACAAGACGTAGAAGCTTTTTTATTTAAAGAAGAGAACTGGATTCAAGAACAAGATTCAACGATTCCTGTAGTAGAAGTGCTGGATGGGCAACTCATTACAAATCGTTTATCTGTTCCTGCTTCTTCATTTAATATTGAAAATGGAATCATCCGTGCGAATACGAAGCAAGACTTATTATACATGGTAGTTGTAAATCGTTACAATCCTGCTCCTATTGCTAAATGTTTCGTACATCGTTTCGGGTTACAAAAAGGTGCTATTGCTTCGTCGGTTGCACACGACAGTCATAATATCATCGCAGTTGGCACAAGTGCCGAATCCCTGCAAAGAGCTGTTAATCTGGTTATTCAGGAGAAAGGTGGAGTGAGTGCAGTGTATGAAGAAGATGGGCAATGGAATGAGTCGGTTGTTGCATTACCGGTAGCCGGACTGATGAGTAATGAAGATGGATATGTGGTTGCTGAAGCATACAGCAGAATTGATAAGATTGCAAAGAGTATGGGAAGTATACTTCAGGCACCTTATATGAGTCTATCGTTTATGGCCTTGCTGGTAATACCACATCTGAAGTTGAGTGATAAAGGATTGTTTGACGGAGACAGGTTTGAGTTTATTCGTTGATCGATGGTCGTTGCTCCCGATGAATGAAAGACATTTACTGTAGTTTATATACCCAAGAACCACACTGCATAAATGACGCAGATGAATGTGACAAATGAACTACAATTCGGATTGCATCCAGGCAATAAACTTCAACTATATAAAAGATTATCCTCTTTGTCCTCCAATTGGTGGTTCGTGCGGACACGAACCACGGCAACTGCACAAATGACGAAGATGACTGCAACGAATGCACTACAGTCCGGATTGCATCCAGGTAAAACACTTCATCTACTTAAAAGATTATAGCCAATATGCAATCGCGGCAACTAAGTACAAATACGCAAGTAATCCTCCTAAAGTCGGAAGACATGCACCAGTTTTTTGTTTTTCCTCGCCTCGGTTCGTGTCCTCACGAACCGGAATCAAGTAACGAACCACGGAAACTTAATAAATGAAGAGCGATAAAACTGCTAACCGAAAAGGTATTTCAAACCGTTTATTTTCGTTTTTTGTCGTTTAAACGAAGAGAATGATTTTATGGTTACGTATTTTAATGCCCTTTAAAACAAGCACTAAACCATACATTCTAACCGGTCATGAACATACCATTCATTATGAATGAAGTAGAAAGCAAGATTATTTCTTTCAAAGACAAAAAAGTCATTCTGGACAATGATGTGGCAGCATTAAATGGGGTTGAGACGAAGCGGATAAATGAAGCCGTAAAAAATAATCAAGATAAATTCCCGGAAGGATATTTACTGAATCTGTCCTCAGAAGAATGGTTTGATATGAAGTCGAAAATTTCGACTTCATTTGGGCCTGGAGGTAAAGTAAAACCTCCCGTAGCATTTACGGAAAAAGGCCTTTATATGCTCGCGACCATTCTGAAAAGCAGCAAAGCAACAGAAACGACCCTTGCCATTGTAGAGGCCTTTGCCAAACTCAGATCTCTGACCACAACCTTCTCAGAATTGAACCAGACTGCAGATCCAAAGAAGCAGAAAAAACTGATAAACCGCTCCGGTGAAATCATTTCTGATCTGTTGGATGATCAGCTTCAGATCAGTGACACAGAAACTACAATTGAACTCAACTTTGCAGTCGTGAAACTCAAACACACGATTAAGAGAAAATAAAACTACAGGTTCTTTACAAAATCAAAACGGACACAGAAGATAAAATGCTTGTTATCATAATTTCAGTTTACCCGGGTGTCCGCTTCGCGAGACTCCGGGACGGGCGGATACTCCCCTCCAAATGGCGGTTCGTGAGGACACGAACCACGGCAACGTTGCTCGCAATGAATGAAAGACTTTTAATTTGGCTCGTGATCCCACGAACCACGGAAACTTGATAAATGAAGAACGATAAAACTGCTAACCGAAAAAATATTTCTAACCGTTTATATTCGTTTTTTGTCGTTTAAAAAAAGACAATGATTTTATGGTTACGTATTTTAATGCCCTTTAAAACAAGCATTAAACCATACATTCTAACCGGCCATGAACATACCATACATTATGAATGAAGTAGAAAGTAAGATTATTTCATTCAAAGACAAAAAAGTCATTCTAGACAACGATGTGGCAGCATTATATGGGGTTGAGACGAAGCATATCAATCAGGCAGTAAAAAACAACCCCCATAAATTTCCCCATGATTACATAATAGAGATAAATCAGGAAGAGTTAGACATTTTGCGGTCAAAATTTTTGACCGCAAAATTCTCGATGGTCAGAACCTTGCCGAAGGCATTTACTGAAAAAGGTCTTTATATGCTCGCGACCATTCTGAAAAGCAGCAAAGCAACAGAAACGACCCTTGCCATTGTGGAGGCCTTTGCCAAACTCAGATCTCTGACCACAACCTTCTCAGAATTGAACCAGACTGCAGACCCAAAGAAGCAGAAAAAACTGATAAACCGCTCCGGTGAAATCATTTCTGACCTGTTGGATGATCAGCTTCAGATAAGTGACACAGAAACTACAATTGAACTCAACTTTGCCGTCGTGAAACTCAAACACACGATTAAGAGAAAATAAAACTACAGGTTCTTTACACAGTCAAAACTAGCGCAGAAGATAAAAATGCTCGCTACCATAATTTCAGTTTACCCAAGTTCCGCTTCGCGAGTCCCTGAGATGGGCGAATGCACCCCTCCAAATGGTGGTTCGTGAGGACACAAAACACGGCAATAGAAAAACAACACAAACCGACAACAGATAACCGATAACAACCAACCCCTACTATCCCATCAAACAAAAAATCACCGGTCGCTTATGCAAATCCGGCTTTTCTTTTTTCCATTCCGAAATGGTGCGTGTCTTTATGAATTGTGAAGAAGAAGTAAGATCGGCAGCAATGCATAAACGAGTCTTTGGCTGTGCATGGTGCACCAGGGTATCCAAAAGCTGATTATTCCGATAGGGTGTTTCCATAAAAATCTGCGTGCCTCCTGTTCGCTGCGATAATTCCTCCAGCTGTTTGATTTTTTTCACCCGCTGCGCCGCATCTATCGGCAGGTATCCATGAAAACAAAACTGTTGTCCGTTGAGCCCGCTTGCCATCAATGCCAGCAATATGGAACTCGGACCAACCAATGGCTTTACAATCGCCCCTTTTTGGTGTGCGATCTCTACCAGCGTCTGTCCGGGATCTGCAACACCCGGACAACCAGCTTCACTGATCACGCCAATTGTTTTTTCTTCTTTCAGTTTTAGTAAAAAGGATTCCTTTGCTGAAGGATCATCGTTTGAAAATGAAAACCATTCAAAAGAATCAATTACAATAGACGGGTCAAGCCGCTTGAGAAAACGACGCGCCGTACGCAACTCCTCCACAAAGAATACCTGACACTGACGGATACTGTCAAGTACAACAGGTGGCAGGCTTTCGGTTGCTTCGTCATTTAAGAGAGAAGGTATGAGATAAACGACAGACATTAAATTTCTTCATTGACGTGGTACAAACTCAGAGTGGCTGCTATTACGGCATAGGCAGGTGCCAGTACCCAACCAACAACCGGTATCAGATGCATAAAATAAAATACCATCCCGTTACCGATCGCCAGCCCTTTTTTGTGGCTGATAAAAGAAGCGCTTTGCTGGGGAGATAACTTATGCCGTTCCGTACTGTAGTCGAGCATGGAAAATCCGTAATAATAACACTCTACCATAAAAGCAATTAACGGACTGACCCAGCCAATCAAGGGAATGAGAGAAAACAATAAAATCGTGACTGCATATACAGATTGCCACAGAGTATTCCGGAGCGCCACCCGTATACCTCTCCAGATGTCTTTCGTCAGCTGCGAGAGGCTGAACGGATAATCCTTTCCTTCAATAATATTCTCCGTTTTCTCACTCAACCAGGCAAAGACGGGCGATCCTATAATGAGAAAAAGATATTTAAAGAGTGAAAAGTAAAAGAACAGCAGAATGAAACGAAATATCAAAGTGCCTGTTATAAATAAATAATTCAGCAGGCTGAAATTCTGCTCCTCCAGCCAACTCCTAACACCAATCAGGTCAAACAACCAGTCGAGAAAACTACCAGATGATATCCAGAACAACCATATTCCGGTAACAAAAAGCAGAGCATAGATGATGCCGGGAATGAGAATCCATTTCCATAAATTGTGTCTCCGGATAAAACGGTGTGCCTGGAAATAGGCCTGAAATGCAATGACAAGCTCCTTTAGCAAAATGGCAATAATTTAAATTTGATCGCTTACCTGAATATTCAGAACAAACAAAAAAGCAAAATACAAAAAATGCGCAAGCTTGCTTTGAATTTTTACTTGCGGGATGAAGTGGATCAGATATCCAGAGAACTTCTCGGAAAGATTATAGTAATCGCCTCCGGAAAGGATATTCTGAAGGGACGAATTGTCGAAACTGAAGCGTATGCCGGCATCACAGATCCTGCTTCGCATGCTTATAAAAACAGAAAAACAGCTCGCACATCGGTGATGTATGAAAACGGAGGCACTGCCTATCTCTATCATTGTTATGGAATGCATTTATTATTCAATATCGTTACCAATAAAAAAGAGATTCCACATGCCGTATTGATTCGGGCCATTGAACCTCTATTTCCTTTACCGGAATCCTCAAAAAAAGGAAAACGACTGCCCGGTTCTGGTCCGGCTCTGGTAACGAAAGTGCTGGGTATGAACATGGATAAGAATGGGAAATCTGTATTGAATAAAGATTTTTATGTGGGTGATGATGGATATTCTCCTGAATCTGTTGCTGTGACCCCGCGTATCGGCGTTGATTATGCAGGAGAGGCCTCCAAATGGCTTTACCGTTTTATCATTCAGCACCATCCTTATGTTACGCCGCATCCGTTTAATCAGAAAGCAATACCGATTCTTTAAAATATATATCCTCCAATACGGGTGATTATAAATTTCTGAATAATAATGTATTTAAGAACCCTTCTTTATAACTTCGTTATCGAACCTCAACAACTTCATCCCTTGCAAGCATGATTCATGCAAAAAAGTAAACTCCTTCATCTTCTTAAGTTATTTTCCGGACCGCTGCTTGCGCTTTTATGCTGGCTGCTGAATCCATTTACTCTGGATACAGAAGCAAATAAAACAGTAAGTATCGCCCTTTGGATGGTTGCGTGGTGGATTGCCGAAAGTATCCCCATGCCGGCAGTAGCACTGATGCCATTGGTTCTCTTTCCATTACTGGGTATCAGCTCCATCGAAACAACCGCTGAAGCCTACAGTAATCCAGTGATTTTTTTGTTTATGGGAGGTTTTATGATTGGCATGGCTATTGAAAAATGGAATCTTCACAAACGCATTGCGCTACATATAATAAAAATTACCGGTACCAGTGGCAAACAATTAATCCTGGGTTTTGTGATTGCCTGTGGTTTTCTGAGTATGTGGCTGAGTAATACCGCAACCACCATGATGATGTTTCCGATTGCGATCAGCGTCATCGGTGTCATCCGAACGCAGGAAACCCCGGGAAAAAATCTGGATCATTTTTCTCTTGTATTGATGCTGGTAATCGCTTATGCAAGCAATATCGGAGGAATTGCAACCCTGATCGGTACTCCTCCAAATATCGCATTTGCATCCTTTATTGAAAAGCAATATCACTATAATATCCGGTTTTCTGAATGGATGCTCTTATGCACTCCGATAGCAATCTGCTTGCTCTTGTGTATGTATTGGGTCTTAACTTATTGGCTATTCCCGGTTCGGATTCTGCACAACGAAAAGGCGGGTTCATTCGTCAATGAAGAATTAAAGAAACTGGGGCCGATGAGTACAGCCGAAAAAAGAGTCTTATCGATTTTTACAGGCACGGCTCTTCTATGGATCACGAAGGACTTATTACAGCAATTCAGCGGATGGCATCTGGATGACAATCAGATTGCATTGCTGGGTGCACTCGCTTTATTCATCATGCCTTCCGGTAAAGAAGATTCTTCTCGTTTGTTGAACTGGAGTGATACGTCAAAGATGGCATGGGGAATCTTACTTTTATTCGGAGGCGGTATTGCACTGGCTGGAGCTTTACAGTCGGCAGGAGTTATCCAATTAATCAGTAAAGCGCTAACCGGTTTTGGAAACGGTAACATACTGATACTTGTATTATTGATTGTAACCCTATCCGTATTTCTGAGTGAGCTGATGAGTAATGTCGCGCAGGTCATTGTGTTTTCGCCGGTACTGGGGAATATTGCTGATATATTAAATATCAATCCGCTTTTACTGGGGATTCCCATGACATTGGCAGCCAGTGTAGCATCTATGCTACCCATGGGTACACCACCAAATGCTATCGTATTTGGAAGCGGACACATCCCCCTCAAAAAAATGCTGAAAGCAGGATTGGTGTTAAATCTAATCTTCATACTCCTCATTACAGCTTTTTGCTATTTCCTGCTCCCATTAATCATGACAGCGATAAGAAGGTAATACCAACGCATCAAACTTTTTTTAAGGAAGATTGTAAGAGTTAGATGAAAAATCGTTTTCTGATTTTGTTGAAGAAAAATTCATATATCCAATCAAAACTTTATGCAGTCGGGTTTTGCTTATCCGGTCTTTTATTTCTTTCTGCTGACTGGCTCTCAACATCCCAAGCTCCTGAAGGTTATACCGGAGCTGAAGGAGTCACCTGCCGAGGTTGTCACGGCGGAAACCCCCTGAATGCCAACGGCGGTTTTATCAGTATTAATGGCCTTCCAAATGAATATGTTCCGGGTACCGTTTATCCATTCAGCATCACGATTACGCACGCTTCCAACAGAGGTCGCTGGGGATTCGCTGTAAAAGCAATTGGTTCAAACAGTAGTGTTGCTGGAAGTTTTTCGAGTACAAATCCAAATGCCGGCATCATTGGATCAGAACTTGGGCATATCAATGCACCTTTTCAATCGGGAACAACATACACGTTTAACAATCTTCGGTGGACTGCTCCCGCAACTCCTACAAGTACCGAACAAACCATTCGTTTCTTTGCAGTCGGAAATGCGGCCGGAGGAAGTGGGTCTTCCAGTTATTTTATTTATACCACAACAAAAACCATTCTACAAAAAACTTCTTCAATCAATAATACGATTCCTGAAATTGAAAATTGGCAGGCGACTTCTTCCAGGGGGCAGATCAATGTGTTTATGAATCTAAACAAAAGCAGTAAAATACAGATTGCACTCTACACCATTGATGGAAAAGTGGTTAAAAAGCTTGCGGCGCAACGCCTTACAGCCGGGAAACAAATGATCACGATCCCTCTTTCAGAGATAAATCCCGGAACATTTATACTAACGATTCAAAACGGAAAGGAAAGGGAAAGCAAAAAAATTATCCTTCCATAATCTTTGAAAGATTATGTGCGCTTTGACTTATTCCTTCTGATAAGCCCTCAATCCGCATTCAAGCCAGTTTTTAAATTCTTCCGGATCCGGCGTATAACTCTTGGTGCGAGTCAGTAATTGTTCATCTCCGTTCAGTATGGCATACTGCGGCTGCGCAACCGCTTCGAAGTTTTCACTTTGAAACGTAGCCCACAAATCCCCAATAGTAAGAATAGTTTTCGGACTGCCACTTTTCGTGGTGTAGGATTGCTGCTGATCGGCAGGTAGACGGGTTCGGTCATCTACATAAAGACTTACCACAATAAATTCGTCTTTCATTAACGTCAATACCTTTGGGTTGGTCCATACGTTTTCTTCCATACGACGGCAATTCACGCAAGCCCATCCCGTGAAATCTATTAATAAAGGTTTCTTTTCTTTTCGCGCCAATGCAAGCGCTTGCTCATAATCGCGTAATGGCTCCAGCGAATTCCTACATAAAACAGGATGTTCGTATATGCTGTAACAAACCGGAGGCGGGAAGCCGCTGATGAATGACAAATTTGCCCAGCGGGAATTTGTAACACCGGGAGTTAATGCAAGGGTGATTGCAGAAAACAAAAAAATAAACAACCAGCGCATTTTGGTGATAACAGGCTTTGCATCATCGTGCGGAAATTTAATAATACCTGCCAGATATAAAACGATGGCAACGCCTATGATTATCCATACAGCAAAAAACAGCTCTCTTTTGATCAACCCCCACTGCTCTACCAGATCCGCGTTGCTTAAAAACTTTAAAGCCATGGCTAGCTCCAGAAATCCAAGTACCACTTTCACTGTATTCAACCAACCACCACTCTTCGGTAAGGATTGCAGCCATTGCGGAAACATCGCAAAAAGGGCAAACGGTAAGGCGAGCCCAAGTCCGAATCCGGCCATTCCGGCACTGAGTTGCCAGGCACCACCGTCTTTGGTTAAAGCTCCCGCAAGTAAAGAACCAAGAATGGGACCGGTGCAGGAAAATGAAACGATGGCCAGGGTTAGTGCCATGAAAAATATACCGGTCATGCTTTTTAAATCCGCCTTCGAATCGGAGATGGAAGCAAAACGTCCGGGGAGGGTGATTTCAAAATATCCGAAAAAGGAAATCGCAAAGAAAATGAAAATAAAAAAGAAGATCAGATTCAGCCACACATTCGTAGAAATCGTATTTAAGATTTCAGGATTGGTCTGATCGAGTAAATGAAAGGGAATACTCAGCAGTACATAAATCAACAGGATAAAGACACCATACAATACCGCCCTTCCGACTGCCTGCTGATGCGTTCCGCTCTTTTTGGTAAAAAATGAAACCGTAAGCGGGATCAAAGGAAAAACACAAGGCGTGATCAGAGCAAATAAACCACCGATCAAACCCAAGAAAAAGATCCCCAGG
>Ga0315902_10012434_pt1 | contig 11076 bp, 20 predicted proteins | sample LakEriMetagenome_9_FD_203523 | JGI IMG/M metagenome (GOLD analysis project Ga0315902, IMG submission 203523) | Freshwater fungal communities from buoy surface, Lake Erie, Ohio, United States - Buoy 12 MA117 | ecosystem: Environmental > Aquatic > Freshwater > Lake > Lake biofilm | place: USA...
TAGTTCGGCATGCGGATGCAGCCGAAGATCAGGAGGACAAGATGGGCAAGGCAAAGTTTGAGCGGACAAAGCCGCACGTGAACATCGGGACGATCGGGCACGTTGACCACGGCAAGACGACGCTGACGGCGGCGATCACGAAGTATTTCGGCGAGTTCAAGGCTTACGACCAGATCGACGCCGCGCCTGAGGAAAAGGCGCGCGGCATCACGATCTCGACCGCGCATGTGGAATACGAGACCGAGAAGCGCCACTACGCGCATGTTGACTGTCCGGGCCATGCCGACTACGTCAAGAACATGATCACGGGTGCCGCGCAGATGGACGGCGCGATCCTCGTGGTGGCGGCCTCCGACGGCCCGATGCCGCAGACGCGCGAGCATATCCTGCTCGGCCGTCAGGTCGGCATCCCCTACATCGTGGTCTACATGAACAAGGTCGACCTCGTGGACGACGAGGAGCTGCTCGAGCTTGTGGATATGGAAATCCGCGAGCTTCTTTCGAAGTACGAATACCCCGGCGATGACGTGCCCATCATCCGCGGCTCGGCCCATCAGGCGATGATCGGCGAGCGTCCCGACATCGGGGAACAGTCGATTCGTGCACTGATGGCGGCGGTCGACGAATACATCCCGACGCCGGCGCGGGCGGTGGACAAGCCCTTCCTGATGCCGATCGAGGACGTGTTCTCGATCTCGGGCCGCGGCACTGTTGTGACCGGTCGGGTCGAGCGTGGCGTGATCAACGTCGGCGACGAGATCGAGATCGTGGGCATCCGCCCGACCAAGAAATCGGTCTGCACTGGTGTCGAGATGTTCCGCAAGCTCCTCGACCGCGGTGAGGCCGGCGACAACATCGGCGCGCTCCTGCGCGGGGTGGACCGTGACGGGGTGGAGCGGGGCCAGGTCCTGTGCAAGCCCGGCTCGGTGAAGCCGCACACCAAGTTCGAGGCCGAGGCGTATATCCTGACCAAGGAAGAGGGCGGGCGGCACACGCCGTTCTTTGCGAACTACCGTCCGCAGTTCTACTTCCGGACGACGGACGTGACGGGGACGGTTAAGCTTCCGGCGGGAACCGAGATGGTGATGCCCGGTGACAACCTGAAGTTCGAGGTCGAGCTCATCGCGCCGATCGCGATGGAAGACGGCCTGCGTTTCGCGATCCGCGAAGGCGGCCGTACAGTCGGCGCGGGCGTGGTCTCCAAGATCCTCGAGTGACCTCGGCGTAGGGTGGGTGCAACCCACCGTTCCTGTTCAGGGGCGGGACAACTCCCGCCCCCCTACATTAAAAGGCGGTTCGACGTGGTCGCGGCAATTCCGCCTGGCCCACCTCTCAACCGGCAAAGCCGCGAAAGGCACAGACGATGGCTGCTAGCCAAACCATTCGCATCCGGCTCAAGGCCTTCGACTACCGCGTGCTCGATGCCAGCACGGCGGAGATCGTGAGCACGGCCAAGCGCACCGGCGCCTCCGTCCGGGGGCCGATTCCGCTGCCCAACAAGATCGAGAAGTTCACGGTTCTCCGCGGCCCGCATATCGACAAGAAATCGCGCGACCAGTTCGAGATCCGTACCCACAAGCGCCTGCTCGACATCGTCGACCCCACGCCGCAGACGGTGGACGCGCTGATGAAACTCGACCTCGCCGCCGGCGTGGATGTCGAGATCAAGGTCTGAGGAGGCGACCAATATGCTCCGTTCAGGCATCATTGCCAAGAAGATCGGGATGACCCGGCTCTTCATGGAAGACGGGCGGCAGGTTCCGGTGACGGTCCTGATGCTCGACAACCTTCAGGTCGTCGCGCAGCGCACGGTCGAAAAGGATGGCTATACCGCCGTCCAACTTGGCGCCGGGGCGGCCAAGGCCAAGCGCACATCGAAGGCGATGCGCGGCCATTTCGCCGCGGCCAAAGTGGAACCCAAGCGCAAGATCGCAGAGTTCCGCGTCGCGCCCGAGAACCTGATACCAGTAGGCGAGGAGATCATCGCCGCCCACTACTTCGAGGGGCAGTATGTCGATGTCTCTGGGACATCGATCGGCAAGGGTTTTGCCGGTGCGATGAAGCGACACAATTTCGGCGGTTTGCGTGCATCTCACGGCGTGTCGGTGTCGCACCGGTCGCATGGCTCGACCGGCCAGTGCCAGGACCCGGGCCGCGTGTTCAAGGGCAAGAAGATGGCCGGCCATATGGGTTCAGCGCGGATCACGACGCAGAACTTGCAGGTCGTCCGAACTGATCCGGACCGTGGACTGATCATGGTCAAGGGTGCGGTTCCCGGCAACAAGGGCGGCTGGGTGACTGTCAAGGATGCCGTCAAGAAGCCGGTCCCCGGAAACGTGATCTATCCTGCTGCGTTGCGCTCTGCCGCCGATGAGGCAAGGCGGATTGCCGAGGCCGCTGCCGCCGAGGCTGCCGCTGCCGAAGCTGCAGCTGCAAAGGCGGCCGCCGAGGCTGAGGAAGCCGCGCTGCAGGCGGCAGAGGCCGCTGCCGCCGCATCGATCGCGGCGGACCAGGAAGCCGAGAAGGAGGGCAAGGAATGAAGGCCGACGTGATCAGGCTCGGCGGCGGCGATGCCGGTTCCGTCGATCTGGACGAGGCGATCTTCGGACTGGAACCCCGGGCCGATATCCTTCACCGTGTCGTCCGCTGGCAACGCGCCCGCGCCCAGCAGGGGACGCATTCCGCTCTTGGACGCGCGGACGTGTCCTATTCGACCAAGAAGATCTACCGCCAGAAGGGCACCGGCGGTGCGCGCCACGGCTCGCGCAAGGCGCCTATCTTCCGCCACGGCGGCGTCTACAAGGGTCCGGTTCCGCGCAGCCACGAGCACGACCTGAACAAGAAGTTTCGCAAGCTCGGGCTGAAGCACGCGCTCTCGGCCAAGCTGAAGGCCGGCGAACTGGTCGTGATCGAGGCCGCAGAGATCGCCGAAGCCAAGACCGCGATCCTGGCCAGGCAGGTCGCGACCCATGGCTGGAAGCGTGCGCTCGTCATCGATGGTGCCGCGGTGAACGAGAACTTCGCCCGCGCCGCCCGTAACATCGAGAATCTCGACGTGCTGCCCTCGATCGGGGCCAACGTCTACGACATCCTGCGCAGCGACACGCTTGTCCTGACCCGCGCGGCCGTCGAAGCCCTGGAGGCCCGCCTGAAATGAGCGCGAAACCCGAACACTACGATGTGATCCGTAAGCCAGTGATCACAGAAAAGGCAACGATGGCGTCCGAGTCCAATACGGTCGTCTTTGAGGTTGCGATGGGATCGACGAAGCCGCAGATCAAGGAAGCGATCGAGGCTGTTTTCGGTGTCAAGGTGAAAGGCGTCAACACGACCATCACAAAGGGCAAGGCCAAGCGTTTCCGCGGGAAGCCCGGGGTGCGCATCGACGTCAAGAAGGCCTATGTGACGCTGGCCGAGGGAAACACGATTGACGTTTCCACGGGGCTCTCGTAACTGACGTCAACCTTTCCGGCCCCGGCATCGTCCGGGGCCGGAGCATTTACTGGCAGGTTCGCCGGCCAGACCAAATCGGGGACCTTCGGGGCCCTTTGACAGAAGAGACGGGCAAAGTGCCCGCGAAGCAGACGGAAGACAGAAAGCATGGCACTCAAGTCGTATAAACCGACGACGCCTGGCCAGCGCGGGCTGGTTCTGATCGACCGTTCGGAGCTTTGGAAAGGACGGCCCGTGAAGGCCCTCACCGAGGGCATGGTCAAGACGGGCGGCCGTAACAACACCGGACGGATCACGATGTGGCACAAGGGTGGCGGCGCCAAGCGCCTCTACCGTATCGTAGATTTTAAGCGTCGCAAGTTCGACGTCCCCGCTACGGTAGAGCGGATCGAATACGATCCCAACCGGACTGCATTTATCGCGCTCGTCCGATATGCGGATGGCGAGCAGAGCTACATTATCGCCCCTCAGCGCCTTGCTGTGGGCGATCAGGTGGTGGCCGGCGCCAAGACCGACGTGAAACCGGGCAATGCCATGCCGTTTTCCGGCATGCCAATCGGGACGATCGTTCATAACGTGGAACTCAAGGCCGGCAAGGGGGGGCAACTCGCGCGGGCCGCTGGCACATATGCGCAGTTCGTCGGCCGTGACGGGGGCTACGCACAGATCAGGCTCTCCTCGGGAGAACTCAGGATGGTCCGGCAGGAATGCATGGCAACAGTTGGCGCGGTCTCGAACCCCGACAACAGCAACCAGAATTTCGGCAAGGCTGGCCGGATGCGCCACCTGGGCATCCGCCCGACCGTACGCGGCGTCGCGATGAACCCGATCGACCATCCCCATGGCGGCGGCGAAGGCCGCACCTCGGGCGGCCGTCACCCCGTGACCCCCTGGGGCAAAGGGACTAAGGGCAACAAGACGCGCAATCCCAACAAGTCTTCGACCAAGCTCATCGTTCGGTCGCGCAACGCCAAGAAAGGCCGCTAGGACATGTCGCGTTCTGTCTGGAAAGGCCCCTTTGTCGATGCCTACGTCCTCAAGAAGGCCGAAGCATCGCGTGAGAGCGGCCGCAACGAAGTCATCAAGATCTGGTCGCGCCGGTCGACGATCCTGCCGCAGTTCGTGGGGCTGACCTTCGGCGTCTACAACGGCAAAAAGCACATTCCCGTGCTAGTCTCCGAAGACATGATCGGTCAGAAGTTCGGCGAGTATTCGCCGACCCGCACCTATTACGGGCATGCGGCTGACAAGAAAGCGAAGAGGAAATAGGCCATGGGTCAGGACAAGAACCCCCGCCGCGTGGCCGATAATGAGGCGATGGCGAAAAGCCGGATGCTTCGTACCTCGCCGCAAAAGCTGAACCTCGTCGCCGCGATGATCCGCGGCAAGAAGGTCGACAAGGCGCTTGCCGACCTGACCTTCTCGAAGAAGCGGATCGCCGGCGATGTAAAGAAATGCCTGCAGTCGGCGATCGCGAATGCCGAGAACAACCACAATCTCGATGTCGATGACCTGGTGGTTGCCGAAGCCTATGTAGGTAAAAATCTGGTCCTGAAGCGTGGTCGCCCGCGGGCTCGTGGCCGGTTCGGTAAGATCATGAAGCCGTTCTCGGAACTCACCATCAAGGTCCGTCAGGTCGAGGAGGTTACCAATGGGTAACAAGGTCAATCCCGTCGGCATGCGCCTCCAGGTCAACAGGACCTGGGACAGCCGCTGGTTCGCCAATACCAAGGACTACGGCAACCTCCTGCTCGAGGACCTCAAGATCAAGGACTTCGTCCGAGACGAGGCCAAACAGGCCGGTATCAGCCGTGTGATCATCGAGCGTCCGCACCGCAAGTGCCGGGTGACGATCCATGCCGCCCGCCCGGGCGTGATCATTGGCAAGAAGGGCGCTGATATCGAGACCCTGCGCAAGAAGCTTGCCGCCCTGACAAAATCGGAACTGCACCTCAACATCGTCGAGGTACGAAAGCCGGAACTCGATGCCGCGCTTGTCGGCGAATCGATTGCCCAGCAGCTCGAACGGCGCGTCTCATTCCGCCGCGCGATGAAGCGGGCAGTTCAGAACGCGATGCGCATGGGTGCGCTCGGCATCCGCGTTAATGTCTCGGGTCGCCTTGGCGGGGCCGAGATCGCGCGGACCGAGTGGTACCGGGAGGGGCGCGTGCCACTCCATACGCTGCGCGCCGACATTGACTATGCGCTGAGCGAGGCCGAAACCCCCTACGGGATCATCGGGATCAAGGTCTGGATCTTCAAGGGCGAGATCATGGACCACGATCCGCAGGGTCACGACCGCAAGACGGCCGAGCTGCAAGAGGGTGCATTGCCCCGCGGCGCCGGCGGCGGTGCCGGTCGTCGTGACCGAGACCGGTAAGGAGCAAGGAAGATGCTGCAACCCAAGCGCACGAAATTCCGCAAGCAGTTCAAAGGCCGCATCAGCGGCGAGGCCAAGGGCGGCTCCGACTTGAACTTCGGCACCTTCGGTCTGAAGGCGACCGAGCCGGAGCGCATTAGCGCCCGCCAGATCGAAGCGGCCCGGCGTGCGATTACCCGCCACATGAAGCGTCAGGGACGGGTCTGGATTCGGGTCTTCCCCGATGTACCCGTATCGGCCAAGCCGATCGAGGTTCGTATGGGCTCGGGCAAGGGCTCGACAGACCGCTGGGTCTGCAAGGTCAAGCCCGGCCGGATCATGTTCGAGATCGACGGCGTCGCCGAGGCTGTGGCGCGCGAGGCGCTGCGTCTGGGCGCGATGAAGCTGCCGATCAAGACGCGGACGGTGATGCGCGAGGACTGGTAAGGCTGGTGGGTTTGACCCTCCCTACGTGACCTTTCTGCGTTCCAGACCCCGCTGGGCAACCGGCGGGGTCATCTTTATCACGGTTGCCGGAACATGGCTGACATCGCCTCTCTCTTTATCACGCAACTCTATCGGGCGCGCCTCTCGGAACGCGCGCGCTCAGTAGACATCGCGGAGCTTGCCGCCTCCTGCCTTGCCATAGCTGAGGATGACGAGGCCGGTCAGGCCTGGTGTGCAGAGAATGGCTATCCGGGCTATACGTCCTATGCCTCGCTTGATGACCTTCCCTGGCGGTTCCCTGTCTTCCGCGATCTGGAAAAGTCGCTCGACCGGCATGTCGCCGCCTTTTGCGACGCGATGCAGTTCGACCTGGGCGGGCGGAAACTGAGGTGCGACGCGCTCTGGATCAACATCCTCACCGAAGGCGGGATGCATCCGTCGCACATCCATCCACACGCCGTCGTATCCGGGACGACCTATGTCGCGATGCCCGAAGGGACGAGCGCCCTCAAGCTCGAAGACCCACGACTGCCGATGATGATGCATGCGCCCGTCACGAAGAAGGACGCGCCAGAGGCGCTGCAGCGCTTCGTCTACGTCAGGCCGGAGGTCGGCGAAGTCCTGTTGTGGGAAAGCTGGCTCCGCCATGAAGTACCGATGAACATGACCGAATACGACCGGATCAGCGTGAGTTTCAACTACGGCTGGGCCTGACGGTGCGGATCGCCTTGATTGCGGTGAAACGGCCCTTGCCTTCGGCGCGCCAAGCGTCTATCTGCGCCTCTCATGCTCTCTCCACCAGAATCGCGGTGACCCGCCCGGGGCCGGCTGGTGATGTCGAAGGGGAAGACGGCGATGGACGTCAAGGAACTACGGGCGCGGACGCCCGACCAGTTGCGGGATGATCTCGTGGCGCTCAAGAAGGAAGGTTTCAACCTTCGCTTCCAGCAGGCGACCGGCCAACTGGAGAATACGTCGCGCATGCGCGCCGTCCGCCGGGATGCCGCGCGCGTCAAGACAATTCTGAACGAAAAAGCGGCCGCGGCCGCTTCGAAGGAGGCCTGATCAATGCCCAAGCGTATCCTGCAGGGTGTCGTGACCTCCGACAAGAACGACCAAACGGTCACCGTCCTGGTGGAGCGGCGCTTCAAGCACCCGCTTTTGCAAAAGACGGTCAGGAGCTCGAAGAAGTACCGGGCGCACGACGCCAACAACACGTTCAAGGTTGGCGACAGCGTGCGCATCCAGGAGTGCCCGCCGAAGTCCAAGACGAAACGCTGGGAGGTCCTCGCGCCTATGGCCGAGTGACTTGCCGGTTTGAACGAAACCCTGGGGACAAGGGTGCAAAGCCCCCCCAAAGGTCGGGAGAAACCAAATGATCCAGATGCAGACCAATCTGGATGTCGCTGACAATTCCGGCGCGCGCCGTGTGCAGTGCATCAAGGTCCTGGGCGGTTCGCACCGCCGTTATGCCTCTGTCGGCGACATCATCGTGGTGTCTGTCAAGGAAGCGATCCCGCGCGGGCGCGTAAAGAAGGGCGATGTCCGCAAGGCCGTCGTCGTGCGCACCGCCAAGGAAGTGCGCCGCGAGGATGGAACAGCTATCCGGTTCGACCGGAATGCGGCAGTGATCCTCAACAACAATATGGAACCCGTCGGCACCCGGATCTTCGGGCCGGTCGTGCGGGAACTTCGCGCTAAAAACTTCATGAAGATCATCTCGCTCGCCCCGGAGGTGCTGTGATGGCCGCCAAGATCCGCAAGGGTGACAAGGTGATGGTCCTGACCGGCAAGGACAAAGGCCGTTCAGGCGAGGTGATCGATGTCGATCCAAAGGCCGAGCGCGCGGTCGTAGACGGCCTCAACATCGCGATCCGGCACACGAAACAGAGCCAGACTTCGCAGGGCGGACGGCAACCGAAGGCGATGCCCATCCATATCTCGAACCTCGCTATCGTTGACAAGAACGGCAAACCCACGCGTGTGGGCTTCCGGATCGAGGGAGACAAAAAGGTCCGCTACGCCAAGACAACGGGGGATGTGATCTGATGCTTGATACGACCAGCTATACCCCGCGCTTCAAGGCGCTCTATCGGGACAATATACGTGCCGCGCTGAAACAGGAATTCGGTTACGGCAACGACATGCAGATTCCCAGGCTCGAGAAGATCGTGCTGAATATCGGCTGCGGTTCCGAGGCCGTGCGCGACAGCAAGAAGGCTAAGTCGGCGCAGGAGGACCTGTCTACAATTGCTGGCCAGAAGGCAGTTGTAACGCGCGCGAAGAAGTCGATCGCAGGGTTCCGCGTGCGCGAAGAAATGCCACTTGGCGCAAAGGTCACGTTACGCGGAGACCGCATGTACGAATTCCTCGACCGGCTTATCACTGTGGCAATGCCGCGCATCCGCGACTTCCGGGGCGTATCTGGCAAGTCTTTTGATGGACGCGGAAACTATGCGACGGGGATCAAGGAGCACATCGTTTTCCCCGAGATCAATTTCGACAAGGTCGATGAGGTATGGGGGATGGACATCGTCGTCTGCACCACGGCCAAGACAGACGCTGAAGCAAAGGCGCTTCTGAAGCTTTTTAACATGCCCTTTAATTCTTGACGCGCAGGGAGAGAGATATGGCAAAGAAATCCATGATCGAACGTGAACTGAAGCGCCAAAAACTTGTCGGCCAATATGCTGCCCGCCGCGCCACATTGAAGGCTATCGTGAATGACAAGAGCAAGTCCGTCGAAGAACGTTTCAAGGCGTCGCTCAAGCTTGCCGCACTGCCCCGGAATTCGTCGGTAACGCGGCTTCACAACCGTTGTCAGATCACCGGACGTCCACATGCTTACTACCGCAAGCTGAAGATCAGCAGGATCATGCTGCGCGAGCTTGGCTCGAACGGCGAGATCCCGGGCATGGTCAAGTCGAGCTGGTAAGGAGATCACGATGAACGATCCAATCGGAGATATGCTGACGCGCATCCGCAATGCGCAACTGCGTGGTAAATCCGACGTGGCGACGCCGGCTTCAAAGCTGCGCGCCTGGGTACTCGACGTGCTCAAGGACGAAGGCTACATCCGCGGCTACGAGAAGGTGACCGGAGCAGACGGCCATCCCTCGTTGCGGATCGAGCTCAAGTATTTTGAAGGCACGCCCGTGATCCGTGATATCAAACGAGTGTCCAAGCCCGGTCGGCGCGTCTACATGAGCGTGAAGGACTTGCCGAGCGTCCGGGGGGGCTTGGGCGTTTCCATTGTCTCGACGCCAAAGGGTGTCATGTCCGATGCCCACGCGCGCGCAGCCAATGTCGGCGGCGAAGTGCTCTGCACCGTGTTCTGAGGAGAGTGGCATGTCGCGTATTGGCAAGAAACCGGTCGGGCTGCCGAAGGGGGTTACGGCCTCCATCTCTGGCCAGACCATCGAGGTGAAGGGGCCGAAGGGTGCCCGCAAGTTCACAGCAACCGATGACGTCACGATAACAATCGCAGGCGATGCGGTCAAAGTCACACCGCGTGGCCTCTCGAAACGTGCTCGTCAGCAGTGGGGGATGTCCCGCTCTATGATCGCAAACCTCGTGACCGGGGTAACGACCGGGTTCAGGAAAGAACTCGAGATCAGCGGCGTAGGATATCGTGCGCAGATGCAGGGCAACGTTCTCAAGCTCGCTCTTGGTTATTCACACGACGTCGATTTTCTCCCACCTCCCGGTGTCACCGTGACGGCACCCAAACAGACAGAGATCGCAGTCGAGGGAATTGACGAGCAGGTTGTTGGTCAGGTCGCCGCAAACATACGTGAATGGCGCGGTCCCGAGCCATACAAGGGCAAGGGCATCAAGTACAAGGGCGAGTTCATCTTCCGCAAGGAAGGCAAGAAGAAGTAAGGAACGCGATCATGGCAAACACGAAACGGGAACTGTTTCTGAAGCGCCGCATGCGCGTTCGGAACAAGCTGCGTGCGGTGAATGCAGGCAGAATGCGGCTGTCGGTGCACCGGTCGAACAAGAACATCAGTGCCCAGCTGATCGACGATGAAAAGGGTGTAACCGTCGCCGCTGCATCCTCTCTCGAGAAGGATCTTGGGATTGTCGGAAAGAACAACGTCGAGGCTGCCGCAAAGGTCGGTTCGACGATTGCAGAGCGTGCGATGGCAGCAGGTGTCACCGAGGCCTATTTCGACAGAGGCGGATTCCTGTTCCACGGGAAGATCAAGGCCCTCGCTGATGCCGCGCGTGAAGCCGGCCTGAAGATCTGAGGAGACGGGAAATGGCAGAACGTGAAAACCGCCGGAGCGAACGCCGGGAACGCGAGGAAGCGGCTCCAGAATTTGCCGATCGTCTCGTGGCGATCAACCGGGTGTCGAAGACCGTGAAGGGGGGCAAGCGTTTTGGCTTTGCCGCACTGGTTGTGGTCGGTGATCAGAAGGGCCGGGTCGGCTACGGCAAAGGCAAGGCAAAGGAAGTTCCAGAGGCAATCCGCAAGGCGACCGAACAGGCCCGCCGCAGCATGGTCCGTATACCGCTGCGGGAAGGTAGGACCCTGCATCACGACATGGAAGGTTGGCACGGTGCAGGGCATGTCGTGATGCGTTCTGCCGTTGCAGGCACGGGGATCATCGCGGGGGGCCCTATGCGGGCAGTCTTCGAGATGCTGGGTGTCCAGGATGTTGTTTCGAAGTCGATCGGGACATCCAATCCATACAACATGATCCGCGCTACTATGGACGGATTACAGCGGCAGCAGTCGCCTCGAAGTGTAGCGCAACGTCGTGGGAAAAAGGTTTCAGACATTCTGCGTAGACCGAACGAAGCTGCAGAAA
>Ga0315902_10012438_pt1 | contig 11073 bp, 11 predicted proteins | sample LakEriMetagenome_9_FD_203523 | JGI IMG/M metagenome (GOLD analysis project Ga0315902, IMG submission 203523) | Freshwater fungal communities from buoy surface, Lake Erie, Ohio, United States - Buoy 12 MA117 | ecosystem: Environmental > Aquatic > Freshwater > Lake > Lake biofilm | place: USA...
GTGCGCCGCGCCCCGCGCGGGTCGGAGGAATTTGTCGCATCCAAGCCGCCACAGTTGAGCGCCGAACAGGAAAAAGCCTTGGAGGGAATCCGTCCGGCCTTGCGCGAGCCGGACAAACACAAGCCCATCGTGCTCAAAGGCATCACCGGGAGCGGGAAGACAGAGGTGTATTTGCGCGCCATCGGCGAGGTGATCGATGCAGGAAAGACTGCGCTTGTTCTCGTGCCGGAAATTTCCCTGACCCCGCAAACAGTCGAACGCTTTGCCTCGCGCTTTGCGCCGCAGGGCATCGAAGTCGCCGTGCTTCATAGCCATCTGAGTGAGGGCGAACGCCATGACGAGTGGCACCGCGTCCGTGACGGCAAGGCGCGTATTGTCATTGGTGCGCGCGGCGCCGTCTTCGCCCCGCTGGAGAGTCTCGGCCTCATCGTCATCGACGAGGAACACGATACTTCCTACAAGCAGGACGAAGGTCCGCGCTACCACGCGCGCGATCTCGCTGTGGTCCGCAGCAAGATGGAACCCTGTGCCGTTCTGCTCGGCTCAGCCACGCCATCGCTGGAAAGTTTCGAGAATTGCCGAAAGGGGAAATACGACCTGCTCGAGCTGACCCACCGGCACGATGGTTGCGTGCTACCGGTGTTTCGTGTCGTCGACATGCGCCTGCGCAGCAAGGACGGCGAGCGCAATGACCAGTTCATTTCCCCGAAACTTGCTACGGCCATCGACTCGCGTTTGGCCAAGGGCGAGCAGACCATTCTTTTTCTCAACCGCCGCGGATTCTTTACCGTGCTGGCCTGCAAGGCCTGCGGGAAAAAAGTGGAGTGTCCGCATTGCAGCGTATCGCTCGCCTTGCACAAAAAAGAGGACATGGCCCGTTGCCACATCTGCGGCTACGCGCAGAAGCCCCCGCGGAAGTGTCCGCAATGCCACGATCCGCAGATCGCCTTCAGCGGTGTGGGAACGGAAAAGGTCGAAGCCGCGGTGAAGAAAATGTTCCCGCAAGCCCGCGTGGCGCGGATGGATTCCGACACCATGACGCGCAAGGATTCGTATCACGAAACGCTCGGTGCCTTCCGTTCGCGCAAGATCGACATCCTCGTCGGCACACAGATGATCGCCAAAGGACTCCATTTTCCCGGAGTGACCCTCGTGGGAATCATCAGTGCCGACTCCGCGCTCCATCTACCCGACTTCCGCGCCGGCGAACGGACTTTCCAGTTGCTCGTCCAGGTGGCCGGACGCGCCGGGCGCGGCGATGCCGAGGGTGAGGTGATCGTGCAGACCTTCACTCCGGCGCATCCGTCACTGCAGTTCGCCAAGTCGCATGACTTTGATGGCTTTGCCGCGCACGAACTCGAGATGCGCGGGAACTTCGGGCATCCCCCGTATTCTCACCTCGTGCTGCTCACCGCGCGGGCCGACACAGAACAAAAAGCCGAATTCACCGCGCGCACCTTGGCGCAAAAGTTGACCGCCACCGTGCCGGCGTCGGTCATGGTCAGCCCGTCCTCACCGGCCCCGCTGGCTCGCGTGCGCGGGATGTTTCGTTACCAAGTGGTGGCCCGCGGCAAACAAGTCCGTCCTTTGACCAAAGCGATCCGGGACGTGCTCCGTGATATCAAGCTTCCCAAGGACACGCACGTCAGTGTGGATGTCGATCCGATAGCGGTGTTGTAGAATCTTTTAACAGAAGAAAACAAAACGAAAAAGGTGGCGAGGATGCATCACACATGGACTTTCTGCAGAAAGTCCATGTGGGTTTGGGGGATGAAAATCGCGGGGATGGGTTGACAACTAAACACTAGTTGGTAAACTAGTTGGAATGAAAGTTCAGGAAGCGGGGCTGTTTGAGGCGAAGACACACCTTTCGGAGATGGTGGCCAAGGTGGAAAAGCGCGGGGTCGTTTACCGGATCACCAAGCGGGGCAAGCCGGTGGCGGAGCTTCGGCCGATCGGCGGCGAGCGGGCGAAGGTCCGGCTGCCCTTCGGCTACGGCGAGGGGACAGTGCCCCGCATCGCGCCCGACTTCGATGCGCCGCTGGATGACATGCGGGATTACATGGAATGAGACTGCTGGTTGATGCCCAGCCTTTGCTTTGGCACCGCGCGGGCGATCCGCGTTTGCCGGAGAAAGTGCGTCACGCGCTGGCGGACGAAGACAACGAGTTGTTCATCAGCGAGGCGACCTGGTGGGAAATCTGCATCAAGCTATCGCTGAAAAAACTGGAATTGCTTGGTGGGGTGGACAGCCTGCGCGAGGAATGGATCGGGCGTGGGGTGGCGGAGCCGTTGCCGGTGGAATGGCGTCATGCACGGCGCCTGGTCGATTTGCCGTTCGTGCATCGTGACCCGTTCGATCGAATGCTCGTCGCGCAGGCCTTGACCGAAAATCTGGCGATTGTTGGCGGCGATCCGTCCTTTGCGCGCTATCCCGGAGTCAAAGTTTTCTGGTGAGGTGGAGTGGAGGGCGGCCGTCCCCGGCCGCCGCGCGGTTCGAGGCGGCTCGCGGGGACGCTCGCCCTCCGAAAGGAGAGCTGCTGCTTACTTGAGGGCGATGCTGGCGATTTCGAGGCGGAAGGTTTCCGCGCGGCCGTTGGCGATCATGAAGCGGACCTGCGCCATGGTTTTGCCGGGATAGTCGGGCAAGTCGAGGCGGTCGCCGCGTCGGACGGGATACATTTTGTGCAGGGGAATTTTTATCTCCTGCCATTCGGTATTTGTGGTGAATTCGGCGACGTAGTAGTGGCCGGCGTCTTTTTCTGATTCGATGATAAACCGGTAATCTTTGCCGTCACCTTTGACCCGGATGACGGCGGTGCGGTAAGACGAAACGTCGATCGGGTCGAAGTAACATTGCACGGAAGAGAACCCACCGTTGTTCTCCAGCGAGACCTTGCCGCTGAAGATCGCGTGGCCATCGGGAACTCGGGTGAAAGCCCCTTTGGAAACCCCGCCCATCACGCCGTCGTCTTCGACTTGCCATCCGCGCATGGCTGCGGGATCGGCGAAATCGAACAGCACTTTGCCGCTCGACGGTTTCTCCGCCCGCGAAATGTTGCAGGTCAGAGCGAAGATGCAGACGAGGGATATAATATGCGTCATGGGGTTCGGAAATGAACCACAGAGGACACCGAGGGCGCAGAGAAGGTAAAGGAGTTTGTTTTTCTCCGTGTTCTCTGTGCCCTCTGCGGTTTTGTTTCGTCGGCTGCTAACGAAGAGGTGTCCAAGAAAGACTGGCCAGCTGCTGGTCAAATCCGAATCCGGTTCCCGGAGGTGGAATTGTCTGTGGTCCGCGGTGGCAGATTTGTTTGCTGAATTCATCCGGCGCGTAGAGACCGACCGCTTGCAGTCCGCCGTCCAAGACGACGTCGCCGTGGCGTTGGCGCAAGCGCATCGCGGTCCAAAGCGCAACACTTTGGCCAAGCGGATGGTCCATGCTGTGGGTAACGACGATTTGCATCCCGGCGTGCGCGGCGGCGAGAGCGAGGGAGAAGGCGTCTTGCGATGCTGGTTTGATCACGAGGATTTGCGCGCCGGGCCAAGGCGGTGGCGTGGCCGGCCATTCCCAGTCGAGGGCGAGGGGAATTTTTTCGCGTTCGGACAAGCTCGACCACTCCGCTGGGGCGTAGGGTATCGGATCTTCGAGGAATTCGATGTTTGGGCGGAGGTTGGGATGGAGGTTGGTAAGGGCGGTGTCAATCGATTCGCCGCCGGGGACGGCGGCGCTACATGATGTAGCGGCGGCGTCCTCGCCGCCGGTCGTTAAACTCGCATTGGCATCCAAACGCCAGCATAGCGGCAAATCGGCGAGGGCGTTGAGTGCGGCGGATTCGCGTTCGGGATCATGTCCGATCTTGAGTTTGGCCGCGGCGTAGCCTTCGGCGACGCACTGTTCGAAGGCACGGCGCGGCGCGTCGGTCCAATCGGTGAAGAGCGCGTGGCTGCGCACTTCGGGTAGTCCGTCGAAAAGCGAAAGACCGGCGCGGCGCGCGGCGGCGTCGGTGCGGGCGTGACGCAACGCCAAATTGGCCAAAGGCGTCGGTTGGTCCGTTCCGAGCGAGGTGAGATGATCGGCAAGAGGAGCGTGTCCGAATTCTTCCCACGGATGCAGGTCGGCGTAGCCGATGGTTTCGTCGTCGAACTCGACGCGGAGAAGCGCGCCGTGGCGCGGACCGCGTGCGGCGCGGGCCGGATCGGATCCGGGTTGCAGCGTGTAATGGTGCGTCCAGATTTTCACGGCAGGAGAAAAGCCAAGGCGAGAAGAAGTCCGAAGGACGCGTGCAGCGCGGCAGCTTGGGCCAAGAGTTGGTTGACGTTGGGGTCCGGCTGCGCGTCGAGGCAGGCGCGGGCCAACCACCAGGCGAGCGGCAGAGTTGCGATCGGAAGCAGGAAGGCCCACAAGTAACCGAGCGGCAACCACGCGAGGCCGAGGACAAGCGGGGCCATGACGAGCACAGCGTTTTCCCACCGGGCAAACGTCAGACCGAACCGCGCGGCCAGTGTCCGCTTGTTCACCGCGCGGTCGGTCTCGAGATCGCGGAGATTGTTCACCGCGAGAAGCACGCTGGAATGCAGTCCGATTTGCAGACCGGCGAGCACGGTGCCCCAGGAAAATTCCAGCGTGTTGAGGAAAAATGTTCCGGCCACGGCAAAGACACCGAAGAAAAGCACGACGAAGATTTCCCCGAGACCGAGATAGGCGAGGGGGAAGGGTCCGCCGGTGTAGGCGTAGGCGAAGAAGAGCGAGAAGATGCCGATCAGAAGAATGGGCCATCCGCCGTGCAGGACGAGCGGGATGGAGAGCGCCACGGCGAGCGCGAGGCAGACGCCGCCGCCGCGCATCACGGTGCGCGGTGCGAGCAGTCCCGAGCTGGTCACACGGGTTGGGCCGAGACGCTCCGCGGTGTCCGCGCCCTTGGCGTGGTCAATGGCATCATTGAAATAATTCGTGGCGATTTGGATGAGGACCGCGCAAATGACGATCAGCAGCGTGGCGAGGGGATCGAAGCTCCCTGCGCCAAAGGCCAGCGCCGCACCGGCCAGCACGGGAACGACGGCGGCGCCGAGTGTGCGGGGTCTGGCGGCGAGGATCCATGGATTCATCGCCCGTGATGGCACGTGGATGGGAAAGGAAGGTCAATCTTTTGCGGTGAAGTGATTGACCGCGGAGGGCGCGGAGGGCACAGAGGGGTGGATGAGGGGAATACAGATTATGCAGCGGCCCGCTGGGCCAGCGGGCCCTACCGGGGGGAGATTTTCAGCGCGAGCATGGAAACGGCCGTCGCTGGGGATGGCGACGTTGCAGATTTTGTTTCTGGTGGCGGTGAATGCTTGGGCGGATGGGCGGATCGAGACGGTGATGGTGGAGTCGGATGATGCTCTCATTCCTTCGCGTGAGGTGTGGGTTTGGTTGCCTCCGGGCTATGACGAGGGGGATGGGCGGTATCCGGTGGTTTATTTTCATGACGGGCAGAATGTGTTCCGTCCGGGTGGACCGTTCGGATGCTGGTTTGCCGAGGATGCGGCGAGCAAGGAGACAAAAGCGGGACGGATGCGCGAGGCAATCATTGTAGCCCTTCCGAACAACGAGGCCGACGCGGGCAAGGCGCGGATGACCGAATACCAACCGCCCTCGGACGCGAATCCGCGCGATCCTTCGCGGGGGAACGGCATTTGTGATCGCTATGCGGAATTTCTGATCAAGAAAGTGAAGCCGGCGATTGACGCGAAATACCGCACGCTGCCGGATTACGAAAACACCGCGGTGGCGGGGGCATCGATGGGTGGGCTGGTGTCGTTGTGGTTGGGGTTGAAGACGGAGGCATTCGGTGCGGTTGGTGTTTTTTCGCCCGCGTTTTGGACGAGTCCGAATTTTACAAAAGCGGTGATGGAAGGATCGAAAAAGGACGGGCTCCGCATCTACATGGACATGGGGACGCGGGAGAAAGGGAATCTCACCGGTGATTACTGGAAGGATGCGTTGGCCGTGCGGGACGCCTTGCTCAAGCAGGGTTATGTGGAGGGAGAGGAATTTCTGTGGAATCCGGGGGAAGGCGACGAGCACAACGAGAAGGCTTGGGCCAAGCGTCTGCCCGTGGCGTTGCGGTTTTTGCTGCCGAAGGAACGATAAAAATCGGCAAAAGCTTTTCGACTTTTTGTCGTTGGCGGTAGGGTCGGTTGGCTCAGCCGACCGCATACCTCGGTGAAAAAGGCAGAGGTCCGCTGGGCCAGCGGACCCTACCGAGGAGGGAAACGGCTTGAGGTGGATCGCGCCGTCCCCGGCGCGATGAGTCGTTTGGTTTTATCGCGATGTCCCATCGCGATCCACCGGAATATCAAGCGCGGCGGCGATGGTGTTGGGGGAATTTCCTTCGAGGCGGTTGTTGACGAAGACGTAGCTGGGACGCGGGGTAGGAGCGGATGTGCCGCGTTTGATCAGGGCTTTGATCGCCGCGCGCGCCTCGGGATTTTTTTCTTTGGTTTCGCCGTAAGGCTGGAAGCTGTCGACCGCCTGCTGATAGGCGCGTCCGGGACGCAGGAGAAAGCGCGCGGCGAAGAAGTCGGCGGTGAAAGCGCCGGGCATCTGCATTTGTTCTTCGACGGGCGGCATTTTGGTCCAGCTGTTGAAAACGTGAGCCACGTTGTGCGCATGAAGCACGTCAAAGTATTCCGCGCGCAGCAGATTGGCGTTGCGCACCTCGACGCCGTATTGCCATTCGGTCGGGAGTTGTCCGAGAAATTCGTCGATCACGGCAATGAAGTCGCGCAGGCGCTCGAAGTGGGTGGGATAAAACGCGGAGAACTCGAAAATGAGGACGCCGGTTTTATTGCGGTGCGGCGAAAGCGGTCCGAGGAACGCGCCGATGAAAAGTTTGGCGTTGAGGAAATGTTCGTTGTCCGTTCCGGCTCGGTCGCCGAAGCGTTCGAGCTTGGGGAATTTCTTCACCGTGATTTCGTCGGTGACTTTGTAGCAGAGCCGGAATCCGTCGGGCACCTGCGCGCAAAGATTCGCCAGGTATTTTTCCGAGGGAAACCGGTAGTAGCCGGCATCGACACAGACCGACGGAAAAATCTCCGCGTATTCCTCGAGGCATTCGGTCTCGAAGCGTTTGGTCGAGAGCTTGCCGCGCGTGAGGTAGCGCTGCTCGTCGTAGATCTGTCCGAGCCAGCCCTCGTATTTCCACGAGGAGGTGCCGAGGTAGAGGTTTTTCTCGCGCGCGAGGCACCCTGTTTCCCGCGCGAGCGCGGCGGGGAGCGCGCGAGGAGTTGATGGATGAAAGTTGAGGGTTGAGAGATCGGAGCTTGGAGGGCTGGATTTTCCCTCAACGCTCATCGCTCAACTATCAACTACATCAGGGCTTTGAGCCTTGATGTCAGATCGGCTTCGCTCTGCAGACCGACGACCTGTTCGCGCACTTCGCCGTTTTTGAAAAAGAGAAGCGTCGGGATGGAGGAAACGCGGAAGCGGCTGGCCACGCCGGGAGCTTCGTCGACGTTCACCTTGGCCACGATGGCTTGGCCGGCCATGGCATCGGCGATTTTGTCGAGCACCGGTGCAATCATGCGGCAGGGGCCGCACCACGGAGCCCAGAAGTCCACGAGGATGGGTGTGGCTCCCTTGTTGATTTCGCTGTCGAAGTTGCTGTCGTTGAAGTTGAGAACGTTGGCGCTGGCCATGTGATCAGTGTGGTTATGTTTTGGTTAGCAATTTTAGAGGAACATCCAAACTTGGATGCCCAAAGCGGCGAGGGCCATGACCGTTGCGGCGATGGCGAGGATTCCGGTGAGCGAATCGGATGCGGCTGCCGGGGCGGCTTCGGTGGGCGCCGCGGTTTTGAGTGCGGGCGCAGGCGCGGTTGCCGGGGCGGCAGGTCCGATTTTCACCGTGGCTTGCGGCGCGGGGCGAGCCGGGGGAGTAACTTGCACTTTGGCTGTTTCTTTCTTCGAGACGGAAGGCGGCGGCGCGGTGGCAGGTTTGGGCGCGGCCGGCGCGGGGACGGCGGCGGGCATGGGAGGCTTCGGTGCGGCGGCGGCGGATGCGGTGGTCGCCTGCGGTTTGGGCGGGGCCGGCATCGGAGGCTTCGGTGCGGCAATGGGGGCGGCGGGCATTGGCGGCTTGGGAACCGCGGCGGCGGGAGTGGGCGGATTCGGTGCGGCGACTGGCGCGGCAACCACAGGCGTTGCTGGCTTCGGTGCGGGCACGGCAGCGGCAGGCATGGGAGGTTTTGGCGCAGCGGGTGCGGGAACTACTGGAGCCGCAGCTGCGGGCATCGGAGGTTTTGGTGCCGATGCCATCGGAACAGGCGCGGGTGCCGCCGGCTTGGGAACTACGGCAGTCGGCATAGGAGGCTTGGGCGCTGCGGCAACCGGTGCAGCGGGCATTGGAGGCTTCGGCATAGCAACCGCGGCTGCCGGCATCGGAGGCTTCGGCGCGGTGACCGGTGCGGCAACGGCGACGGGCTTCGGCGGAAGCGGGGCGGCGGGGGCTCCTCCCGGAACCGGCATCGCCGCCGGCTTGGTAGGCATGCTGAAAGGTTTCGGCGGTGCCGGCATGGTCGGCGGTGCACCAGTAGCCGTCGGCAGGGGCTTGGGCGGAAGATTCACCATCGCGGCTTCGCGCGGATTCGCTGCAGTCGGGCCGCCTTCCCGCCTGGGCGGAAGAACAATACGGACGGTTTCTTTCTTCGGTTCGGCGGGTTTGTTGGGGTCGCTCATGGGGTTGACTTCGGAATTTTTCGGTCTGGAAGGAGGGAGAGGATTATTCGGCTCTGAAGGGCTGTCAATTGTTTCGCCCTCCGAAGGCGAAAATTCGGCAAAATCGGCGATTTTTCTTGCACATGGGGCGGCTCCGGGGCATTCTCCACGACCATTTTCCGAACTTTATGGCCAAGACCGCATGGACAGAGCGCGAGAAGCGCAAACGCAAGACAGTGGCGAAATTCGCCGCTCTGCGCGCCGATTTGAAAAAGAAGGGCGACTACCTCGCCTTGGCTCAACTGCCGCGCAATGCCAGCCCGGTCCGTCTTTCCAACCGTTGCCGGGTCTCCGGCCGCAAGCGCGCCTTCATCCGCGAGTTCCAGATGTCCCGTCTGACCTTCCGCGAACTCGCCTGCGCGGGGCTCATCCCCGGAGTCACCAAGGCGAGCTGGTAAAAGCGATCGCGCGCGGCGCGGTCCGGCGCCGCTGACGAAGTTTGTCGAACGGCGCAGCGTCCGCCGCTCGAGTTTCCGTTCCCGACACCATGTCATCCGTCCACGAATTTGCCTCCGCTGTTCCGGTCGCACCCGAGACTGCGCTCTGGCAGTTGCTCGCCGTCGCCGTGCTCGTGCTGCTCAACGGTTTCTTTGTCGCGTTCGAGTTTGCCGTGGTCAAAGTGCGTTCGACGCAATTCGAGGAAGGTATGCGCCAAGGCAAGCGCGTGCGCATGGCACGCGAAATCCTCGGCAACATGGAGGCGTATCTTTCCGCCGCGCAGCTTGGTATCACGCTGACCAGCCTCGGGCTCGGTTGGGCGGGCGAACCTTTCGTCGCGCGTTTGCTCGGTCCTTTGTTTGCCGCCGCCGGCGTGGAGAGTCCGAAGCTGATTGCCACGCTGTCTTTCATCGTCGCGTTTGCGCTCATCACTTTCCTGCACATCGTGGCTGGCGAACAGGCGCCGAAGATTTTGGCCATCCGCCGCGCGCGCCAGATTCTCCTCTTCTGTGCGTGGCCGATGCGGATTTTCTACCTCGTCTTCCGCCCGTTCATCCACGTGATCAATGTGAGCTCGTCCTGGGTGCTCAAATACATCTTCCGTCTCAAAGCCATGCCCGGCCACGAATCGGCCCACACCGCGGAAGAATTGCGCTCCATGCTCGAGACAAGCACCAGCGGCGAGGGCGCGCCGGTCAGCGCGCTCGGACGCGAGATCCTGATCAACGCCCTCGACATGCGCCAGCGCGTGGTGCGCGACATCATGACGCCGCGCGGCGAAGTGGTATTTCTCGACCTGGACGAGGGATTCGAGGCCGCGGTCGGATCGGCTTTGAAATCGAAGCACACGCGTTATCCCCTGTGCCGCGGCCATCTCGACGAGTCGGTCGGCCTCGTCCACATCAAAGATCTTCTCGCCCTTGTGCAGAATGACAAAAACGATCTGCTCTCGATCAAGCGCGAGCTGATCCACGTGCCCGAAATGATGCCGCTCGAGCGTCTGCTCAAACTTTTTCTCGGCAAGGGCGCGCACCTCGCCGTGGTGGTCGACGAATACGGCGGCACGGTCGGCGTGGTCACGCTCGACGACGTGCTGGCCGAACTTGTCGGCGAGATCCAGGACGAGTTCGATTCCGACGAAATCGAATACCGCAAAATTTCCGACGACGAGTATCTGCTCGACGGCGGGTTCGCGCTGCACGAACTCAACGACCTCCTCGACATCAAGCTGGTCAGCCCCGAGGTCAGCACGATCGGCGGCTATGTCACGCACCGGCTGGGGCATTTGCCCAAGCAGGGCGAGACGGTGAGCGGCGACGGTTTTGATTTCACCGTGCAGCAGGCCAACGGCCGCCGGGTGGTCAATGTGATGGCCAAGCGCCGCGCGGATTGGGAAACGTACCACGAAGAGCCCGCGTCTCTCTGAAGCGGGGCGCAGATCCCCCTTGCCGCGGCATGTCAACGCCTGTCTATTGACGGTATGACCGCGGGCATGGATCCAGCAACTCCGGCTCCCCCGGTCACGGCGAGTGCCGTGCCGGTGAGGCGACTTGCCGTGTTCCGCAAGAAGACGGAGAAAATGGTGCGTCCAACCGCCGCACAACATCGCGCTTTCACCCCATGAAGGACGGCTTCCCCTATCTGAAAAAAACGGCCGACGGATTGGTCGTGCAGACCACCCAAGCCGAGCATGCCGAGCAACTGGAGGCCTTGCAGGAAATGGTGTTCCCGACGCTGGCAAAGAATGCACTTTTCCGGGCGCCGCATTACCTCAACCACATCCGCATTTTTCCGGAGGGACAGTTCGTCGTCACGGACGGCGACAAAGTCGTGGGCATGACCAGCACCATCCGCTATCACCTCGATGAGAAAAAGCCG
>Ga0315902_10012440_pt1 | contig 11072 bp, 15 predicted proteins | sample LakEriMetagenome_9_FD_203523 | JGI IMG/M metagenome (GOLD analysis project Ga0315902, IMG submission 203523) | Freshwater fungal communities from buoy surface, Lake Erie, Ohio, United States - Buoy 12 MA117 | ecosystem: Environmental > Aquatic > Freshwater > Lake > Lake biofilm | place: USA...
GAGGCTGGCTGGCTTCCGCTCGATCCGGACTGGCTTACAGGCTGTGATGCACGACATCAAGGCGCTGCTGGCGATGGCGCGGCGCCAACCCCAGCCCGATGCTTGCTGAAACTTTGAATCAGCCCTGGGGCTGGAAGGGTTTCGTGCGGCGCGTGATCGACAGCGAACAGATCAATGTGGTGGTGACCGGACACCCTGGCGATGACCCGCTACAGCCTGGGTTACGGCCTCAGCCGCGAACGGGGATTGGCCACTGACAGCACCAGGCTGATCACCCCTACGCATCGGGAAGGATGCAGACCCCCGTATCGATCGTGCGCACGCCGCCACGGGGGGCCCTGGCTTCGATGCGGGATCGGCCGTCATCGTCAATCCAGATGCGCACGCTCTCACCGGGATTTTCGCCAAGACGATCATTCAGCAGGAACATCTCCACCACCAGGCGGTACCCATCGGCGCTGATCAGCCGAGCTTTGCTCTCAATCCCCTTGCGCAGGTCCTCCAGGTGGGCACTGGGCTCACTCGGGGAGTAGCGGGTGATCAACCCCACAGTGCCAGGGTCTTCTGCCACATGCATGTGCACGTGCTTGTTGGCTTGGAACTTGCAATCCACCATCAGCAGGACCTTGCCGCCAGACCCATCAGCGCCGCAGGAAGCCAGCAGGGAGCCAGCAATCAAGGCCTGCAGAAGCTTGAACTGTGATGATACGTAACATGAGCGAATGAGTAAGCAGCGGATCGCTTTAACGGGCCAAATCTCGTTGAATCTTAAGCGACAGCGAGTTGACATGCGTGAACCGGGGTTGCGGCATGTGTGAGCAGCAAGGTTCATCCAGCTGGAGGCGGCCAACCTGCTGCGCACCCTGCCTATGGCCCGGGATAACTCAGCAAACGGTTGGAAACCGTGGTTGCGCTGGATTGGCTCCTGGAGGGACCGGGCTGATCGTTCCTACACATCAGGGAGGATGCAAATCCCGCATCGACTCGGCCCTGCGCCAGAAGATGGCCAGCTACCAGGCCAATGGCGCCCGCCTCGGCTGGCCGCTGCTGCCCCACGAGTGCGCCTGGGCGGCACCGCGTTCCCAGACCTCTGCCTCCACTTGGAGGAGATCTGGGCGGGGTGATCACGCCGGGGCTGCCCGCCGCACCAGTACCAGTATTCCGCCAATCGCCTGTTCAAGGCATGGATCTAGTTTTTGAAGCAATCGTTAAGACGGTCGCATCTAGCCGACTTCACCTCTTGAGCTAAAAATTCGCTGCACTGAACGGTCTTCTGCTTAGCGAGTAATAGCTTCCCCCGCCATCAGGAGAGAGGACGATGCTCAATCCTGAGTATTGCGATCGCTAGGGTGCAAGTGAGACTGATCGCTGCATCCTTGCGGAAAGAGAAGCCAGATCTCTGCCGCTTGATCGGGCTCCCCATCGCCAGGAGCCTTGGCAAGATTTAGAGGATACGAGCTCTATGCTCGCATAGCGAGGCTAAGCCAGCGTTTGCAGCTCACAGAGAGAATTCAGAATGGCGGAACGGCAACCACTTCATCTGTGAAAACAAGCTTGTCCACACGGGTATTGATGGTATAGCCCAACCCATTAATCACAACGTAGCAGCTTGTGCGAATGCACGGCTCCACAGGGTTAGTGCTTGCAGTGCGCCGGATTGCGCCGGAAGCAGTTGGTTTTAAGCCATTAAAATAGACAATGACCTGCTCTGGAGTGTCCACAGGCGTGATTGTTGCTCCACTAGAGCGTGTATCCCATTCCTGGATTTTACCGTCATTGCGGCATCCGGCAGGCTTGCCAGTGCAATTGGGAATGAACGCTGATTCGGGGGACAAGAGCACGCTTAGGGCAGGACTCGTTGCCACTGACAACGCAAATTCCGGATTATACGTGGAATCGGCATCATTGATATCGATTCGCACCAGGGCACCACGGCTTGAACCGTCCTGCGACTGAACCGTAAATGCTTCTAAATCCTCCAGGCCGTCCAGAATCACCAGAGACTGATTGGCCGTGCCTGCCAATACACCGCTATCAGTATAGGGGGGGCCTGTGCGTCGCAGCACAAACGGGCCGCGCAACGCAACTCCAGGCTGATTCACATTGGCAAGAGCAACAATCTCATAACTAATCAAATAAGTGCTGCCATCAGAGCGAACTCCTGTCAATCCAAGCGAATGGGGGTCGTCAGGTGAAAACTGAAGCTGGGATGCTCGAGATGCTTCTAATTCAATAAAGCGCCGTGCATGGCTGGCCTGACGGCGTAGGCGCTGAAACTGCAGCAGTGTGCTGTTGGAGCGGAGATCAGCATTGAGCAAAGCGGTGATTCCCAGAGTCACCGCTGAAGCGATCCCAATCGTTACCAGCAATTCCACCAGCGTGAAGCCGGCAGCCATATGGAGGCATTTATTTGAACTGCGCATGATTACAGATGTTGCCCTGCTGGATACCAAGCGCAACCAGCCCTGAGGGAGCCAGAACCTGAACGCAGTACTGAACATTGGAGGAATTAGCGGCAGACAGCAGTGTGGTTTGGGTCGCTGCCACACTGCCGCGGGGATTGAAGGTGAAGGAGAGGAGCGATGGCTGGTTCAATCCCAGGGGGATGATACTGATGGGAAGCAATTGCACAGATGCGATATTGGCACAGGCATTGCCTGCGACATTGGTGGGACCAATCTGTAGGGAATCACCAGACCCAGTGATAGCCAAAAAGCAAGATTGGGTGCTGCCAGCAGCAACCGCCTGGGCATTTTCGAGATAGCCAGCCAATTCAATGGCGGCGCTGCGCAGGCCCCACAGCCGTGAACTCGCGAATAAACCAAAGGAGCTAATAGACGCAAGTATCCCTATGATCACCACGATGACCATCAGTTCTGAGAGCGCAAAGCCCTCACCAGGAGACTGCCTGTTCACTCTTTTAGGTGGGTTTGCCAGGATCGCACCAGCCACCAGCCTGGATGAGCACGGAAGCGAAACGTTCAACTGCAGGCTGCCCCGCATAGCTGTAGATCACCTCCACACTGCGTGGCTGGGCTGTAGCCACAGCTCCGCTGGGAAGGCTAATGGTGCGCTTGAGCGGTGTGCCATTGATCACAGCAAGCTCCTGCGCAGTGCCTGTTGTGCTGGGGACGACGAACGGCCTCGGTACATCCGTGGCATTGAAGCTGGCTGCAGACTTGAGAAAGTTTGCCACAAGGGTTGAGCAGGCCTGGGTAGTGGAATATCGAAGCACTGTGCTCGGAGATGAGGTGGTGCATGTGGAGTAACTACCTGCCTCGCAGTTCCAGGCATTGCCATACCAACGCAGCCAATTGAGATCACGGCTTACCACATTCTGAATTTCCGAGCCAGAATTGCTCTTTTTACTGGCAGAAAAAGCGATATTGGAGGCCTGCACTATTGCGCCAGTGGCAATACCCATGATCGCCACGGCAACGAGCATCTCTGTGAGAGTAAACCCTTTGCTTGAAGAGCGATGCACTCGGCCCACGCACTTTTCTGAACGCAAGGAGGCAATCACGATTCCTACTCTCCTCCCCACTGGCTGCGCTCAACGCCCCTCACTGCATAGCGAGCCGGGATCGCCGAACCAACCAAGCCAAGAGCCTTGTCAATGCCCCTGCGGACCTCATCGGGACTGGCACTGTTGAGAATGGCAAAGTTTTCCTTGAAGATTGATTTGCATGTCCAGATCGCACCATAGAAAGCAAATCCATTAGTTGAGCTATAGTCTTCAAAGGTAATCTCGCCCTTGGGGATCCACATGAAGGCGCCTTCCACTGAGACATCTGTATTGAATTTAACCTCCTGCTTAGCATTGTTATTGCATTGCTGTGCAGAGACTAGGGTCATTCCCGATTGGATGGGAAGCTGATAGGCGTTATTGGGGTCGCCGTAGATTCGCAGGGTGCTCCAACTGGAGGGATCTGTAGCCCTCGTGTCGACAAATCGCCGATTTCTGATTGTAGCGTTGGCACGGACGTTATGTGAGATGCTCTCGTTGGAGCCACCTGTCAAATAAAGAACAACAGGCCTGGTTGTGAGATGGTTGTTGACAATAAACGTAAGATTTGATCCTGTCCAACTAAATCGGACCCTGCAGGCGATGACAGCTTCCAATGGGCCAGCCTGGGTTGGCAAGCTGACATTGCTGCAGAAGTTAGTCATTAAATTTTGAGTGCAAGAAGAAGTGCCTGGGGTAAACGGAAAACATCTATTAGCGTTTCCGGTTCCAGTATTACCATTTGTGATGTTAAGAACTTGGGGCGTTGTGAAACCACCCGCAACAGCAGGCTTGGTTGGGAACTTGCTGGGGCTACTATCCTGAAATGAAGTGGGGGGCAGCGCCTCAAGCGTATATTTTTTAGAAGGACCGGCATTTTTGAGCTTGTCAAGATCGCCGTTTCCGTCGCAGCTTAATAGGCAAAACAGGCGCTCGACCTGAGCATCGCCGCCTCCCTTCTTTAAGTTATCATTTTTATCATATAGAAACTCTGGCCTCTTTGACGTACTGTCTGCGCTCGATAGAGCAACTAGGCCGGGTGCTCCGCCCGTAGCCAGAAACGTCATCGGAAATTCAGTAACAGGAGCAACGCCAGCAACACCGCCAAAATCAGGCGACTGATTTAAGTCAAAACTTGCATCCGCTAATGCATCAACTGTGGCATCCCGCACGATGCGATGGGATGCAATCACGTTGCCGTTCTGCAGCACTTCGCCCACCACTGTGAAACGCACAGTGCCTCCAGCTAGATTGCCGAAGTTATCTTTACAGGTTTGTGGCAGGCTGGCAGGTACAGTATTATTAGGATAGTTAGGCGGAACAAAATTGGTGAGTCGATAGCGCACTTGGCGTCCAGGGACCGTCTGACTGCCGCTGATCAATTGGCTCCTATCAACGGCCCCACGGCTATCGGTAGTGATTCCGCAACTGGTGCGATTGCTTGCATTGTCTAACCAGTTCGGGGGGCTGCTAGCCGTAGACCACTTGGATACGAGTAGAAAGCTATTACCGGGTTGATTTAACCTATCGACCAAAGTATTGAATCCCCACTCGGCAGCCTCACGGGCCTGCTCGGTATCGCCGCCGCGGCTGGAGGCGGCCTGCCAGTTGAGGCTGCCGGCCACCAGCGCTGCCGAGCTGAACAGCAGCAGCACGATCGCGCCAAGGGTGGAGCCAAGCATCCCCTGCTCCGCTTGCGGACGACCACGGCGCAGCATCAGGGGCCTGACAGACAAGGGCCGGTGCTCAGCCATCAACGCGCTTTCCCTTCAATGCCAGCACTAGGTATCCTATAGCTTTTTGTCTCTACCTAAAAACCATCTAACCACAACCCCAACCGAGAAAAACTCCCAAAAACTACGCAAAACGCCACTGATCAGCCAGGCCTCAGCCCTCGTTCATGCTCCCTTGAGCAAACCGCCGAACGGGTAAACCCCATCAACATGCCGTCTTTGGGTAAGGATCCCAGGAGGTTCACCCGCACTCCCCAGCAGTTCCAGCGTCTGTGCCACTAGCGTTTTGGATCGAGCACGAGTTGCCGAGATGGCTCAGCCGCTGATCCGCCAGCTCTCCGATCACGCTCAGGCCTATGCACTCAGCGACGAACCCGCCCAGTTGCGCGCCACCACGCCCAGCGCCGGCCGCTGATCAGCTAAGCGGCACGCGGCAGAAAGGCTCCCGTCGGAAGCGCCGATAGATATCGAAATCGCTGTCCGGAGTGAGGATTTCAGCAAGGTTGAGCCGCTCTGAGAGAGCCACGGGGGTGAGATCGGCGAAGTCGCCAGGTAGATCCGCGTAACGGTTATTGAGCTCGGCAATGCGGGCATAGTCCTCAGGGAGCAGGTCCATCACCTGGATGCCCCCAGCAGCCACGGCTCTGAGCAGATGGTTCTGGGCAAGCCGCACCCGGGAACCCCCAGGAGAAAACGGGAGACGCTTGCTAGCATGGGTGCTATCTGCGGGTGAAATGATGGCCCAGGTGCTCATCCGCCAACTCGATGACCACGTGGTGGCCGCCCTCCGGGCCCGCGCCCAGGCCCAGGGGGTCTCCCTGGAGCAAAGCCTGCGCGATCTGCTCACGGCCACCGCCCGCCAGGGCCATGCACTCCGCGACGAACTCGCCCAGTTGCGCGCCACCACGCCCAGCTCCGGCCGCCAGCTCAACGTCGCCGCCCTGATCCGCGACGACCGCGATGGCCGCTGAACCCCGCGCCTGGGTGGTGGATGCCTCCGTGGCCTTTGCCTGGTTTGTGGCCGTACCCGGTTCCGAGCAGGCTGCCCTGCTGTTGGCTGACCCTGCCGAAGCGCTACTGCTGGCCCCGGATCTGGTGCTGGTGGAACTGCTCAATGCCGCCTGGAAGAGCCTCCGGCTGGGGGCGATCACCGCCGAGCAGTTCGACTGGCTGGCCCACCGCGCCAGCCAACCCTTCAGTGCCCTGTTTCCTGCACAAGCCCTGCTCGCCCGGGCCCGCCACTGGTGCAGCCTGCTCGATCACCCCGCCTACGACTGCCTCTACATCGCCCTGGCCGAGCAGCAGAACGCCACGCTGATCACGGCAGACCAACGGCTGCTGCGCAAGCTCCAGGAGCCCCATCCCGGCCTACCCGCCAGCCTCGATCTGGTGCAGCTCAGCTGAGCGGCACGCGGCAGAAAGGCTCCCGTCGGAAGCGCCGATAGATATCGAAATCGCTGTCCGGAGTGAGGATTTCAGCCAGGTTGAGCCGCTCTGAGAGAGCCACGGGGGTGAGATCGGCGAAGTCGCCAGGTAGATCCGCGATGCGGGCATAGTCCTCAGGGAGCAGGTCCATCACCTTGATGCCCCCAGCAGCCACCGCGTTGAGCAGATGGTTCTGGGCAGCACGCACCCGGGAATCCCCAGGATCACCCAGCAGCCACAGCACCTCGGCAATACAGATCGGAGAAGTGATCAACTGAGCTGCCGTGCTGTCAAAGAACGCCACCACCACCTGCTGCAGGGGTTGCTGCTGCTGGTAATAGCTGAGCAGGATTCCCGAATCGATCAGGATCCGCCGCATCAGGGCCGCTGCCTGCGGCGTGCCTTGAGCTGCTGATCGAGCAGGTGGCGGCGCTGGGCCCTCTCCGCACTGCCGGGCGGAAGGGTGGCCAGAAAGCTGGCGGGATGGCCGCCCCGCCAATGGATCAGTTGGCGGATCAGCGAGCTCTTGTCCTGGCCCGTCGCGCCCGGCTCAAGGCTGATCCCTGAACTCCGCCACGATCCGCTCCAGCGCCGGCCGCTGCGCCTCCAGGGCGGCCACGCACACCGGGTCGAGCTGGCCGGCATCGGCCTGCTGGCGCACGATCGCCAGGCCCTCCTCCACGCTCAGGCTCTGGCGGTAGGGGCGGGTGTGGGTGAGGGCATCGAACACATCCGCCACCGCCACGATCCGGCCCTCCAGCGGGATCTGCTCGCCCCGCAACCCCGCCGGATAGCCCGTGCCATCCAGCCGCTCGTGGTGGCTGGCCACCAGGTTGGTCATCACCCGCACGGCCTCCTGGTCGGCCACCCCCTGGGCCGCCAGCACCCGCTCGAGAATCTCCAGCCCCTTCTCCACATGGGTGCGCATCACCGCCATCTCCGCGTCGTCCAGGCGGCCCGGCTTGAGCAGGATCGCGTCCGGAATGCCGATCTTGCCGATGTCGTGCAGCCGCGCATTGGTGCTCACCAGCTCCACGAACGCCTCGCTCAGGCCGTAGTGGGGCGCCACCGCCGTGGCGATCAGGCGCGTGATCCGGTTCACCCGCTCCAGGTGGCTGCCGGTACCGCCATCGCGCAGGCACGCCGCGGCATGGGCCAGCTCAGCCGCCAGCTGCAGGGCCGTCAACCGCTCTCCCCATAGCGATCGTCACTCTATAGCGAAGGCCACAAGAAGGCGCTGCTCCAACTGCTGCCCCGGCGCCAGATCCCGGCGCAGGCTGATCTCCAGCAACCCCGGCTTGGGCCCTGATTGTGTAGTGAAACCCTCCGCCGCCAGGGCATCGAGCAGCACCCGCTGCTGGGGCTGGCCCCCGGCCAGGCCCCCATCCAGCCCATAGGCCGGCCCGCAGCGCAGCAGCACCCGCCCCCGCCAGATCGGGTCTGGCGCCGGCCCCTCTGAATAGGTGATCACACCGCTGGCGGTGCCCAACTGCAGCACCACCCGCCGTCCCGTGAGCGAGCACGCCGGACCCGGCGACAGCAGCGGCTGATCGCCCGGGCGCACCCACTGGGCCTGCTGCAGCTCCTGGCGCAGCAGCTCCAGCGCCCGCTGCCCCTGCTGGCGTTCGCGCAGGTGCCGGCCCAGCCGCTGCGAGGCCTGGCTGTCGAGCAGCAGCGCCTGCAGCAGCGCCCCGCTCACCACGCCAGCCAGCAGCAGGCTCACCAGCAGCTCCACCAGGCTGAAGCCGGCCTGGCGGCTGGGTTGGTGGCGGTGCAGGTGACGGTGGACGTGCTGGCTGGTGGCCATCGCGCTCACAGCGTGGGATCCGGCTGGCACTGGTTCGCCTGGGGCGAGGCCGCGGGGTCGGCGCCGTACTGCCCCAGCCGCAGCACCCCCAGCGGCAGCGACCACACCACGCAGCGGCGCAAGGGCGTGCCGGCCGCTGCCAGCACCACCGTGCCGCCGTCGATCAGCAGGCCGTTGGCACTGAAGCGCAGCTGGGCCGGCAGGTTGTGGCGCAGCTCCACCTGGCTGTGCTCGGCCGCCAGCTGCTCCACCAGCCCGCCGCTGCCCTCCACCGGCAACGTGGCCGATCGGCCCTGGCGCAGGGCCCGGTCGCGCTGGCGCTCGATCGCCAGCACCACCTCCCGGCTGGCCGCCTCCACCCGCATCCGCGCCAGGGCCCCCTGGCCGCTGGGCAGGGCGATCGCCGCCAGGATCGCCAGCAGCGCCACCGCCAGCAGCAGCTCCGGCAGGGTGTGGCCGGAGCTGGGGCTGGGGAGCGCTCGCTGGAAGGGGTGGGTTTGGTGGATTCGGTTGAGTTTGTGGGCTCGGTTGGCAACCGCCATGGCCGAAGGGCAGCAACGACCTCAGGGTTGCCACCCCCTGGCCACACCAGGGACCCCAGTCCTTCAGCCGAACACCAGTGCCGGATCGATCCGCCCCAACCCGGGCAGGTCACCGCTGAAGCCGCTGACATCGATCAGCAGGTCGTTGCGGAGGTTGATGCCCGCCTTGCCGTTGTTGATCAGCAGGTAGGTGCCGGCGATCTGGGCGTTGGTGGACACCACCGCCGCCGCCTCGCGGCGCCCCAGGGCCTGGTTGCCCGCGCGGCGGCCGTTGGCATCGGCGAACACCGCCGCCGCCAGATCCTCCAGGCTACTGGCCGAGCTGTTGTCGGCGGCGCGGCTGAGGCGGCGCGGCAGTCCCTGGGGCTGGCCCTTGCCGTTGAGCACGGCGATCCTGTCCTCACCGAAACGGTGATCGGTGATCCGGTCGGGGCTGGCGATCAGGGAATCGCCGAAGCGGAAGCCGAACTGGTCGGCCTTGCTACCGCCGGTGAGCAGGTCGCGGCCGGCCCGGCCCTCGATGAACTGCTGGCGATTGGAGCCCTGGATGCGGTCGTCGCTGTTGCTGCCGATCAGGGTGTCGCGGGGGGCGATCGTGGCTCGGGCGGTGCTGCGGCCGAGCACGGCACCCCTGACATTTTCGAGACTGAGCGCAAAGCCCTTCTGCCGATCGGTGGGCCGCACGCGGACACTCACGCTGCGGCTGGTTTCACCGGCGGCGAACGTCACCGTGCCGCGTGGCAGCTGCTGGCCGCGGAAGTCCTGCGCCGCCGCCGGGTTGTCGCCCCGCCCCTTCACGGCCCAGGCCACACTGCTCTCGCCTGTGCTGTCGCCGCTGCGCGTCAGCGTGAAGCTGAAGGTGTTGCGGCCCTGCTTGCCGCCAGCGCGCAGCTCGATGCCCGCCGCGATCGCCACCACCGCACTCCCCTGCTGCGTCACCTCAGAACTGTTCACCGACGACGTGGTCACCATCGACGACGAGCCCCCGCTGGTGCTGGTGGAGGTTGACGTGCTGGTGGTGCTGGTGCTTGGTGAGTTGGTGGATTCAGGCGCCGATTCCACAGCCACATCCGGCTCGGCCGGTGCTGGCGCCTGCTCCTCCACAGCCTCCGGTTCCTCTACAACGTCCGGTTCCTCTACAACGTCCGGTTCCTCTACAACATCCGGCTCGGGTTCAGGATCAGGATCAGGATCCGTTGCCGGTTCCTCCGGTTCTAGCGGGGGGAGTGATGAATTGAGCAGATCGTCGAGATTGGGAATCGAATCAATCGAGGGAAGCGAGACGATTTCTGCAAGTGTGTCTCCCTGCAGAGCCTCTGGGTTGGGATCGGCACTCCCATCCAAACTTGCATCCGGCTCTTCAACGAAGTCCGGCTCGAATTCAACATCCTGATCTGTTTCCGGTTCTTCCGGGGGCAGGAAGGAATCGACCAGATCGTCCTGGGTGGGAGGCGAACCAATCTCCGCAACTGCGTCTTCCTGCAGAGCCTCTGGGTTGGGATCGGCACTCCCACCCAAACTTGCATCCGGCTCTTCAACGAAGTCCGGCTCGACTTCAAAACCCTGATCCGTTTCCAGTTCTTCCGGCAGCAGGAAAGTATCAACCAGGTCGCCCTGATTAACGAGCGACCCGATTGAACCGAGATTTAATACCCAGAAGTTGAACACAGTCGACATGAGCCCAAGGAACAAAGTCAGGCTGTTGACGGTTCAGATCGATGGCGGGGGCACTTTCGCTGCAGATGGGTTGCAAAGCCCGTAGGCGGCCGGGTCGTACCAGCGCTGGCGTTCGCCGCCGTCGCTGGCCTGGAGCCGTAACAGCACCCCGTCCCCCTGGCGCTCCAGCGCCGGCAGCTGGCTCACCAGCCAGTCGGCGGCGTCCTCGCAATCGCCCGAAACCGGCGTGCCGGCCAGCTGCTGCAGCCGGGCCTGCACCGCCAGCAGCTCCGCCTCCAGGGCCTGCTGCTGCTCCAGCCGCTGCTCGCTGCGCAGGCTCCAGCGGCTGCCCGAGGCCCACACCTGCAGCGAGGCGCTGGCGCTGATCACCAGCAGGGAAGCGG
>Ga0315902_10012447_pt1 | contig 11068 bp, 6 predicted proteins | sample LakEriMetagenome_9_FD_203523 | JGI IMG/M metagenome (GOLD analysis project Ga0315902, IMG submission 203523) | Freshwater fungal communities from buoy surface, Lake Erie, Ohio, United States - Buoy 12 MA117 | ecosystem: Environmental > Aquatic > Freshwater > Lake > Lake biofilm | place: USA...
GAGTGACGTCATCGACAACCCAGCGCTGAATCTTCGGATCGCGGGTCAGCGTGTAGATGACGCTGCGAGGGGCTTCTTTGGAGCCGACTTCGACCTTGGCTCGCACCTCGCTCTTGGAGACCTCTTCGACCTCAACGATCTTCACCTTATCGGTCGGGATCTTCAGGACTTCGATGTCCTTGATCGCCTCTTCCCGGCGCAAGGCACGCTCCTCAAATCGCTGGGAGACCGCCAGCTTGAGCTCGGCACGGTCCTTGTCCTTCAGCCCTTCTGCGAAGCGATTGACGGCCTGCTGGGTCAGCATTTTGGTGCAGCCAGCAGTCATACACAGTGCGGGAACCAGCAGGCACCAGCCCAGTGAGCGCAGTCGAGATGGGAGCATGGGAGCGTCCTTGCCGACGGGAGTTCGCGGGGGAACGCGAACTGGCGGAGATGTCGAGGCGCGGGAACCCGAGCCAGGAGGGGTGAGCCTTGTCCCACAACTCTTTCAGACGGTCAAGGTGGCACAGCCTGCGGGCGGGAATCGATCCCGCCCGGCTTCTGGCGAGCGGCAAAACCTGCCGCAAAAGTCGGTGAGTTGGCAGTCGGCGCTCCGGATGTCAGGGCCGGCCCCTCTGCTGTTCGAGCCAGGGAAGAACCTGGGCGGCCCAGCGCGCTCCATGTTCGCGGAGCCCCTTGCCGCTGAAGTGAACCCCCTGCCCGTTACTGTCGCGGAGGTCCCCCTTCAGGGCATCGCTGTCGGGGCCCGCCAAGGCGATGCCGTCCCGGCTGAGTGATGCCTGCGCCGCTCGAATCTCTTCGCTCCCCTCATCCCGCGGCACGTGATAGCTCGCTTGAGCCACAAACCAGGGGGCCTCCCAGCCGATCACCTGACGGGAATCGCGAATCAGCTTCTCCAAATATTCACGGTAGAGCGAGCCGGGCAGCGTTCGCGTAGGGTCCTTTTGATTGGCATCGCTTTCCCCCTGATGCCAGAGGACGGCCCGAAATCCGCGCGGACCGAGCGGCTTCATCCGGGCGACGAAGGCCTTGAACGCCGCTCCGTCGCTGGACCACCTGCCATCAGGGAGCTTCCGGACGCGGCTCTCGATGGTGGGAGGATTCGGAAAGGTCGCCCCCTCGGGCAACCACTCGCGAACACTGGTGGCTCCGATTCCACAAGCCACGATTCCGACCGGAACATTCTCGTGCGCCACGATGGCATCCGCAAACGGCGGGATAAAGCTTCCTCCTCCTCCGCTCGCACCCGGCTGGGGATCGTCAGCAAGCTGCCACTTCTGGCCGTCGAAGGCGGCCACAAGACCGCTCTGTGGTCGTTGTCGCTCTTCACCGTGATTGCCCGAGTTCGATTGTCCGGCGACGACGAAGACCTCCCCGATGCCGACATGCTCGACTTGACCCGCTGCGATCATACTCCCGACAGCTGCGACTCGGACCTCCAGTCGCCACCAGCCTCCAGCGGGTGCCTGGACAGTCCCAGCCACGGTACGACCACTCACCGAGCCCGTGACTGGCAGCCATGGCGAGTCCTGTTTGCCATCAAGGAACCGAGCCTCGATCTTCAGGTCGGTCGCGGCGATGTCTGCAGCCAATTCTCCCGTGATCGTCAGTGAGCCGTGCTTGGCACTGGACCGCTGCACCACTTGAAAGTCGATCGGCGATGACAGGGTAAGTCCCACCGCTTGCGGAGCGGGCTTCGCATTGAGCTTCTCGTTCGGATTCACCGGCTCCGGGTACTTATCCAGGATCGCTCGCAGCTCAGTGACGACTTGCGGCTGCATAGCAGCGATGTTGATTGTCTCGTGCGGATTGGTCTCGTAGTCGTACAGCTCCAGTTCGGCGGACTCCCTCGCCTGGCCAACGTTCTTCCATTCAACCAGTCGATGGCGCTCGGTGCGAATCGCCCGGCCGAGCTTGGCTTTCGGAAAGACGTGGTACGCGTGATCTCGAACACGGGCCGCAGGATCACGCAGTACGGGGACCAGGCTGCGGCCATCGATCCGCTGCGGGCCGGTGGGGGCGTCCAAGCCGGCTAGCTCGGCGAGCGTCGGGAACAGATCCGAGCTTTCCGCCAGTTGACGGGTTGAGGAGCCGGGCTTCGCGAATCCGGGAGCAGCGATCAGCAGCGGGATGCGGTTGGCCTGTTCATAGTTCGTATGCTTGGTCCAATACCCGTGATCGCCGAGATGGAATCCGTGGTCGCCCCACAGCACGATGATCGTGTTGTCGGCCAACTGCTGGCGGTCGAGTTCGTCGAGCACCTTTCCGATCTGGGCGTCCACGTAGCTGACACCGGCGTAGTATCCATGCGTCAGCGTTCGCCGCAGTTCGGCATCGACCGCGCCACTATTGGGCACGGGCTTGTAGTTCGCCAGTTCTCCATTCGTCTTGCCCGCGACCTTCGGAGCCCCCTCGGGAATTTCTTCATTGGCGGGGTCTGCGAATCGGGCGGGGTCGTACAGGTCCCAGTACTTCCGCGGCGAGCTGAACGGCAGATGCGGTCGCGCGAACCCAGCTGCGATAAAGAATGGCGTGCCGTCCTTTTCACGACGCTCGCGAGCTGCCCGCAGCCGCTGGATTGTCTCGGCGGCGACGCGACCATCGGCGTAGGCCTCATCCACAACATCGGGCGACTCGAACGCCGCCCCGCGCGGGAGTTCCTTAATCCGGCTGAGCTGTTGGTTCGTGAAGTAGGCCTCCTCGCGGGTGAGCTGTCCGCCGTCAGTGCTGGCGGGGTCGGCGTACTCAATCACCTTGTCGGAGAAGTGCTGGACCGAGAACGACTGCGGGTCCCCGTCGTTCCCGTGCCCGACATGAAAGACCTTGCCGAGCGACTCAGTCCGGTAACCATACCGCGAAAAGTGCTGTGGCAAGGTGACCGCATCGGGGATACGTTCCCGCAATCGCGAACCCAATCCGTAGAGCCCCGTCGACGTAGAGTGGGAGCCGAGCATCAGTGTGAACCGCGACGGGGCGCAGACCGCCTGATTGCAGTAGGCGAGATCGAACCTCATCGATCGCGCGGCGAGGCGATCAATGTTCGGGGTCTGGGCAATGGTATCGCCGTAACACCCCAGCGTGGGCTTCAGGTCATCGACCAGGAGCAGCAGAACGTTGGGCCGCGACGGGCGTGCCGCGGTGGCATCGGCAGCTTTCTGTTTCGGACCAGCTGGGTTCGCGTTCACAGCCTGCGCCCCCAGCTCAGGCCCGTTATCCGCAGGCATCGACCGATGCCATGCCACCGCAGAGTCGGAAAGTCGCTTCGTTACCTCAGGCTGCTGATCAGCAAGATTGGTCTTCTCGCCGATATCTTTTGACAGATCGTAAAGCTCCGGCTGTGTGCCATCGTAGTTGCAGAGCAGCTTCCAATTCCCATCGCGCACGGCGAGGTCCGGTTGAGGTTTGGGCAGCGCTGGTGGAGAGTTCTTGCGATCCGGAGGGCGGCGCCAGTGAATCGGAGCCGCTCGCGAAACCTCGCTGCGTCCAGTGAGCGTGGCTGATAGATCTTCTCCGTCGAAAGTCACTTCCGGAGGAGCCTTGATCCCCGCCAGAGCGAGCAGCGATGGGACCAGATCAAACGCTGCAAAGACAGACGTCGTATTGTTCGATCCGCGTTTCTCTTGCGGGATCAGCCCCGGGCCCCAGACGACCAGCGGGGATCGAATGCCCCCTTCGTAGAGCCGAGTCTTGGCTCCTCGAAACGGACCGGCGCTCCCGGCACCCGGCTCGGGGCCGTTGTCGGAGCATACCAGGATCAGCGTATTGTCTCGGAGGGTTGGTGTGTCGCGAACATGATCAAACAGCTTACCCAGCTGGCGATCCATCTCCTGCAGAACAGACAAGTACAGCCCGCACTTCCCCTCTGCCCACTTTTCCACGGGCGGCCAGAGTGGACCATGCACATCGTCCGGCCAGAGATTGATGTAGAACGGTTTACCAGCTTGCGCTGCCCGGTCGATGAACGGTAGGGCTGCATCAACAAACCCGCCGGTGATTTGTGACCGCTGCATCCAGGTGACCGGCTGCCCCAGTCGTTCCGCATCCTCCCAGATCCGCCCCGGTTGGGTGTCGCCTGGCTTGAGGGTCAGCGGCAACAGCTTCGAGCCCATCCCCTCGAAGTTTGTCAGCGAATCATCAAAACCGTAGGCACTAATCGGCGGAGCATCATCGACATCGCGCTGGCCTCCCAGATGCCACTTGCCGAAATGCCCCGTGGCATACCGGTGCTGCTGGAGCACGCGGGCCAGCGTCGGAGCCTTTGGGTCGAGCCAGTTCGCCACTCCACGCCGCGCGTTGTCCGCCCGGTTGTTGAGGTACGAAGTGATCTTCCACCGATGCGGGTATTGCCCTGTCGTCAGCGCACAACGCGACGGCGAACAGATCGGAGCGTTGACATAGAACTGCGAAAACCGCAGCCCCTCATTCGCCAGCCGGTCGACGTTGGGCGTCTGCGCATCGCGATTGCCAAAGCACGAAAAATCTCCCCAGCCCATGTCGTCGATGAACACCATGATGATGTTCGGACGAGTGGGTGCGGCAGCCTGGAGTGAAGAGGAACTCGTGAGAACGGCGAGCAGCACCAGCAGCGCCGTCAACAGCCAAGAAGTTGCGAAACGCATCGAGCATGTGTCCTGGGTTTGATGCCGTGGAAACAGCCAGCGGTATCGCAGAATCTCTCGCTGATCACAACCAAAACCGTTCGTGAGCGATCAGGCTGGCCAGACGTGCGTCGCCTCAACCCGCAAGCACTCAATGTTCAAGCGGCCGCGCGAGCGGACTTGGCGACCTGCGAGGCCACCAGCTCTTCATAGAGATCTACCTCGGCGGACAGCGAATCCGCCAGCCTGTACTTTTCAAAAGGCGGAACCAAATGCTTCGGGTGGGCCAGAAGTTCCTCGGCGCGATTCACGAGAGCAGCAGTGTCGCCCAGTGGGATCAGTCCCGGAGGATTCAGTTCTCCCAGAACCTCACCCACGCCACCGTGATCGAAGCCCAGGACCGGTGTTCCGATTGCCAGAGCCTCCAGGACGCTGCGGCCAAACGACTCGGGCTGAGTCGAGAGCGACAAGACAGCCCGAGACGCTGAGTAGATTTCGCGGATATCGGATTGATGGCCCGTAAATGTAATCCGCTCACCCAGTCCGAGTTCCTGCACACGCTGACGAAGTTCATCCGAATAGCCCGCGCGGCGGGGGTCGTCCCCTCCGACGATCAGACCGTGTACGTTCCGTCCTCGTTCACTCAGCTGAGCGATCAGGTTGAGGAACTCTTCATGCCCCTTCAGTCGCGTGATTCGCCCAGCCAAGGTCAGCCACTCGCGACCGACCGTGTTTGGGTATTGCTGGGACCAGGCGTTCCACCATTCCAGTGATGGCGCTAGTGCGTGCGGAAACTCTCGCGGATCGATTCCTCGGGGAATGACCGTGATCGACTCGGCGGGGGTCTTGGGGTAGTTCTGCCGGATGTAGTCCGCGATCGACCGCGAGACGGCAATCACCGCTTCGCCGCTGGCCATGATCGAGCTGAACCGACCGACGCTGTAAAAGCCGTGGACGGTCGTTATGAATCGCGGACGAGTGGCTGGGGGCAACGACTTCCAGGCCAGCCAGGCGACCCAGGCGGGAACCCGCGAGCGGGCATGCAGGATATCGACGCGCTGCTCCTGCAGCAGTGACCGCAGCTTGAATATCAACCGGGCTGTCCAGGGCGACTTTTTCCCGATCGGCCAGCTGAGATGTTCGGTCCCGAGCGACTCCAGTTGTTCGACGAGTCGGCCCCCGGCGGAAATGACGAGCGAGCGGTGCCCGCGACGAGCCAGTTCTCCGGCGATCTCCAGCGTGCCGCGCTCGACCCCGCCCCAATTCAGGTCGGGAAGCAGCTGCAGCACGGTGATCGGTCGGTCGGCCATCGCGGCATCCTTGCGGGGGAGGGCGGGGGAGACGCTAAGTGATTGCCGGATATGGGGTCAATACGGGAATCACCGTGATCGCCTATCGCCAGCCCGGTGTTCTCATGTGTCCACATCATGCTAGACTGATGCGTGTAGTCGAGACCGGGACATCTGCAGCGGGGTGGAGTTTGGCACATTGGCGAATCCTCAACCTGGCACTGGCGATTGTCGCGGTCACGGGCATGACTGGGAGAGTGCGGGCCGACGATTCTGCGGAATTCTTTCACTCCCAGGTCGAGCCGATTCTGAAGAAGCATTGTTATGAATGTCACTCGCACGCCTCCGGGCAGATGGAAAATGGTCTGGCCCTCGATTGGAAGAGCGGCTGGACGACCGGCGGAAAACGGGGGCCGACCCTCATTCCCGAGAAGCCCGAAGAGAGCCTCCTGATTCGCGCGGTCGAACATCGTGACCCCGATCTGAAGATGCCCGAGCAGAAGCTCCCCCAGGCGGAGATTGATGTTCTGATCCGGTGGGTCCGGATGGGAGCGTACGATGATCGCGTGGCTGCTCCCAAGGGCCAGATCAACGACGACTGGTGGTCGCTAAAGCCGCTGGTAGCGCCCGTGCTTCCGGGGGAGGGAACGCTCCATCCGATCGATGCCTTCATCGGAGTAAAGCTCGCTGAGTCAGGGTTGTCGCCCTCCTCGGAAGCGCCGCCTCGTGAGCTGATTCGGCGTCTCTACTTCGATCTCACCGGTCTGCCGCCCGCCCCCGATGAGGTCGCTCGCTTCGAAGCCGACCCCAGTGAAGCGGCGTACCTGCAATTGGTCGATCAGCTGCTCGCTTCCCCACGGTATGGGGAGCGGTGGGCTCGTCACTGGTTCGATACGATCCACTTTGCCGACTCGCACGGCTACGAGCACGATGTCGGGCGCGATCATGCCTGGCCGTATCGCGACTATGTGATCGACGCCCTGAACACCGACCGCCCCTGGGCGACCTTCATCCGTCAACAGCTGGCGGTCGATCAGTTCGAGCCGGAGGCAGGCCATCTGATTCCTGCCTTGGGGTTTCTGGGAGCGGGAACCTTTGACTACAGCACCTACGCGACCGGGCCAGTGACTTTCGATTACCTCGATCGAGACGACATGCTGACACAGACGATGGCGGCATTCGTCAGCACGACCGCCAACTGTGCGCGGTGTCATGCTCACAAGTTCGATCCGATCGCACAGGAAGACTACTACGCGCTGCAGGCCGTTTTCTCGGGGATCGTCAAAGGGGACATCCGCTATGACGCTGATCCGCGTGTCCATGCGGAACGGTCGCGGCTGAAGCACCTGCTGGAGGCTGCCCAGCGCGGAGATGCGGCCGAGCTGCAATCTGAGTTGAGTCAGTCACTCGTTGCGAAGTGGACCAGCGAGCGCGGTTCGGGAGCCGACTGGAAGCCGGTCGGTCTGCAGTCGTACATCTCCACAGAGGGGGCCACACTCACACGCGAAGCGGATGACCGGATTCTGGCGAGTGGCACGACTCCGGAACGAGACAACTATGTGGTGACACTGACCAGTCCGCTGCCGCGTGTCACCGCGATACGGCTTGACCTGTTCCCGCACGATTCGCTGCCAATGAAAGGCCCCGGTCGTTGCCATAACGGGAACCTGCACCTGTCCGAGGTGACGATCGCTGCATTTCGGCCGGGAGAGAAGTCCGGTCAGCCGGTCGCGATCTCGCGCGTCACCGCCGACTTCAATCAGGAAGGCTGGGGCGTTGGCCGCGCCATCGACGGTGATCCTGCGACAGCCTGGGGGATCTATCCCGCAGTGGCCCAATCGCACCATGCTGTCTTTGAACTGGCTCAGGCGCTCGACCTGCCCGAGGGCTCTTCGCTGACGGTCTCGCTCAAACAACTGCACGGCGGATCGCATCTGATTGGAGCGTTTGGACTGTCAGTGACTGATAGTCCGGCCACTCAGGCCGTTGCGCTGCCGCGGGATGTGGAAGAGGCACTGGCCATCGCCCCCGCGCAGCGCTCGGCAGCTCAGAACCTGACCATCGCGGGCCATGTCGTGCGAGTGGCTGCCGAAGCGGAACTCGCCCGATTGCCGGCTCAGGCCACCGTATTCGCAGCTGGGCCGACCGTCGCGATTCCGCTAGGCGGCAGCAAGACGTTGGCAGCGGCGCTCCCGACTCCCAAGGTCGTGCATCTGCTGCAGCGAGGCGACATCAACAAGCCGCAGCAGGAGGTTCCTCCGGGGGCACTGTCGGCCCTCAAGCATGCACCATCGCGATTCACTGAGAGCGTCTCTCAGAAGGAGTCCCTGCGCCGGGCCGCTCTCGCCGATTGGATCGCACACCGCGACAACGTGCTGACCTGGCGGAGTACGGTCAATCGCGTCTGGCACTATCACTTTGGTCGGGGGATCTGCGATACGCCCAGTGACTTCGGTCGCATGGGCGGAGTCCCTTCGCATCCTGAATTGATCGACTGGCTGGCCGTCTGGTTTCGCGACGAAGCCGGGGGCTCGCTCAAGAAACTGCACCGGCTGATCGTGACCAGCCGCACGTATCGGCAGTCCGCGGAGCCTCGCCCCGAAGCTGCGGCGATCGATGCTGGCAATCGCCTGCTGTGGAGGCAGAATCGCTTGCGACTCGACGCGGACTCCTATCGTGATTTTGTTCTGGCCGCAGCGGGGCGACTGGACCTGACGATGGGCGGCCCCGCGGTCCAGCACTTCCATCAATCGCCCGGGGCTCAGCTGACACCGAAGCTCGACTACGCCGCGTACGACTGGGCCACCGCGGGCTCGAATCGTCGCAGCATCTATCGCTTCGTCTGGCGCGGGATCCCCGACCCGTTAATGTCGGCTCTCGACTTTCCCGACCTGGGGTTGCTCGCTCCGACGCGCAGCTACTCGATCTCACCGCTGCAGGCTCTGGCCCTGTACAACAACAACTTCGTTCTGTTTCACAGCCAGGCGATGGCCGACCAGATCGCCGGGGCAGCGACTGATGTCGATCCGCAGATCAACGAGGCTGTTCGACGAGCCTGGCAGCGGGCTCCCTCGAAGTCGGAGCAGGAACAGTTTCGAGCCTATGTGCAGCAGCATGGTCTGGCGGCGCTGTGCCGACTCCTGGTGAACTCCAGCGAGTTCCTGTTTGTCCCCTGAGTGATCACTGATGCCCAGCCCGATCTCTACGCGTCGGCAACTCCTGCTTCAAAGCGGCGGTGGCATCGCGCTGTGCGCCTTAAGTCACCTGCTGGGCCGCGACTCGTCGGCATCCGGAGCTGAGGCCGGACAGCATGCTCCCGGTTTTCCGGTGCAGCATCATCCGCCGAAGGTGAAGCGGATCATCCAGCTGTTCATGACGGGCGGAGCCAGCCCGATGGACACGTTCGACTACAAGCCAGAGTTGGAGCGGCTGCATGGGCAGATGCTGGGACCGAAGGAGAAGCCCGAGGGGTTCACAGCCCCCGCCGGGGCGATCATGAAGAGCCCGTTCCCGTTTCAGCAACACGGCGAGTCGGGCCGCTGGGTCAGCAGCGTCTTCCCCGAGCAGGCCAAGCTGGTCGACGAGATGGCGTTCCTGATGGCGATGACCACCAAGACCAACGTCCATGGGCCGGGCACCTACATGATGAACAGCGGGTTCCTGCTGCCGGGGTTTCCGTGCATGGGGGCCTGGATCTCGTATGCGCTGGGGAACCTGACCGATGAGCTCCCCACGTTTGTGGTGCTGCCCGATTCGCGCGGACTGCCATACAACCAGAAAGGCTGCTTCAGTCCGGGTTTTCTGCCACCGGTGCATGAAGGGATCGTGATCGACGCGACAGCGACGCCCGCCATTCCGGACCTGTTCCCGGCGAGCCGCTTCTCTTTCGCGAGTCGAAACGCCGACCAGGAGGGACTCGCCCTGTTGTCGCAGATCAACCAGCGGTATGCCGAGACGCATCCCGGCGATGATCGGCTCGAAGCCCGCATCGCCAGCTATGAACTGGCTGCCAAGATGCAGCTGTCGGCTCCACAGGCGTTCGATCTCACGCAGGAGTCGGAGTCGGTTCACACCAGCTACGGACTGGGCCAGCCCGAGACGGCGGACTTCGGCCGGCGATGCCTGCTGGCACGGCGCCTGGTCGAACGCGGCGTCCGCTGTGTGCAGGTCTGGAGTGGCCCGCAAGGGGCTGTGAACAACTGGGACAATCATGGGAACATCCCGAACGAGTTGCCGCCAATGGCCCTGAGCGTCGATCGACCGATTGCGGCGCTGCTGCGGGATCTCAAGTCGCGGGGACTCGATCAGGATACCCTCGTGATCTGGACCACGGAGTTCGGTCGCACGCCATTCGCTCAGGGAAGCATCGGTCGCGACCACAACGGTGGCTCGTTTGTGACGTGGCTCTGGGGGGCCGGAATCAAGCCGGGCGTGGCCCACGGACGCAGCGACGATTGGGGCTATCAGGCGGTCGAGAACAAGACCTGGTGCTACGATTTGCATGCCACCGTGCTCCACCTGCTGGGGATCGATCACACCAGGCTCTCGGTCCGGCAGAATGGGATCGATCGCAGATTGACCGATGTACATGGGCACGTGGTACACGAGATACTGAGCTGAAGTGCCGGTTCCTCAGGAGCGGCACGGCGCGAGCCTGCCGAGTGGTGGCCGGTCTCTGGAGAATCGAAACACTCGGCAGGCTTACGCCGTGCCGCTCTCGTTGTCGGCTTCCGTCCGAGGAGACGTTGCTTTTCTCCCGGCCTCTCGCAGTGCCGAGACACTCGACCACGTGGCCACGCAGTATGGCACCAGATAGGTCAATCCGATTTGAAACATTCGCATCCGGCTGAGATCCCCACTCCAGATCGCGGGTAGGTGATTGATTGTCACAAGCAGCGTGCCGACTACAGCGGACACCCTGAACCCGCGCAGTACGACGCTGCGGGCCAGAGCCATCTGCAGCCAGGAACGATCGTTGTTCGGCACAAGGAACCTTTCGAGCGGTACACGAAATGATAGTCGCCTTTCGCTCCGCGAAAGAGCGTTCGTTCGCAGAGCGAAAGGCGACTATGAGGCAGTGTTGGAGCCGAACACGACGAACAGACTATGCTAGCACCCGGTCCAAAATCCATCCGCTGCGGTCACGAGTCCACTCATGGAAGTCCATTCTGCGGCTGATCG
>Ga0315902_10012448_pt1 | contig 11067 bp, 10 predicted proteins | sample LakEriMetagenome_9_FD_203523 | JGI IMG/M metagenome (GOLD analysis project Ga0315902, IMG submission 203523) | Freshwater fungal communities from buoy surface, Lake Erie, Ohio, United States - Buoy 12 MA117 | ecosystem: Environmental > Aquatic > Freshwater > Lake > Lake biofilm | place: USA...
CGCCTGCCAGCGCAGGCCGGAAGTAGCGGTCCACCTGCAGCGGGGTGCCCGCCTTCCAGATGGGCCAGATGCCCAGATGACTATGGGCCGACCAACTCGAGGCAAACCCCTGGCAGACCACGCTCATTTCTTCGCGCACGATGCAATCGGCGACCTTGTCCATGCCGGTGCCGCCCACCTCCACCGGATAGCGTGCACCGATCAGTCCGAGAGCCCCCCACTTGCGAAAGAGTTCGCGCGGGAAGGTCTCGGTTTCCTCGGCTTGGCGCACCAGAGGCGCGACCTCGTCCTGACAGAAGCGGCGCACGGTTTCGCGCACGGACTCATGCTCGGGGCTGAAACTGAAATCAAGCGCCATGTCAGTCCACCTTGGCGCCCGAGGCCTTGATCGCCGCGCCGTAGCGCTGCATCTCGGCCTCGATGTGGGCCGCGAACTGCTCGGGCGTGCTGCCCACGGGCTCCACGCCGCGTGACAGCAGACTCTCTCGCACTTCGGGCAGGTTCAGCGCCTTGTGGGTTTCGCTGCTCAGGCGGGCCAGGATCTCGCGCGATGTACCCCCAGGCGCCACCAGCCCCAGCCAGGTGTTGCCGTTGAATCCGGGCAGGCTGTCGGCTACCGTGGGCACCTCAGGCAGGGCCTGTGACCTCACCGTACCCGTCACCCCGAGTGCCTTGAGGCGCCCGGACTTGATGTGCGGCAAGGCCGACAGAATGTCGACGAACATGACCGAGGTGTTGCCGGCCACGGTATCGGTCAGCCCTGGAGCGCTGCCCTTGTAGGGCACATGGGTCATGGTGATCCCCGCCATCATGCGAAAGATCTCACCCGACAGGTGATTGGACTGCCCATTGCCCGCCGAAGCGAAGGTGATCGTGCCGGGCTTGGCGCGCGCCAGATCGATGAGTTCCCTGACGCTGGAGACACCCACTGAAGGATGGGCCACCAGAATGTTCTTGAGGTTGACGGTATGCGACACCGGCGCCAGATCCTTGAGGGTGTCGTAAGGCATCTTGGGATAAAGCCCGGGATTGATGGCGTGGCTTGTGGCGACCTTGCCAATCGTGTAGCCGTCGGCGGCGGCGCGCGCCACCACTTCGGTGCCCAGAATGCCACCGGCGCCAGCCCGATTTTCCACGACCACCGTCTGGCCCAGACTCTCACCGATGCGGGTCGCGACCAGTCGGCCGACGGTATCCAGGATGCCGCCTGCGGCTGAGGCCACCACCATGCGCAAGGCTTTGTTCGGAAATGCGCCTGCGGCTGGGCCCTGTGCACGAACTTGCCTGGGCAACAGCACGCCTGCAACCGGTGCGCTGGTAGCCAGCGTGGTGGCAATCAGGCCCAGGCTGCGACGGCGGCCTTGATGCGCTTCGTTCATGCTCATCTCCTCTGATGGTGGTCGGCAAAACAGACTTGGCGTATGCCAGAGCCCGACGGATCACCGTGGGTCACGTTTATAGTCGAACCCATTCTATCGACAAGGAGACCGGCATCGTGAGTGATCTGCCGAAATCACGCCGGGACGCCCTGCGTCCCGTGCCTTCGAATCATGTGGACCGTACGGCGTTTCGCGACATGTGCCGGGTGTTTGCGCAGCGCGAGGTGGCGCCTCGTTGGCAGCAGGCTGATCACGACAAGGCATTTCCTCGCGATTTCTATGTCGCCATGGCGCGAGCCGGTCTGATCGGACTGACTGCCGACGAATCGGTGGGCGGTGCAGGTCTGGGCGCGACGGAAGAGGCCATCGCGATGGAGGAGATGTCGCGCATCAATCCCAATCTGGCCGTGGCCATGCTGGTGCAGAACGTCGCGGGCTCATTGCTTTATGAATACGGCACATCGCAGCAACGTGAAATTGCTCGCCAATGCATCGCGGGCGAATGTCTCGTGGCGATCACCGTGACCGAGCCCGAGGCGGGCAACGATGTGCAGAACGTCAAGACCTCAGCCCGCCGGGAGGGTGACCATTGGGTGATTGATGGACTGAAGTCCTTCATTACTCTTGGGGGAGACGCCGATGTGCTGGTCACCCTGGCCCAGACCGACCCGATGGCAGGCCGCAAGGGCATGAGGTTTTTTGCCATCGACCGGCGCAGTGCGGGCATCACGGCCACCCCAATCGATACCTATGTCAATCGACCCGCACCCACTTATCGAATTCAATTTGATCAGGTCAAGGTCCCCGATGATCGGTTGCTGCCCGCCGGGTTTGCCGAGATCATGGCGGGCTTCAATCGCGAGCGCATCATGGTGGCGGCTCGCTGGCTTGGGCACATGCAGCACGCCCTGCAGTGGGCGCTGGAGTATGCGCAGGTGAGGCAGCAGTTCGGTCGCCCGATTGGCGCGAATCAGTCGATTGCCTTTTCACTGGCGCAGGCCCACGTGGATGTTGAGGCGGCGCGCCATCTCACCTATCACGCGGCGGCCCGCTGGGACAGCGGCGCGCCCTTGCGCGAGGTGATACTCGACGTGTCCTCGGCCAAGCTCTTTTCCACCCAGGCGGTGGTCCGCGTGACCCAGACCGCCTTGCATGTGGGCGGCGGCTGGGGCCTGACCGAGGAGCTGCCCGCCATGCGCATGGCGCTCGATGCGCTGGTGGCGCCCGTGACCGTGGGCAGCTACGAGATCCAGCTGCGCGCGATTGCGCGCGAACTGGGTTTGCCGGTGGACTGAGCGCGCATCGGCGGGGTGGCCAGCCGCTGTGGCGTTAGAGCCCTCGGCTGATGATGTCCTTGAGGACTTCCGAGGTGCCGCCTGCGATGCGGGTGACTCGCGCATCCACCCAGGCTCGACCGATGCCGTACTCATTGGAGTAGCCATAGCCGCCGTGGAGCTGCAGGAATTCGTCCAGATATCGACCCATCAGTTCGGTACCCGTGAGTTTGATCATGGCGGCTTTTTCACTGCTGATGCGGCCATTCACATGCTCAAGGATGCAGCTGTCGACAAAGGCCCGTAGCATGGTGATGTAGGCCTTGGCCTCGGCAAGCTTGAACTTGCTGTTCTGAAAATTCAGGATGGGATTGCCGAACACTTTGCGATCGCGGACGTACTGCAGGGTGCGTTCGAGCTCGGCCTCCAGAATCGCAATCGAGCGCACGCCGATCACCAGTCGCTCCTGGGGCAGTTGCTCCATCAGATAGACAAAGCCCCGGCCCTCTTCACCCACCAGGTTGCCGATGGGCACACGCACGTTGTCGAAGAAGAGCTCGGCGGTGTCCTGGGCCTTGAGGCCGATCTTGTCCATCGGGCCCTGCTTGGTGAAGCCCGGGGTGCCTTCTTCAACGGCAATCAGCGACACGCCCTTGGCGCCGGCCGCCGGGTCGGTCTTGCAGGCCACCAGCACCACCCCGCAGTTCATGCCATTGGTGATCCAGACCTTCTGACCGTTGATCACCCATTCGTCGCCGTCGCGTACAGCGTTGGTGCGGATGTTCTTCAGGTCGCTGCCGGTGCCGGGCTCGGTCATGCCAATCGAACCCACGATCTCGCCGCGACACAGGCGCGGCAGCAGATGCTGCTTGAGCGCGGGGCTGCCGTAGTGCATGAGATAGGGCGACACCATGTCCGAGTGCACGGCAATGCCCAGGTTGGCGCCGGCGCGGGCCATTTCTTCTGTGACCACGCAGGCATGCAAAAAGGTGCCCCCTCCGCCGCCATACTCCTCGGGCAAGGTGGTGCACAGCAGGCCCGCCTCGCCGGCCTTGCGCCAGAAGCTGCGCGGCGTGAGCCCTGACTTTTCCCAGTCGCGGTAGTAGGGGACGACTTCCTTTTCGAAGAAGCGGCGAACCTGCTCGCGAAATTGCTCATGCTCCTCGCTGAAGATGCTGCGTGTCACGGGGGGGCTCCTGAAGGGTTTGCGCTGAAGGGTTTTCGATGACAGCGTCAAGGTTACACTCGACAAAAAAGATTCCCGGCATGAAAGAAACCGTCGATCAGATTCTGGAGCGCCTCGAAGCAAGCGCGCGAAGAGTGCTCACGCCTTGCGGTCCAGGCAGTCTCGTGTGGCGAACCTGGGGCAAGGGCAAGCCGCTTGTGCTGGTTCATGGCGGCAGTGGCAGCTGGCAGCACTGGGTGCGAAACATCGATGCCTTTGCAGCCCATCGCCAGGTATGGTGCCCCGATACGCCCTACTATGGAGACTCGGCCGATCCCCCTGAGCCTGGCGGCATGGCCGGTATCACGCAGGCTTTTGCGCAGGGCTATGAGAAATTGTTTGGGTCAGAGCCGGTGGATGCGATTGCGTTTTCTTTTGGCTCGCTTGTGACCTGCGAGATGCTTGCGATTGCGCCGGGTCGGATTGACCGGTTGATTCTGGTGGGCGCCGCTTCTCATGGGTTGCCGCGTCACGATATCGGGCTGCAGCCCTGGAAATCGGTCGAAGAGGCCCAGGCACGCTACGCCTTGCACCGGGACAACCTGCATCGCCTGATGCTGGCTCATCCGGTAGACGACGAAGGTGCCGTGCGGTTGCATGTCCGGGCTGTGGAGGCTGGGCGCTTCAACAGCCGCAGGCTGGCCTTCAGTACCCGCGTGCGCGATCTGATCGGCAATCTCGAGGTGCGTCGGCTCGATGCCATTTATGGCGAACATGATCCGACCGCGGGTCTCGATCTGCCTGCGCTCAAGACGCTCTTCGAGACGCAGCGCCCTGACCTGCGCTTTCGGACCATCGCCGATGCAGGGCATTGGGTGCCCTATGAGCGCCCTGCGGCCTTCATGGCTGCGGTCCAGGAGCACTGGCCCGATTGGACAGACGCGCCCCGCTGAGCAAGGCCTGCGCGCTCAGGAGGGCAAACGAAGGGGGCAACTCCGATGCCCAGTCGCATGAGCGGTGCTGCCCCGCCGCATGATCGGTATAATTTGGTTGAGCTGTTCGGCTCCGCTCGATTCCACCGGCCGCCCGCGATTGTCTGTTCGCCAGGAACTCCGTCCTGAGGGGCCACGCAAAGATTCCCCCAGCATCTCTACCGAAAACCATGAAAATCCTTGTTCCCGTCAAACGCGTTGTCGATTACAACGTGAAGGTTCGCGTCAAGTCCGATGGCACCGGTGTCGACATCGCCAACGTCAAGATGTCCATGAATCCTTTCGACGAAATCGCGGTCGAAGAGGCCGTGCGTTTGAAAGAGAAGGGCGTTGCTACCGAGATTGTGGCGGTCAGTTGCGGTGTGGCGGCCTGCCAGGAAACCCTGCGTACGGCCATGGCCATCGGCGCGGATCGCGGCATCCTGGTCGATGTGGGCGCTGATCTCGATCTGCAGCCCCTGGCGGTGGCTAAGCTCCTCAAAGCGCTCTGCGACAAGGAACAGCCCGGTCTGATCATCGTGGGCAAGCAGGCCATTGACGACGATGCCAACCAGACGGGTCAGATGCTGGCTGCCCTGGGCAACATGCCGCAGGCCACCTTCGCCTCCAAGGTTGAGATCTCGGGCGAAAAGATGACCGTGATTCGCGAGGTGGACGGCGGTCTTGAAACCCTGTCCATGGCGCTGCCGGCCGTGGTCACCACCGATCTGCGCCTGAATGAGCCGCGTTACGTCACGCTGCCCAACATCATGAAGGCCAAGAAAAAGCAACTCGATACGGTTAAACCAGCCGATCTGGGCGTCGATGTTGCGCCCCGACTCAAAACCCTCAAGGTGGCCGAGCCTCCGGGTCGTCAGGCCGGCATCAAGGTGGCCGATGTGGACACGCTGGTCGACAAACTGAAAAACGAAGCAAAGGTGATCTGAAATGGCTGCACTCGTCATCGCTGAACATGACAACCAGACCCTCAAGGCTGGGACCCTCAACGCCATCGCCGCCGCCACCCGCTGCGGCGGTGAGGTGGCTGTGCTGATTGCCGGCAACGGCTGTGGTGCGGCCGCCCAGGCTGCGGCTGCTGTGGCTGGCGTTAACAAGGTGTTGGTAGCCGAGGCGGCCCATCTGGCCGACGGTCTGGCTGAGGCCGTCGCGGCTCAGGTGGTTGCGCTGGCTTCAGGCTATTCCCACATCCTCGCCCCGGCGACCGCCTTCGGCAAAAACGTTACGCCTCGCGTCGCGGCCCTGCTCGATGTAGCGCAGGTCTCCGATGTGATCGCCATCGATTCGCCTGATACTTTCCAGCGTCCGATCTACGCGGGCAATGCGATTGCCACGGTGCAGTCGGTCGACGCCATCAAGGTGCTTACGGTACGAACCACCGCCTTCGATGCAGCGGCCCCCTCGGGCGGCGCAGCGGCCGTCGAATCTGTGGCTGCGGCTGCCGACCCTGGAAAATCAAGCTTCCTGGGCCGCGAAGTCGCCAAGAGCGAGCGTCCTGAATTGGCCGGTGCCAAGATTGTCGTGTCGGGCGGCCGTGGCATGGGCAGCGCAGACAACTTCAAGGTCCTCGATCCGCTGGCCGACAAGCTCGGTGCTGCGCTTGGCGCTTCGCGTGCCGCGGTCGACGCTGGCTACGCGCCCAACGACTGGCAGGTCGGCCAGACCGGCAAGATCGTGGCCCCGCAGCTTTACGTGGCTGTTGGCATTTCAGGCGCCATTCAGCATCTGGCCGGCATGAAAGACTCCAAGGTGATCGTGGCGATCAACAAGGATGCCGAGGCACCGATCTTCGGCGTGGCCGATTACGGTCTCGTGGGCGATCTCTTCCAGGCCGTACCCGAGATGGCTGGCAAGATCTGACGATCGGACCGCTGCCCTGTCCAAACGCCCGCCAGCTTCCTGGCGGGCGTCTTACCATCTGAGTGCCCCTTTTTTTGCTACTCCCTTTTTCACCATCCCATTTCTGAACCGCCCCGTTTCTCGCCTCCCTGGGGGTGCGCGGGGCGGACTTGCAGGACTTGCATGAGGCACAAACCATGACCTACCAGGCCCCCGTCAAAGACATGCTTTTCGTGATGCGCGAGCTCGCAGGGCTCGAGCAGGTGCGACAGTTGCCCGGCTTCGAGGAAGCCACCGACGACACCGTGCAGGCCGTCCTGGAAGAAGCTGCCAAGTTCAATGGTGATGTGCTGGCCCCGCTCAACTGGACCGGCGACCAGCAGCCTGCCAGCGTGACCCATGGCGTGGTCACCACCACCCCGGGTTTTCGGGAGGCTTTCCGTGCGTTTGCCGAGGCGGGCTGGCAGGGCGTGCAGCATCCCGAAGCCTTTGGGGGGCAGAATCTGCCCAAGCTCGTGGCCACGGCCTGTGGCGAGATGCTCAACAGCGCCAACCTCTCCTTTGCACTGTGTCCCCTGCTGACGGATGGTGCAATCGAGGCCCTGCTGACTGCAGGCTCGCCCGAGCAGCAGGCCCTTTTCATTCCGCGCATGGTGTCGGGCGAGTGGACGGGCACCATGAACCTGACCGAGCCGCAGGCCGGCAGCGATCTGTCGCTGGTGCGCAGTCGTGCCGAGCCCCAGCCCGATGGTACCTACCGCATCTTTGGTCAGAAGATCTACATCACCTTTGGCGAGCACGACATGGCGGACAACATCGTCCACCTGGTGCTGGCCCGCACGCCAGGTGCGCCTGAGGGGGTCAAGGGCATCTCGCTCTTCATCGTGCCCAAGGTGCTCGTCAATGCCCAGGGCGAACTCGGCGCCCGCAACGATGTCTATTGCACCTCGGTCGAGCACAAGCTCGGCATCAAGGCGAGCCCGACGGCCGTGCTGATCTATGGCGACAACAAGTTCCCGGTCGCAGCCCCGGGCGGCGGCGCGCCAGCTGCGGGTGCCGTGGGCTGGTTGATCGGAGAAGAGAATCGCGGTCTGGAATACATGTTTGTGATGATGAACGCCGCGCGGTTTGCGGTGGGCATGCAGGGTGTGGCCGTGGCCGAGCGGGCCTACCAGAAGGCTGTGCAGTACGCTCGTGACCGCGTCCAGAGCCGGGCGGTTGAAGGCTCAAGCGGGCCGGTGGCCATCATTCGCCACCCGGACGTTCGCCGCATGCTCATGACCATGCGGGCTCTGACCGAAGGCGCGCGGGCCTTGGGTTATGTGGCGGCCTCGGCCTTTGATGCGGCCCATGCTTCGTCCGATGCGGCAGTGCGCCAGGCCAATCAGGTGTTCTATGAATTCCTGGTCCCGGTCGTGAAGGGATTTGCCACCGAGATGAGCCTGGAAGTCACCTCGCTCGGGGTCCAGGTTCATGGCGGCATGGGTTTCATCGAGGAGACCGGCGCGGCCCAGTACTACCGGGATGCCCGAATCCTCACGATCTACGAGGGCACCACGGCGATCCAGGCCAATGACCTGATCGGGCGCAAGACCGTGCGCGATGGCGGACAGACCGGCCGGGCCGTTTTGTTGCGGGTTCGCGAGACGCTGGCTGCACTGTCATCCACAGATGCCGATCTTGCGGCGATCGGTGCGCAACTCGCTGCGGGTGTGCAGGCGCTGGACGAATCAATCGGCCATCTGGTGTCGATCGGCAAGGGCGATGCGCGGGCGGTTTATGCGGGCAGCGTGCCTTACCTCATGCTCTGCGGCACCGTGCTGGCGGGTTGGCAGATGGCGCGTGCGGCGCAGTGCGCACGCGAGCAACTCGATGCCGGTCAGGGGGACGCCGATTTCCTCAAAGCCAAGATCGCCACAGCACGGTTCTATGCCGATCACATCCTGTCGCGCGCGGCCGGTCTGCGTTCGGCGGTGGTGCAGGGTGCAGCCGGCACCCTGGCCCTTGAAGAGGCCATGTTCTGAGCGGGCGGGGTCGCGCGCTTACAGGCGGGGTCGCGCGCCGACGGTTCTCGACCCTGCCGACCGAGCGTTTTGGGGGCTCTCAGCAGGCGGTTTGCCACTCGGGAGGCTTTCCCGGTTACACTTGCGGGTTTTCCGCCTCAGGTTTCAAGGACCCTCCATGGTTGTGCTTCGACTTTCCCGCGGGGGCGCCAAGGCCCGCCCGTTCTACAACGTGATCGCCACCGACAGCCGTAACCGTCGCGACGGCCGCTTCATCGAGCGCGTGGGTTTTTACAACCCCATCGCCGCCGGGAGCGAGCAGGGTCTGCGCCTGGCCCTCGACCGTGTCGAGTACTGGACCCGCAATGGCGCCCAGGTTTCGCCGACGGTCGCGCGTCTGGTCAAGCAGTACGCTGCCAGCCAAAAGGCCGCAGCCTGACGATCGCTGTGCCCTCGGCCGCCAAGACCGTGGGCAATCAAGATCAAGTTCACGGCGATCCTGACGCCGTGATCGCCCTGGGCCGCATCACCGATGCCTGGGGCGTGCGAGGCTGGGTGAAGGTCGAACCTTTTGCGCAAGCCTCCGACACCACACTGACCCGGGCACCGCGATGGCATCTGTTGCGCAGGCCTGCGATCGCCGGTGCTGAATCCCTTGATCGATGGGTCAAGATTGAGCGCGCCCGCCGCCACAGCGCCGGCGTGGTCGCCAAATTTCATGGCAGCGACGATCGCGATTCAGCCCTCGCCCTCAAGGGGTCGGAGGTTGGCGTCAAGCGGTCCGACTTTCCTGCCTTGCCCGCAGGCGAGTTCTATTGGCTCGACCTGATCGGATGTGCCCTGACCAACGCCGAAGGTGAGTCGCTGGGTACCGTCATGGCCATGGATGATCACGGCGCTCATCCCATCCTTCAGACGGACACGGGCGTCATGGTGCCGTTTGTCGACGCCTACCTGATCGAGGTCGAGCCCGCGCAGCGACGCATCGTGGTCGACTGGCAGGCCGACTGGGGCCGGTGAGGCTTCAGTCATCTCTGAGGCTTCAAGGCAACCTTCAGGCAACTCTCAGGCTGCAAGGCAACCCGCAAGGCAACCCACAAGCGATCTGGTCTGACCGATGGACTTCGAGGTCATTACCCTCTTTCCCGAGTTGGTGAACGATGCCGCCCGTCATGGTGTGACAGGCCGCGCGCTCGAGCGTGGGCTGTGGCGGCTGCGCTGCCACAACCCGCGCGACCATGCCCACGATGCCTATCGGAGGATCGATGACCGTCCTTTCGGTGGAGGCCCCGGCATGGTGATGCTCGCCGAACCACTCGCGGCCTGCCTGCGCGGCTTGCACGCCCTTCGCACCGAGGAAGCCCGCCCTGCGGCCCGGGTCATCCATCTCAGCCCTCGCGGGGCTCCGCTGACGCAGGCCCGAGTGCAGGCGCTGGCCGCAGAACCTGCGCTGGCCCTGCTTTGTGGTCGCTACGAGGCAATCGATCAGCGTGTGCTCGACCGATTTGTCGATGAAGAAATTTCGGTGGGCGACTTTGTCGTTTCGGGGGGCGAGATTCCGGCCCTGGCCCTGATGGATGCGGTGGTGCGTCTCATGCCAGGCGTGATGCGGGATGCCGAGTCTGCGCTGCAAGACTCGTTCTCAGACGGGCTTTTGGAGGGCCCGCACTACTCGCGCCCCGAGCGGTTCGAAGGCGATGCGGTGCCCGAGGTGCTGCTCTCGGGTCATCATGCACGCATTGCACGCTGGCGCAAAGAGCAGGCGCTAGCGGTGACCGCGCATCGTCGCCCCGATCTGATCGCACGGGCCCGTGCACAGGGATTGCTCACGGCTTCAGATGAGGCCTGGTTGCGCGCCAACGCTCAGAGCAGGCCCTGAGTCTCGCCGTCTTGGCAGATCCAGGTTCTCTCGCTATACTCGAAGGCTTTTCGCTGGCCTTTAGTTCCGGGCTCTGGGCGCAAGCTTCACTCAGGGCCTTTTGTTTTAATCAGGGCCTCTAGCCAGCGACTTCACAACCCATCCTCTACCCGGCCAACATTTCCACGAAGTGCCGGAGCACGATGGTCAAGGACCCCGTATGGACCTCATCAAGCAGCTTGAGCAGGAAGAGATTAATCGTCTTGCCCGCTCCATTCCCGACTTCGCTCCGGGAGACACCGTCATTGTCAACGTCAACGTGGTTGAGGGCACCCGCAAGCGTGTTCAGGCCTATGAAGGCGTGGTGATTGCCAAGCGTAATCGCGGCCTCAATTCTTCGTTCATTGTTCGCAAGATCTCCTCGGGTGAGGGTGTCGAGCGAACCTTCCAGACCTACTCGCCGCTGATCGCCTCCATTGAGGTCAAGCGCCGCGGTGATGTGCGTCGGGCCAAGCTCTACTACCTGCGTGAGCGTTCAGGCAAATCGGCTCGTATCAAGG
>Ga0315902_10012450_pt1 | contig 11067 bp, 9 predicted proteins | sample LakEriMetagenome_9_FD_203523 | JGI IMG/M metagenome (GOLD analysis project Ga0315902, IMG submission 203523) | Freshwater fungal communities from buoy surface, Lake Erie, Ohio, United States - Buoy 12 MA117 | ecosystem: Environmental > Aquatic > Freshwater > Lake > Lake biofilm | place: USA...
AGATGAGCCCTGGAGTTTCGTCTTCAATTTCGGCTATATCCTATTTAATCGCTCACCAAGGGACTAATAAAAAAGGGCCTTGCGGCCCTTCTTCTATTTCTCGATTACCCTACGATGGTGTCGTAGGTCACTTTGTACTCTTTATCATCCGGGAAGTACTCCAACCCCAAATCCAACCACTCTTTAGCTGCATCCTTACTGGAAGATGCCAGGTTCGTAGCATGCAAGGTCAATGCATACTTCAGCAGATACAACTCTTCGGAAGCCTGTCCTGCCTTTTTCTCCGAAAGTATTGTCTTTGCTTTCGCCAATGCAACATCCGATTCCTTCTTTGCTTTCATCAAACCTTGCACAACTCCCATCATCAACTGAGCTCCGGCGTCATTCGGGTCTATATCCAGCAATTGGTCATACAGCTGCTTCGCCTTGCTGTATTTCTGAGTATCCATCATGGTCTCAGCTTGTGCGATAGCCGCTCCACGAATCTGAGCGATGTAGTCTTCATATTCGGATAAGTACTTCTTTTCCTTGTCCTTACTTCCATATTTGGAAATGTACTTCATGGCATCCTTGAATGCATTAGGATACTTTTCTTTGAACTCATCAAGCTTCGACATCTCATAGAAACAACGGCTCATGAACATGTAAGGAAGCGGATCCTTCTTTGTTTTCTCCTCCAGGGTGTAGCCTTCCGCCTTGTAGAGGCACTTCTCATATTTTTCGGTAACAAACAAGGTGAGTAGGTCCTTGTAATCGTTTTCAGTTTGCGCCACTGCCGACGAGGCTGAAATGAACGCCAAAATCAAAAAAGGAAATAACTTTTTCATGTGTTCTTTTGTTTGTTGAACGCGGTAACTAAAATGATGCCTAAATAGCTTTACCGAATTGCGTTACAAAAATGAGCAAAAAACCTTGAGTTCAACATATTCTTTCACCGAATCATCCGACGCCTGTGCTCAATGGTTTAAGACCCTAGGCTGGAAGCCGGCTCCCTTTCAGCTCGATAGCTGGATGGCCCAAGACAATAGAGAGCACGGACTCATCAATGCACCTACGGGAAGCGGTAAAACCTATGCTGCACTATTGCCGACCATTGCACGTCACAAGGGCCAACAAAAAAAAGTCTCTGGGCTTCGACTGTTATGGATAACCCCCATACGTGCTTTGGCTGTTGAAATTGAGAAGTCAGCTAGCCGAGCCATAGCAGGAATGCATAGCGTTCTTACTACGGATATCAGAACGGGCGACACTTCTCATTCACGTCGTGCAAAACAAAACAAATCCCTTCCCAATATTCTCATTACCACGCCGGAAAGCCTACACTTGATGCTCTGCTCCAAAAACGCGAACGAGCTATTTCGTGATCTGGAGGTTATAGTAGCCGACGAATGGCATGAACTCATGGGTACCAAAAGGGGGGTACAAGTCGAACTGGCATTGAGCCGTCTCAAAACACTTTCGCCAGAATTGTTGGTATGGGGAATATCTGCAACCATTGGAAATTTAGCTGAAGCCATGCAATGCCTTCTGGGCACTCAAACCTCAGGTAAACTTATTCGGAGCGACATTCGAAAGGAGTATGAAGTCTTATCGATACTCCCCGAGAAAGTTGAACGTATGCCCTGGGCCGGCCATTTGGGAACACGACTGGCCAAAAATCTTATACCTGTTATTCATCAGAGCCAATCGACACTCATCTTCACCAATGTTCGATCTCAATGCGAAATATGGTACAGAACCTTGCTGGAACTCGACCCTTCTCTCGCCGGGGTTATGGCGATGCATCACGGCAGTATAAGTAAGGAAATCCGAGCTTGGGTCGAGGAATCACTTTACGAAGGCAGATTGAAAGCAGTTATATGTACAAGCAGTCTCGACTTGGGAGTTGATTTTGCCCCGGTTGAAACCATCATACAGATAGGAGGTCCTAAAGGAATTGCACGCTTTGTTCAGCGCGCCGGTCGCAGTGGTCACCGCCCGGATGCCAAGAGCAAAATCTACTTTTTGCCAACTCACTCTCTTGAGCTGATTGAAGCTTCTGCACTTCGGCAAGCTATCGATGAAAACTACTTGGAAAGCAAGCCGCCGCTGACTCTTTGTTTCGATGTACTTATTCAATACATCGTTAGTCTTGCGTGTGGCGAGGGATTTAATAGCAGCGAGACTTTCAAAGAAGTAAAAGGAACATTGTGCTACGCAGAGTTAACCGAAAGCGAATGGAACTGGATTGTTCGATTTGCATCTGTTGGCGGAAGTTCGCTGGGTAGTTATAGCGAATACTCCAAGATTGTTCTTAAAGATGGTCTTTATAAAGTCGAACAACCGCGAATTGCCAACCGCCATCGAATGTCGATAGGCACTATTGTTAGCGACACACTCATGCTTGTTAAACTCCGCAAAGGAGGCATGTTAGGCCATGTCGAAGAGTCGTTTATTTCTCAACTGGAAGAAGGCGATCATTTTTGGTTTGCAGGACTTAGCGTGCAGCTGCTCAAGGTAAAAGAAATGACAGCACTCGTTCGTAAATCAGAAGCAAAGGATGGTCGCACTCCGGTTTGGCTGGGCGGCAGACTACCCCTGTCCTCCCAGATGAGTGTTATGCTTCGCAAACAATTGCAACTGGCCGAAGGAGATTCGGAAGGCTATGCGAAAAAAGATCCTGAGCTTTCATTCATTCAGCCCATTTTGCAGCTGCAGCGCATTAGGTCGCATGTTCCGCTAGCTAATGAACTTTTGATTGAAATATTTGAGACTTCAGAGGGGTTCCACCATCTCTTTTTTCCCTTCGAAGGCAGAAATGTGCATGAAGGGTTGGCTTCGTTACTCGCCTATCGTATCGGAAAAAAAATAAGCATAAGTTTTTCGCTCGCATATAATGACTATGGCTTTGAGTTACTCAGCGAGCAGCGCGTTCCTATTCTCGATTTCATTGAAGCGGGACTGTTTGCAACCGATTCACTGGAGGCCGATATTCTTGCCGGTATCAATTCTAGTGAAATGGCCAAGCGCAAGTTTCGTGACATAGCAGCAATTGCCGGATTAGTATTCAAAGGTTACCCGGGGCAAAAAATCAAAGACCGTCATCTGCAAAGTTCATCACAACTTATTTATCAAGTTTTCGAATCCTACGAGCCCGATAACTTGCTTTTACGACAAGCACTTGACGAAGTAATACACCAACAGCTGGAATATACTCGCACACGAGAAGCACTGCAACGTATGCAAGGTCAAAGAATCATTATACAATTACCGGAAAAACCTACACCGCTTGCCTTCCCAATTATAGTTGACCGCCTGCGTGAACAAATGAGTTCAGAGGCGTTGATTCAACGCATTGAAAAAATGACTCTTGAATGGAGCGACTAAATCAAATAAGAGCTGTGCCGGTCATCTCATCCGGTTGCTCAACACCCAGTAGCTTGAGAATGGATGGAGCAACATCCGCGAGCTTGCCGGAATTGACGTGTCTAACATTTTCATCGATAATCCAAACCGGAACCGGATTAGTTGTGTGCGCAGTATTTGGTGATCCATCTTCATTCACTGCGTAATCCGCATTGCCGTGGTCCGCAATAATCACGAAGGAATACCCGGACTCCAAGCCTGTTTCTACAACTTGCTTCAAACATTCATCCGTTGTTTCAACCGCCCTTACGATTGCATCAAAAACACCTGTGTGTCCAACCATATCCGGATTTGCGAAATTCAGACAGATGAAACCTGCAGGATTACTTCGCATCTCTTCACAGATGGCATCAGCAATTCCATGCGCGCTCATCTCCGGTTGTAAATCGTAGGTGGCCACTTTAGGTGAAGGCACCATGATGCGACGCTCACCGATGAATTCCCTTTCCCTTCCGCCACTGAAGAAAAACGTCACGTGCGGATACTTCTCCGTCTCAGCTATGCGAATCTGCGTAATCTCATTTCGCTCCAGAACCTCGCCCAACGTTTGATTCAAGTTATCCTTATCATAAACCACTTTCACCGCTCGGTATGAATCGTCATAGTTGGTCATCGTGACATAATAAAGAGGCAACGCCTTCATGCCATGCTCGGGCATGTCTGTTTGTGTAAGCACCTCTGTTATTTCACGACAGCGATCTGTTCTGAAGTTGAAACAAATGACTACGTCATCGGGATGAATCATTGCCAATGGCTTTTTTGACTCATCGACAATAACTGCCGGCTCAATGAATTCGTCGGTGATACCGGCTTCATATGACTCCTTGACCACCTCATAGGCGCTGCTATAATCGCGGCCCCTTCCTTGAGTCAGAGAATCATAGGCGCGCTTCACACGCTCCCAACGTTTATCTCGGTCCATCGCATAATACCTTCCGCAAACCGTAGCAATTTTAACCGGGGTTGACGCAATATGTCCTTCTAAATCCTGTATAAAATCAATCCCGCTTTTGGGGTCTGTATCTCGCCCATCCGTAAAAGCATGTATGAATGTGCTTACTTCCGGAAAAGCAGTGGCCATATCACACAACGCCTTCACGTGATTGATGTGTGAATGAACACCGCCATCACTTACCAACCCCATCAAGTGAACCCGCTTACCGTTTTGAGACGCGAAGTGAAAAGCGTCGAGCAAAACTGAATTCTGCGCAAAATCGCCATTACGAATAGCCACATTGATCTTTACCAAATCTTGGTAGACGACCCTACCGGCGCCAATATTCATATGCCCAACTTCACTATTTCCCATCTGTCCTTCCGGCAACCCTACGTTCTCGCCATCTGTGCGAAGAGTCGCCGATGGGTAATGGGCGGATAGGTAATCAGCGAAAGGAGTTCTTGCCACATGCACGGCGTTACCCGGATTCAAATCGCCATTACCCCAGCCATCCAGAATAATCAAACAAACTTTCTTACTCATACTTTACGTGTTTTTAAAACATCACTTTAAACGAAGCCCCTCCTTCCAATCGATTTGTAACCGTCACTTCGGCTCCATGCATACGCGCTACCGCATCAACAATGAATAGACCCAAACCCGTTCCTTTGGATGTTCTTGTTTCTTCGTTTCCAATTCGATAAAACTTCTCGAATATACGTTTCTCTTCTCCCTCCGGTATTCCGGGACCACAATCGTTCACCACTAAACTAACATGTCCCGCAATCTCCATCAATTCAACATGAATGGGCTTATTCGAAGCGTACTTAACAGCATTGTCAATCAGGTTTGCTATTAACACCGACAACATTTGCTCGTCACCCTTTACCATCAAATTGTCGCCACATCTGCATTCGATAGCGAGACCATACAATTTCTCAAACCTTTTCACTTCGCGCTCAACCAAAGCGGAAAGATGGACATTTGACGAAGTAATTGTCTCCTTGCTACCGTCAAGACGAGCAGCCATCAGAATATTCTCAGTAAGCGACTGTAAGCGTTTCGTTTCCTGCACGGACTGTTGGAGCAGCTCTTGCCGTTTTTCTTCGGTTAGCGATCGCGACTGAAGCGTTTCCAGAAATAGTTTAACCGCAGCTATGGGTGTTTTTAACTCATGTGTCACAGACAACAGAAAGTTCTTCTCCTTTCTTGCCAGAGCTAACTCGCGAGAAACTGTTCGATGGATATAGCGGAACCCGATGGCCAGCAAGATGAAAAAGACCAGGCCCTCTCCTACTACCATCCAAATCTTCGATCTAAGTTGCGCATACTGCCGATGCAAATCAGTCTCGTCGCTCATGATAATTCGCGCATTCAATTGCACCAGTTGATACCCCCACCAAAGGAGTTGTAACAACACGTAAAAAGCCAAGACGTATAAAACCCGACGAGCTATTTTTTCCTTGCGCATTTGAAATAGAGAACGATAAGTCTGCGAATCGACAAAGATGGCTAAAAAAAAGGCCCCTTACTTGGGGCCTTTCATATTACTTCTTCTTCGATTCTTTTGGAGTAATCTTCGGCTGTGGGCCTGGTGCAGGAGCCGGCTTTGTTCCTTCCTCCGCTGGCTTTGCACCTTCCGGACGAGGCTTAGCCTCAGGTTGGCGACGAGGCATACGCTTTTCGAACACCATGTGCGTAGCTTCAGGTTTGTTTTCCTTATCGTAGGTAACATAATTCTGCTGGAATTTATACCCCAAAGAAGAGAGGTAGTTCATCGCATCAGGAACCGTTGGGAAAACCATTGAGCGCATTTCACTCAACTGCTTAATCAATTCCTTATCAGAAAGCGAAGCTAAAATTTCACGACCAAAATCGGCACGTATGGTTTGAACGCCTGCCGGGTTAGTGCCAACAATCAACTCGAGAAAAATAATTTCCGGGTTGGCTATCGCGAATTTATTGTCTTGTGGTTTAGAGGCAGGTGCAACAGCTCCCGCTTTGTCCTGAGCAAATGCCAATGAAGGCAAAGCCATCAATGCAACAATTACAAACTTTTTCATCATGGTTTCTTTAATTAGTGTGCGCAAAAATAACAGTGCACTTCACCGACACAATGAAAAGCTTTTCAAAAGCTTATAAATAGCGTTAACGAGTTGTGAAAACCTTTAAAGCCACGGCCGATATAGCATGAAGTGCTCCTTTACTCTTCCTTTCGATTGATAGAGCACACCGAAGTCAAAAAAGTCGAGCGTGAGCGAAAAGCGCTCATCCGACACACACTTCTTCCAAGCCTCTGTCATAGAGGGTGACCAATAAATATCGTCCAAAACAAACACAGTATTCTCACCGGTATAGGGAAGAATTTTATTCAGGTACGACAGGCATGCATCTCCCCGATGATCCCCGTCGATGATGACAAAATCAACCGAAGGCATCTTCGCCAAAACATCATCTAACACGCGCGCAAAACTTCCCGTGGTGCTATCTATTGAACCAAGCTCTGCCCTTTTCCATATGCCACGGGCAACTTCTGCAATGGAATTACTTCCTTCTATGGTGTATACAGCAGAACCCGGCAAAGAAGCCGCTAGGTGTGCTGTTGTGATACCCAACGATGTACCGAGTTCGAGAATATTAACGGCACCGGCATGTTTAGCAAGTAACGAGATGGCATGTGCGTGCGAAGCCGGTTGTAAAGCGGTTCGGGCAATGTCGCCAACAGAGCGCTTTGACTTATTGTGAATTCGGCTGCCCGCTCCGAAATCTTCAACATCAAGGATGTCTTTGGAATTGCACAGGCGTTTTCTCTCCTGTTCAATGATCAAAAAATGTGAACTGCGCTGTTTTTCGCGCAATACAACCGTTATAAGATTATAGACAAATGGAGAATGAACACCGTGAGGCCCTCGTGCATTCCACAAAAAAGTCAGAAATGACTTCAACTCATGCCATCTATTGCCCCACATGCGTATGACTAGTCGGCAGTTTTCTTTTCCAATTGAGACACTTGTCGCATGAGTTCCGGTAACTTCATGAAACCTATATACGATTTTTTATAGTCCATTATACCGAAGGCCGGAGATCCCTGAACAATCGTATTCGGTTCTGAGATGGAACTGGCTACTCCACTCTGAGCTGCGATTTTAGTTCCATCAGCAATCGTAATGTGTCCCACGATGCCGACCTGTCCTCCTATCATACAATTACGACCAATTCGTGTGGAGCCCGCTATACCGGTTTGAGCGGCAATAACTGTGTTCTCACCTATTTCTACATTGTGCGCTACTTGAATGAGATTATCCAGCTTTACTCCCTTTCGAATGATGGTTGAGCCCAGGGTTGCGCGATCTATCGCCGTATTCGAACCTATCTCCACATAATCTTCAATAATCACATTACCAATTTGAGGCACCTTCTGATAGTTGTTCTCCGAATTAGGTGCGAAGCCGAAACCATCACCACCGATAATCACACCACTATGAAGTGTGCAATGCGAGCCTATTATGCAATCATTGTAAACGCGCACTCCTGAAAACAACACTGTGTTTTCACCAATTGTTGTGTACGGTCCTACGTAGCTGTTGGGATAAATACGAGCGCCCTTTCCAATGCGAGCACCCTCACCTATGTAGGCAAACTCACCTATATAAACATTCTCGTCAAGATTGGCAGAATCCTCTATATGTGCCTTCACGCTCACTGTTGCTTTGGGTTGTCGCAGCTGATGATAGGCATCGAGCAATTTTGCAAAACAAGCATAAGGCTCTGCAACACGAATGAGTGTCAGGGTTGATGGCAATTCCTTTTCCGCCTTGAAATCGTGACCGACAATAGCAATGGAAGCGCCTGTAGTATAGATGTACTCAGTATACTTCGGGTTCGCCAAGAACGTGAGCGTCCCCGAGCGACCATCTTCAATTTTAGAAAGCCCATTTACCGCAACAGTTGCGTCTCCTTCTACCGTGCCTTGCAGCATAGCAGCAATTTGTTCGGCCGAAAATTGCATATTCTATTTATTTATGTTGAATTGAATCGCTTGGCGAATATACCGTCGGATGGCTATTTACCCGAACATCCATTGGTTCCATTTGGAGTGCACCCGTGTGTGCCTCTATTGAAATTTAACCCTTGCCCCCAATTTCTGTATATCGCTATAAAAATCAGGAAACGACTTCGAAACGGATGCGGCTTGCTGAATAGAAACACGAGCACCGGCAAGTCCCAAGAGGGCCGCAGCCATAGCCATGCGATGGTCATTGTGCGAATGCAAATGTGCTGATCGAATTGCAGCAGGATAAATTTTCATCTCATCATCGCGAAGAACAATACGAACTCCTGCCTTTGCAAACTCTTGCTGCAAAGCTTTGGCGCGGTTACTCTCTTTGTGTTTAAGTCGAGAAACGCCGCGAATCACAGAAACACCGTTGGCGAAAGCGGCAAGAGCGGCCAGCGGCGGAAATAAATCCGGACAATGGGTAGCATCGAATTCGAAGGCACAAACGTCAGATTGCTTTACATGAATTGCATCGGGAAGCACCTCAAATTTCACTCCCGCAAGTTGGAGTGCTTCCAACACAGCCCTATCCGCCTGAGCAGAGTTGACATTCAAATTCGCGACAATCAAACCGTCGGGCGCCGATAAAGCTCCGGCTACCAGGAGAAAGGCCGCGCCGCTCCAATCGCCGAGAACAGTAAGCTCAGTCCCTTTAAATGCCTTTGGAACTATATGAAATCTTCGGTATGAGTCGTTGGTTATGGCTACTCCAAACTTCGCCAATACCTCAATCGTCAGATCTATGTAGGGCCGACTATTAAGGTGACTTACCTCCAGCACAGAGGGCTCGTTGGCTCGTGCGAGAGCGATGAGTAACCCGGTTAAAAACTGTGATGATAACGAAGCATCCAGATGAATGCTACCTCCCTTCAACGGACCGCAAACACGCATGGGTAAACAACCCTCGTGCGACTCGATCTTAACGCCACTTTGCTCGAGGGCGCGAATTAAGTCATGAAAAGGTCGCTTCATCAGTGAACCCTTTCCGGTAATGAGAATTGGCGTTTCACTCAATGCTGCGATGGAAGCGAACATGCGCGAAGCGAGTCCCGACTCACCGCATTGAATTTCCTCTTTTGGATTTCGAATACCCGCAGCGAATGCTTGCGGAAACCCTCCCTTAATCTCAACTGTTGAACCTTTTCTCGATACGATTGCACCGAGGTCTTGCGCTATTTGAAGAGCTGCTTCACAGTCGTCGCCTTCGGGAAATCGATGAATAGTTGTGACTCCCTTCGCCAATAAGGCACAGGCAACTATGCGTTGTGCATCGCTCTTGCTTCCGGGGGCTTCAACGCGACCCGACAACAGCGATGGCATTACTTCTACCTTCATTTTTTTCCGATGTAGATGCTCGCTATGCCTCCACTCAAGGAAACAAATCGACAATCGCGATAACCGAGCTCTTGCATAATCCGGACAAAATCAGAACCCGAAGGAAATGCATCGACCGATTCGGGCAGATAGGTATATGCGCGCGCATCTTTAGAAACCAGTCTTCCAACGGCGGGCATTACATACTTGAAGTAAAAAGAAAACAACTGCTTAATTGGAAAGCGTTTCGGACGGGAAAACTCGATTATGACTCCCATTCCTCCGGGTTTCAACACGCGAAGCATTTCACCCATGCCCTTTCGTAAGTCCTGGAAATTACGCACGCCAAACGCCACTGTAAATGCGTCGAAATGATTCGAATCAAATGGTAAATTCTCTGAATCTGCTATTTGAAAAGTGATTGCGTGTTCCAGTTCTTTAGCCGCCACCTTTCTCTTGCCAACTTCAATCATTCCCGCGCTAATATCGACTCCAATAATCTGAGCTCCTTCCATTTTCATTCGCACGGCCTCCAGCGCAAAATCGCCGGTTCCGGTAGCTACATCCAGAATGAGTTTGGGATTTTCTTTTTTAAGAATTCGAATCGCCTTCTTTCTCCAGAGCACATCAATACCCAATGAAAAGAAGTGATTAAGGAAGTCATAAGAATGCGAAATGTTGTTGAACATCTCAGCAACCTGTTGTTTTTTTTCGCCCTCTTGCGAATACGGTTTTACTTCTTGCACGCAGTATAACAGAATTAGAGGGTCATATGTTCGCCAACCATTTTAGAAATAGCTTCGTGCATAAGAAGCTCTTTATCCACAGGCACCACACCTACTTTCTCGCATACCAGACCTCCGGCAATATTTGCCAAGGCTGCATATACAGAAGGCTCAGCACCTGCAGCCATCGCCAGAGAAGCTACACTGATTACAGTATCGCCCGCACCACTCACATCCAATATTTCTCGCTTGTGCGCCTTTTCGTGCAAAAAATCGGTTGAATGATTGGCCACCACTCCCAACTCCGATAGTGTGACCATGGTGACACGATTGGCAAGCAGCTGCTCAAGTGCGTCAATGGCCGACTTTAAGGCCTTAAAGTCATTCTTATCGAATTCAACCTTCAGTCCTTCCTTCAACTCCTTCAAATTGGGTTTAAACAATGTAGCGCCTTTGTAGGCGAAGAAATTATCTTTCTTAGGGTCGACAGCCGTCGGGATGCTACGCTCAGTGGCCCATGACAGAACTGTAGATATCACACGCTCAGTAAGAACTCCTTTGTTGTAGTCTTCAAAAATGATGACATCAATCTTTTGACGCTCGAGGATACTTTTAATGCAATCAAGCAA